>Ga0116114_1001452_pt1 | contig 12457 bp, 9 predicted proteins | sample June2015DPH_10_5_FD_89823 | JGI IMG/M metagenome (GOLD analysis project Ga0116114, IMG submission 89823) | Peatland microbial communities from SPRUCE experiment site at the Marcell Experimental Forest, Minnesota, USA - June2015DPH_10_40 | ecosystem: Environmental > Terrestrial > Soil > Wetlands >... | reverse complement strand
GGGCACCCGCAGCCGTCGCGAGGAGGGGGCACCCGACTTCGATGGATTGGGCACCCGGTTTGGGGACTAGGCGAAGAGGGCGAACATGGGGGAGTCGAGGGGGATGGACTGGGTGGGGCCACCGATGCGGCCGGAGGCGGAGTCGCGGCGGAAGATGGTGATGGAGGCGGAGTCCTGATTGCCGCAGAGGAGCCAGTGGCCGGAGGGGTCGAGGGTGAAGTGGCGCGGGGTGCGGCCGCCGCAGGAGATGCGCTGGACGAGGGCGAGGGCGCCGTCGGTGGGGGCGATGCGGAAGACGACGAGGGTGTCTTCTCCGCGGTTGGAGGCGTAGAGGAAGTTGCCGTCGAGCGAAATGGCGACCTCGGCGGCGGTGTTTTTGGCGACGGGGAAGCTGGGGGCGATGGTCTTGACGGGCGCGCCGGTGTTGACGAGCAGGCCCTGGGGCGCGGTGCGCGAGCTGGTGGTGGTCCAGAGGAAGCGGTCGATGGTGGAGTCGAGCTCGTTGATGGAGTAGAGCCAGCGGCCATTGGGATGGAAGGCGATGTGGCGCGGGCCGGAGCCGGGGCGGTCGTTGGAGAAGAGAGCGGGCGGGCCGAGGCGGGCGGTGGCCGGGTCGATGAGGAAGACGGAGATCTGGTCGGAGCCGAGGTCGTTGACCAGCAGGAAGCGGTTGTCGGGCGAGAGGTGGACGGAGTGGGGATGGGGGATGTCCTGGCGGGCTGAATTGGGGCCTCGCTTGCCGAATTTTGGGTTCTTGTAGTCGATGCTGGCGACAGGATTGCTGAGCGCGCCGGAGGGCAGGACGCGGTAGCTGGCGATGGAGGAGCCGTAGTAGTTGGCGACGAAGGCGGCTTCGCCGGTGGCGTCGAGCGAGATGTAGCAGGGGCCGGCGCCGGCGGAGGGCACCTGGTTGATGGGACTGAGCGCGCCCGTTGCGGAATCGGCGATAAGAAAGCTGGTGATGGAGGCGGAGGCGTCGTTGACGGCATTGACGGCGTAGAGGCGGCGACGGCCTACGGTGTTGGGCGAGAGGGCGAGGTAGGACGGACGCAGAGTTTCGGCGGCCAGGACTGGCTGCGTGAGAAGGCCGGAGGCAGGGTCAAAGCGGGAGAGATAGATTCCCCTGGCGACTCCCTTTGCGGTGTCGGTGCCGAAGTAGACGAAAACGGGCTGTACAGGTAGGGGTTTCCTGCGGAAGGGCGTGAGGAAGGATTGGGCTGCCGCGAGACGCGGAGCGGCTGCGAGAGCGGGTAGAGTGAGAAGAAATCGGCGACGGGAGAACATTGGCGGTGACTCCGAGGGCCAGTTCAGCGGAACGGATTTATGCGGCGGGTTCGCCGGGGAGGCGTATGCCAAGCTCCTTCTCGGGCTGCTCGTTCTGGTGGATGATGGGGAGGCTGGGAAGCCGGGTGGTTCCCCCGGCCTCGCGGACGACGGCATTGGCGAGGTCGAGAACCTCGTCGACGGTGAGGGTGTAGATCTCGCGGCCGTTGTCGTAGCCGGACTCGATGGCCTGCTTGAGGTAGCGGCCGGCGATCTGGGCGGCGAGCGCGTCGGTGATGACGTTGCCGGTGCGGCGCTTCTGCTCGACCCAGGCGAGGTTGGGCAGGGCGATCCAGACGGGCTTGCCGTTGACGGCGAAGCGGATGTCTGTGGCGTCGGCGTGGCGCGTGGCGATGGCGACGATGGTTCCCTTCCAGACGCAGTGCAGCGGCTCGCCGGTCCAGCGATCAGTGACGGTGAAATCTTCGTACATGAGAATAGCTTAGTGGACGCGAGTGGGCAGGGGCAAGGATTGGTTGGTAAGCGCGCGATTGCAGGAGGGCGGACGCACGGTCGTAATTCCCGTTCATCACATAAGCACGATGAATGGGGGCACCCGGAGTATAGTTTTTTGAGGCTGTGCAAGGTTGGAGTTTCAGACACCAAACAGGAGTGCAAAAAATGAAAGTCTTATCCGTGATTCGCGCCGCGCTGGCGGCCGCGCTGATGGCGGCAACAATGCAGGCGCAGGTGAAACAGCATCCGATCCCACGCATTGTGCAGAAGGATGGGCGGTACGCGCTGATGGTGGACGATGCACCGTACCTGGTGCTGGCGGCGCAGACACGGAACTCCAGCGCGTGGCCGTCGCGGCTGCCGCTGTTGTGGCCGGCGCTGGAGTATGACCACGTGAACACGGTAGAGGTCCCGGTGTACTGGAACCAGGTGGAGGCGCAGCCGGGAAAGTACGACTTCACGGTGGTGGACATGATTCTGGCGGAGGCGCGCAAGCACCAGGTACATGTGATTCCGCTGTGGTTTGCCACGTGGAAGAACGGAAGCCAGCACTTCATGCCGGACTGGATGAAGCTGGACACTGCGCGCTATGCGCACGACGTGAACAAGAACGGGGAGACGGTGGATTCGCCGTCGCCATTTGCCATCGCGTCGCTGGAGGCGGACAAGGCTGCGTTTGCGGCGTTGATGCGGCACCTGAAGGAGGTGGACGCGCAGCGCACGGTGATCATGGTGCAGGTGGAGAACGAGCCGGGAAGCTATGGCACGGTGAGGGACTTCTCGCCTGCGGCGCAGAAGTTCTTCGATGCGCCGGTGCCGCTGGAGGTGCTGCGCGCGATGCATGTGACGCCGGCCACGCCCAATGCGACGTGGCAGCAGGCGTTTGGCGCGGATGCGGACGAGTACTTCAACGCATGGGCTGTGGCGAAGTACGTTGGGCAGGTGGCGGCGGCGGGGAAGGCTGTCTATCCACTGCCGATGTACGCCAACGCGGCGCTGCGCAATCCGCTGACGCCGGGCCCGCCGAGCGGCTACGAGAGTGGCGGGCCGACGGACAACGTGCTGCCAATCTGGAAGGCGGCTGCGCCGTCGCTGGACCTGCTGGCGCCGGACAACTACCAGACCGACCCGGCGGCGTACTTAAAGGACCTGGAGCTGTACCATCGCGCGGACAATGCGCTGTTTCTGCCCGAGACGGGACATCCGGAGAATGCGAGGTTCTTCTTCAAGGTGCTGGGGCTGGGTGGCATCGGATTCTCGCCGTCGGGAGGGAACACGGAGGCCGAGTTCGCGCCGACGGACCGATCCAAGGCGCGGTTTGACGCGCTGGAGCCATGGGCGCAGAACTACCGGCTGATTGGGCCGATGCAGCGCGAGGTTGCGCGGCTGAACTTCGAAGGCAAGCTGCAGGCCGTGGCCGAAGAGAAGGGCAAGGTGAGCGAGACTCTGCCGTTTGGGACGTGGAATGCGCTGGTGGGGTATGGGGCGACGGGACGCGGGCCGGCGGTGGGAAATCCCACGCCGACGGGGCGGGCGATGGTGGCGCAACTGAGCGAGAACCAGTTCCTGATTACCGGATTCTACTGCCGCATCGACTTCCGGCCGGCGGGGACGGAGGAGCAACGGAGGTCGCAGACGATTGCGATTGGGAACGGGCAGAACCCGTCGGCGCTGATCGACGGCAAGTGGGTGCACCGGCAGTTTGTGCGCGTGGAGGAGGGAACATACGAGAACGGCGTCTTCAAGTTCCAGAGGATGTGGAACGGAGACGAGACGGACTGGGGACTGAAGTTCGGGGGGGACCCGGTGGTGCTGCGGGTTACGCTGGCGACGTACTAGAGCGGGCTCGATATTCCCTCGGGGGCTAAAGCCCCCATTCTGTATCGGCGCGAATGGCGGGACTAAAGTCCCGCCCTATCAAAGACTGGACTTGTTACGGACGGGCTGAAGCCCGTCCCCTTCAAAGCTGGGTTTTCATCAGTTGCCTGACGGGATGATTTGGAAGTTGTCGAACTGGATGAGGGAGTAGTTGGGCGCGCCGAGGCCGACCATTCCCTTTGCGTAGGTGGCGTCGGTGACTGCGTTGATTGGCTTGCCGTAGATCGTTACGGGCTTGCCGTCAATCTGCGGAACGATTGAGCTGCCGTTGAATGCGAGCGAGATGCGGTGCCATTGTTTGACGCCGAGTGGTGAGACGGAGCCGGCGGCGAGGATGGTGTCGCTCTGCCTGGTGCGCTTGTCCTGGTCGGTGGAGGTGCGGCGCAGTGACCAGGCGCCAGTGTCGGCGACGCGGAGGACGTAGGAGTTGGGGATGTCGGCGCCGCTCATGCCGGTGAGTCGGCCGATGAGATCGGCGGAGCCGGGCTGCTGGAAGAGAACATCGGTGGAGACGGTGTAGTTGGTCCAGTCGAGGTTGCCGAGGATGGTGAAGGGGCGGCCGTCGGTCCGCTTCCACGCGATGGGCTCGCGTGGGACGAGCTGGCTGAGGCAGATGCCGCTGCGGCCTCCGTCGCAGGGCGCGGTCTCGAAGGCGCCGTACATGTCGGAGAAGTACTTTGCGAGGTGGCCCGGTGCGTAGGACTTGAAGTCGTCGGCGTAGGGAAGGTTGAAGGGCGCGGAGGCGGGCGGGACGGCGGTGCCCTTGGACTGGCCGATGGTGGTGGTGACGGTGACCATGCGGCCGGGTTGCAGATCGAGGGAGAATTTGCCGTTGACGGCGACGATGTCTGACTGATGTACGAACCACTGCGCGGGATCGCTGGAGGTGAGATCGGTGGTCCAGAGATGGAGCTTGCGCCGAGGGAAGCCGGCGACGGTGAAGTGGACAGTCTCGGGAGACTTGGCCTGGACGGTCTCGATGATGAGGCTGAAATTCTTGCGATCTGGTGAGCGCAGTGTGACGTAGCTGCCATGCGCGCCGGTGGTATCTGAGGAGAAGAAGCCGCAGGCAGAGTCGAGGTACTGCCAGCCGGGCTGCGTGAACTGCGCGGTGTGCGCCATGACCCAGACGGATGGCGTGACTACGTAGTGGCCGGACCAGGGCTGGTTGGATTTGATGAGGCCGATGTCGTCGTAGGGAAGGTTGTCGTACATGGCGCTGATGATGGGCCAGAAGACGGTGGCGGTGACGCGGCCGGCGACGTAGTTGCGATTGATGTTGCGCGCCATCTCGTTGTATCCCGGCTTCTGGTCGAAGTGGCCCTCGCTGTCCCAGAGCGGCTTATTGAGCGCGAGCGCGTCGGGGGTGGGATAGCCTCCCCAGCCGGGGCCGTGCACGCCGACGATGTCGATGGCGTCGTTGACGGCGGGGTCCTTGGTCATCTCGGTGGCGATGTTCCAGAGCTTGTTGCGCTCCCAGTCGTCGGAGGCGATGACTTTGATGGAGCCGAGGCCGTTGGCGCGCAGACCGGCGCGGAGTTGCTTGTACCACTGGACGTTGTAGCCGTGCTCGTTGCGTCCGCCGAGGTAGTCGATGGTCAGATGATGGTCGGACTGGGCGTGCTGGAGCCACTTAATGATGTAGTCGATCATGTCCTGCGACCAGTAGTTTCCGTTGCCGACCCAGGCGGGCGCGCCCCAGGCGAGGGCGGCGAATTTAATGTTGGGGTTGCGCGCCTTGGCCTGCTCCATGAGCCACCACTCGTAGCCGCGGTTGTAGTTCTGGTCACTGGCGGTGTGGCTGTGGCTGGACTCGGCCCCGTCGGTGGAGTCCATGTCGGCCCCGATCTCGACCTTGAAGATCTGAATGTTGGCGCCGTAGTTGGGCTTGAAGAGGTAGTCGAGAATCTGGCTGCGCTGCGGCTCGGGATAGTCGATCAACAGGCGCGAGTTGCCGCCGCCGCCGCTGATGGCGCCGACGCCGTCGAAGATACGGCCGGGGCTGGCGGCGTCGATGACAATGGACTGGGCGGGCGCGGCGGTGGGGATGCTTTGCGCTGGGGCGATGAGGCTGGCGAGGAAGAGGCAAATGAGCGCGGAGTAGGAGAGGACGAGAAACCGGGGGGCTGAAGGCATGGAGGAATTGTATTCGTTGCGGCGCGGTGTGAGGTATTGGGTCAACGCCGGCGTGTAAGAATAGTGCGGAAGTTCTGTTGCAGGCAGACCAACGGGAACGAGAGGTCATAAGCGATGCGTCGTGTTGCGCTGATCTACAACCCAATGAGCGGCCAACATCCGGGACAGCGGGCCAAGCTGGTGGCGGATGTGGCGGCAGCGCTGGTGGGCGCGGGGATCGAGGTGCGGGCGATTGCGACCGAATCGCCGGAGAGCGCCGGAAGACAGGCGCAGGAGGCGGTGCGTGATGGCTGCGACACGGTGCTGGCGTGCGGCGGCGATGGCACGGTGCACGAGGTGCTGCAGCGGCTGGTGGGAGGCGAGGCGGCGTTGGGCGTGGTGCCGATGGGGACGGCCAATGCGCTGGCGGCGGACCTGGGGCTGCCGTCGTCGCCGGTGAAGGCGGTCAAGATGCTGCTGGGGGCGACGCCGGTGCGGGTATCGGTGGGGCATCTGTTCTATCGCAGCGTGGAGGGCGGCGCGCGCTCGCGCTACTTTATTGTGGCGGCGGGAGTGGGCGCGGACGCTTTCTTCTTCTCGCGGCTGGACTCGCGGCTGAAGCAGCGGTTCGGCTATGTGGTGTACCTGGTGGAGGCGCTGCGCCTGTGGGCGACGTACAAGTTTCCCATGTTTACCGCATCGTTCACGGAGAGCGGACGCGAGATGCCGCGCGAGGTGGAGGCGTCGCAACTGCTGGCGGTGCGCATCAGCGACTTTGGCGGGCTGGTCGGAAACCTCGCGCCGGGCGCGGCCATCAGCAATGGAAAGCTGCGGGTGATTGCATTCAAGACATTCAGCCGGGTGCGGTATCTGCGATTTTTGATTGCCGTGATGTTCGGGCGGCACAGCTACGCGCACACGATTGAGCTGGTGAAGTGCATCTCGGTGGAGTGCCGCAACCGGGAGGGCTCGGCGGAGCAACTGTTTGTGGAGGCGGACGGCGAGCTGCTGGGCACACTGCCGGTGCGGATTGAAGTGGAGCCGCAGGCGCTGAACCTGCTGATTCCGGCGAAGACGCTGAGCCGGATTACCGATCTGTGAGGAGGACACGCGGCGACTTTCTGGCTCGCCGGGCCACGCGCGTCAGGGGTGTTGCGGGTCGCGTATAATTTCGAACTCATGCCGGGAGAGAGCGTACGACCGCGTTGCCAGGCATTCGCGGCCGCGCATCTGCGGGCGATGTGAACCATGAACGACGAGATCAATTCCTAAGGAGCAGAGAGTGACTATGCGCGACGCTGCCGCTGAAAATCGTTTGAACCGACGGGACTTCCTACAGGGTGTGGGGATGGTGGGGCTGGCTGCCGCGCTGCCGCAGGTTGTGGCGGAGGCGCAGGCTGCCGCGGCGCAGTTTGCCGACGTGAAGGGCGCGGACCTGAAGACGCCGAGCGGCAAGCCGCTGCGGGGTCTGTATCCGATCATGGAGACGCCGTTCACGCCGGAGGACAAACTGAACACGGACGCGCTGGCGGCGGAGGTGAAGTGGCTGAACAAAGGGCGCGTGGCCGGGATGATATGGCCGGCGTGGGCGAGCAGCTGGGCGACGATGTCGGACGCGGAACGGATTGAGGGCACGGAGGCGATTCTGGCGGCGGGCAAGGGCGGCAAGTCGGCCATTGTGATCGAGGTGCAGAACAATGCGTGGGACACGCCGACCGCCGTGCGCTACGCCAAGCACGCGGCGGCGCATGGCGCGGACGCCATCGGCGCGATCCCGCTGAACAACGGCTGGAACCGCAGCGACCAGGACATCCTCGACTACTACAAGGCCATCGCCGCGGCCACCGACCTTCCGCTGATTGTGCAGTCGCGAGGCACGGTGAGCGTGGACCTGATGGTGCAGCTATTCCAGCAGATCCCGACGATGAAGGCGACCAAGGACGAGGTCGGCAATATTATGGAGCGCGCGCCGCAACTGATCGAGCGCACCGGCAACAAGCTGGCGGTGTGGTCGGCGGGCGGAGGAACGGGCGATCAACTGCTGGAAAAGATGCAGCTGGGCATTGTGGGACTGTGCCCGACGCCGCAGTACGCCGAGCTGCTGCAGCAGGTGATGGAACTGGAATGGGCGGGCAAGAAGAGCGCGGCCTTCGACATGTACGCGCGGGTGCAGACGTTTGCGGCGATCCCAGGCGCGACCGGATACATGATGGTGGCGCGGGGGGTCTTTCCGGAGGGGACGAAGTCGCGGCCGCAGCCCATGGAGCAGGAAGCGCAGCGTGCCGGTGCTCCAGCGGGAGGCGATCTTGGGGGTGCGAGAGCCGGCGGCGGAGCCAGACCCGGCGGCGGAGCAGGCGCGGGCGGAGGCGGCGGCAGAGGCGGCACACCTCCGACAGACAAGCAGAAAGAATATATCCGCTACGCGATCGATACCTACCTGAAGCCATACTTCCGGGGGTGAAGGTACGGTTGTGTGAGTGCGGAGCACACGAAGCTATCCGCGCGATACCCCACCCATCGCGATAAGACCGCGAGGAATGGGGCACCCGGCTTAGGCGGCTTCTCGCCATTCGTTGTCGTCGCGGATTTCCAGAACGATCTTTTCCCTGGTGGGCTTGAGTTCATCCAGCATGGATTGAAGGATGGTCCTTGCGTGGTCGTAGAGGCCGGACTCTTCGGAGAGGATGGCGTATGAGAGCCGCGCCAGCTTCTCCGTCGCGCTGGAAATGGGCTGCTTGCCGTTCTCGATGCGCGAGAGCGTCTCCGGTTCGAGGCCCAGATATTTGCAATACTCGGTGGCCTTCTTGCCCAGCCGCTTGCGGAGGAAACGCACTTCTGCGCCGGTCAGGTCGGATTTGGAGAGGACAAGGTCACGCGCGATGAGGCGCATCAACTGCTTCAGGGCCGGGATTTCAGCCACAATTTTTCCGTCTGTGGATGTGAAGTACTTGATTCCTACCAGAAAGACGTTGTCGAGGCCGGAATCTACAAAGTGGAACGGATTCTCGTCGGTTGCAATGTGCTCGGTCAGGTTCTGCTGGGTCATTCCTTGCGATTCCATCGGGTTACGACCTCTATTCTTGACATAATATCAAGTTTCGAGGACTGGGTGACACCCGAAGAATTTGGTCTTGGCAATGAAGGCGGTCGCGCGGGGCGCGATGCGTCTAATCCTCGGCTAACTGTGTCAGTCCGTATTCGAGAAACAGTTTTTCAAGCTGCACGAGGTCAATCAGTTCCACCCCAGCCTTTTCCGCGAACTCTCGTGCCTGTGCCGTATAGCTTGACGTTGTGATGAATACTCCCTTCACAGCCCGGTCTGCCGTGACTGCCCCATAGAAGTCCCTCACTGTGGGCGCACCCACGAGATTTTCGGGTGCGAATCGCTTGCACTGAAACAGATACCGCCCTCCAACAATCGGCTTGTCCAGCATTGCGATTATGTCGATCCCTCCATCTCCCGTTGTCCTTGTCATCTCCGCTTGAAATCCCATTCGAGTAAGCAGACCTGAAATCAAGCTCTCAAATTCCACCCCTGATAAATCTCTGATACTTGCAGCTCCTTCGTGGGACGCATCTGACCGTACCGCGATTCCGAATGCTGCAAATGCTCGCGCAACGTCCTCTTCGCTAATGGCTGCTTTGTTTATTGCCTTCGCCAGCCGACGCAAGGTAGACGCAATATGACCTGGCCGACCATCGGACGCTCTTGCTATTAACTCAGCGGCCCCAGGCTCAAGTGAGATTCCAGCAGATTTTCCGATGCTCACAGCGAGAGCCTGTAGTTCGTTCTTGGAATACGGTTGGAGGGTCAAGACCAAAGAGAACTCGTTGAACAAATCCGCTGGACAGTCAGACTTTCTTGGGCATGTTGCAATCAGGGTGAAGGGGTGAATTTCCATTACATGAGCTCTAGCCGCTGGCCCCTGCCCGATAGTGATTGTCAGCTTCGCGTCGCGCAATGCACCGCGCAGTTTTTCCAAGATAGGCTTCCGTAAAAATTGGATATTGGAGAGCAAGACAACTTGTCCCTCGAGGAGATTTGTCACAAGGGCCGTGAGGTCGCCTTGTACCGCGATACTCGCCGCAGTCGTTTGCTGAAATCTAACCTTGCGCTCGTTTGCGACGGTGATTGCGATGGTCGTTTTTCCCATCCCAGCATTGCCGATGAGCAGGATGTGCGCTGGCGTTGCTCCGGATGATGCAAATAGCTTTGTGAAGGCTTTAAGTCTGGCTACTGCGTCCTCTTGACCGATTATTTCTGCGTAATGAAGGCTTGAGTCTGCCACTTCGTTCCTTCCAGTTCCTTCGATTAGGCACTCACGACAGTCAGTCTATACCGTTCCGTTTCTGTTTCCTCATGGTGCGGTGAAGACTTTTATGAATTGTGCGTCCAGTGTTTTGCATCTGGCGATCTCGACGTAATTGGCAGAGAATTGGGAAATGAGTGAGCTACAGGGATCTCCTGAATTTCAAGCCCTTCCCAAGGCTGAACAGGATCGCTACCGGAAGGTTGCTCGGAAAATTGTCGAGCTTGTTCAGAGCTATGCGATCCCTGTCGCCATAGCGCCGCCCCTTTCAATCGGAGGGAAGGTCAATACCGCAACGGGATGTGTGCTTCAACTTGGCCCACGCTGGTTTGCCATCACAGCCAATCATGTTCTTCGTGAGTATGAGGAGCGGAAACGACTTGAAATTGTAAATTGGCAGTTCGGGCATCTCCCTCCCATTAACCCACTTGAACGCGTCGTGTGGAGGAATGCTGAGAGGGACATTGTCTTTTTGGAGTTGTCGCATCAGGAGGTAGTTTCTGCTTGCGACGCTATCTCACTCGTCTTTTCAGCAACTGTTGGTTGGCCACCTCTGAACCCTACTGTTGGCCAAGTAGTACTTGTTGCAGGGTTTCCCAGACTTCTGCGGGAACTCGGCCCTGCGAACATTGAGGCAGGTCCGTATTCTGCGATGTTTCGTGTAGCGAGCGTCGGCGAAGGCTATTTCTGTTGTCAGATCGAGCAGAAGGATCTGATTAGCTTTGGTGGAGAGTCGCTGCCACCGCCGGGTGCCGATGTTGGAGGGTTGAGTGGTGGGCCGGTTGCTCTTATGACTGACCTTGCCTACCCATTGGTGGGTATCGTTACGGAGCACTCTCAGGAATACGACATACTCCGAATCGCAACCTTTGAGGGCGTGAACGAAGAGGATTTTCGAAGGTCTTCCCCTCCTGCAGACTGCTGCGGATAGCGGTCATGCGATTTTGGATGGCTCAAGGGCCGACGTTGAAGGTTAAGGCGGATTTGGAGGCGTCGACGGTGACGTGGTCGCCGTGGCGGACGGAGCCGTCGAGGATTTTGACGGCGAGGGGGTCCTGGACGAGGCGCTGGATGGCGCGCTTGAGGGGGCGCGCTCCGTAGGCGCGGTCGTAGCCGGATTTGAAGATGAACCGGCGCGCGGCGGGGGTAAGGGTGAGGGTGATCTTGCGGTCGGCGAGCATGGTGGTGAGCTCGGCGAGGCGGAGGTCGATGATGCGGGTGAGCTGCTCTTCGCCGAGGGGGTGGAAGACGACGACATCGTCGATGCGGTTGAGGAATTCAGGGCGGAAGTGCTCGCGCAGGATGGCGAGGACGCGCTCGGTGGCCTCCGCGAATCCTTCTTCGCCATTGGCCCAGGCGGTGGTGAGCTGCGTGGCGCCGAGGTTCGAGGTCATGATGAGGACGGTGTTTTTGAAGTCGACGGTGCGGCCCTTGGAGTCGGTGAGGCGGCCGTCGTCGAGGACTTGCAGGAGGACGTTGAAGACGTCGGCGTGGGCCTTCTCGATCTCGTCGAAGAGGATGACGGCGTAGGGGCGGCGGCGGACGGCCTCGGTGAGCTGGCCGCCCTCGTCGTAGCCGACGTAGCCGGGAGGCGCTCCGATGAGGCGGGCGACGGCGTGCTTCTCCATGTACTCGGACATGTCGATGCGGACCATGGCGGACTCGTCGTCGAAGAGGAACTCGGCGAGGGCGCGGGCGGTCTCGGTTTTGCCGACGCCGGTGGGGCCGAGGAAGATGAAGCTGCCGATGGGACGCTTGGGGTCGGAGAGGCCGGCGCGGGAGCGGCGAATCGCGTTGGCGACGACGGTGAGCGCGGCGTCCTGGCCGATGACGCGCTGACGCAGGCGGTCTTCCATGGTGACGAGCTTCTGCATCTCGCCTTCGAGCATCTTGGCGACGGGGATGCCGGTCCACTTGGAGACGACGGCGGCGATGTCTTCCTCGTCGACCTCTTCCTTGAGCATTCGGTGCGGGGCTTTCGCGTCTGGAGATGCTGATTCGGTGAGCTTGCGGAGTTCGGCTTCGGCCTTGGGGATCTCGCCGTACTGGAGTTCGGCGGCGCGCTGGAGGTTGCCCTTGCGGGTCTGCTCTTCGGCCTCGAAGCGGAGGGCTTCGAGGTGAGTCTTGAGTTCGGCGATGCGGCCGATGGCCCCGCGCTCCTGCTGCCAGCGGGCGCGGAGGGCCTTGGACTGCTCGCGGACCTCGGCGAGTTCTTTGCGGACCGCATCGAGGCGTTCGCGGGAGGCTTCGTCTTTTTCGCGCTTGAGGGCGGCCTGCTCGATTTCGAGGGACGTGGCTTGGCGTTCGAGGTCGTCGATCTCGGTGGGGACGGAGCCGATCTGATTGGCGAGCGCAGCGGCGGCTTCGTCGACGAG
>Ga0116114_1001441_pt1 | contig 12532 bp, 12 predicted proteins | sample June2015DPH_10_5_FD_89823 | JGI IMG/M metagenome (GOLD analysis project Ga0116114, IMG submission 89823) | Peatland microbial communities from SPRUCE experiment site at the Marcell Experimental Forest, Minnesota, USA - June2015DPH_10_40 | ecosystem: Environmental > Terrestrial > Soil > Wetlands... | reverse complement strand
GGTGCTCGTCGGCTACGGAACCAAGATGGGCCTCGCCCCGCTGCACACCTGGCTGCCCGATGCGCACAGTGAATCGCCCCCAGTCATCTCGGCGCTGTTGTCCGGCGCCCTATTGAACTGCGCGTTTCTTGGAATCATTCGTATGCAGCAGGTCTGCGCCGCCGCCGGACTCGGCGACTTTTCCCGCTCGCTGCTCGTCGGTTTCGGACTGATTTCCATGGCGGTCGCGGCGGCGTTCATCGTCGGGCAAACGGATTTCAAACGCCTCCTGGCCTACTCCAGCGTCGAGCACATGGGCATCCTCGCTCTTGGCATCGGTTTGGGCGGTGCCGGTGTCTTCGGCGCCATGCTCCACGCCGTGAATCACTCGCTGACCAAGGCCATGCTGTTCCTCGTCGCCGGCAATATCCTCGGCGCCTACGGCACCAAATCCACGGCGGATGTCCAGGGCGCCTTGCGGGTGCTGCCCGTGTCCGGAGTGCTCTGGGTGGCGGGCCTGCTCGCGATCACCGGCTCGCCCCCTTTCGGGCCGTTCTTGAGCGAGTTCACGATCTTGAAGGCGGCGCTGGATGCGGGCCGCATCGGCGTGGCGATCACCTACCTGGCGCTCCTGGCGGTGATTTTCATCGGTATGGCAACCATCATGCTCCGCATGGCCCAGGGCGTATCGCTGCGCATTGCCCCGCAACGCGAATCCTGGACCGCCGTCGTGCCCCCAGCCGCTTTGGCGGCGGCGGTCCTGCTGCTGGGGATCTATCTCCCAGGCCAATTGACGCACCTGCTCCAGCAGACAGCCCACCTGTTGGGAAACCACTGATACCGCGGGATGCGGTCATTCCCCATTTTTCAGCATTTGCCGGCCGTCACTTTGCCGATAAACGTATATATATGAGGTGATGCCATGAGATTGACCGCTCCGCTCAAAGACGTGAAGGAATTGAAGAAGGAAGATGTTGCGACTCAGGAAGCTCTGGCTTCGGCCAAAGAAGAGCGAGATCGAGCCAATGCCGCACCCGATTGCGAACTACCACGCAGCAATAGCAATCGGGAAATGTAACCGAGACTGGTTCGCGTCCGCGTTCTCGTCCCCCGTTCTCATCCCAACCAACCGCCGGTTTGCCGTCGCATTGCCCATACGGCCTTAGCGCATTACTCTCGCCTGCATGACTTCTTCCGCAACCCTGACCCCCATACTTGATCGCCTGGCAACGCTCGCCAACGGCCGCGCCATCGACCGCGCCGAGGTGCCGGAATTGTCTTTCGATGACTTCCAGCAAGCCATCCTGGCTGCCGTCCAGCTCCAGCAGCGCGTCGTCGCGCTCTTCGGAATGCTGGATCCCGATCCGGAAATTGTACCCCTTTACCTTGTCCTGGCGGACGATCAGCAATCCTTGCTGCGGCTGGCTCGAACGCGCGTCCGCGGCGATCGCTTTCCTTCGTTGACTCCCAGGTGTCCGCAGGTCCATCTCTTCGAACGCGAGATCGGGGAGCAATTCGCCCTTCGCGCTGAAGGCCATCCCTGGTTCAAGCCCCTCCGATACCACCGCTCCTACCGCCCCGGATACGACGCCTGGGCGGAGGCAAAGCCTTCCGTAGCGGAGGCAAAGCCTTCCGTAGCGGAGGCAAAGCCTTCCGCGGCCGGGCCCGAAAGCCAGCCTCCCATTGTCGGCGTCACCGACTTCTACCGCGTCGACGGCGACGAGGTGCATGAAGTGGCCGTCGGACCCGTCCACGCCGGTGTTATCGAGCCGGGACATTTTCGCTTCCAGTGTCACGGCGAGGACGTGTTTCACCTGGAAATCTCGCTGGGCTATCAACACCGTGGCGTCGAGCGGGCTCTGATCGGCGGTCCGAATCCACGCTCCATCCATTACGCCGAGACCTTGGCCGGAGACACTTCCGTCGCCCACGCCACCGCTTACTGCCAGGTCTTCGAGGCTTTGGCGCGCTGCCAGAAAACCGCGCGCGCCCAAACCCTGCGGGGCATCGCATTGGAACTGGAGCGGCTGGCGAACCATGTCGGCGATTTGGGCGCTCTCGCCGGCGACGTCGCCTTTCTGCCCACCGCCTCCTATTGCGGCAGAATCCGCGGCGATTTCCTCAACATGACCGCAACCCTCTGCGGCAGCCGCTTCGGCCGCGGATTGATCCGACCCGGCGGCGTCGCTTTCGACGTCGATGCCGCGATCCTCGACGACCTTCTTAAGCGCCTCGATGCATCCGAGAAGGATTGTAAAAACGCCGTCGATCTGCTTTGGGATTCGCCTTCGGTGATGTCGCGCTTCGAGGACGTCGGCCGCGTTTCACGGGCAGCGGCCCAGGACCTGGGCTTGGTCGGTCCCGCCGCACGAGCCTGCGGATTGCAACGCGACGCACGTCACGATCAACCCTCGGGAATCTTCCGCTTCGCGCATATTCCCGTTTCCACCTGCGACAGCGGCGACGTATTCGCCCGGGCCTACGTCCGATGGCTGGAAGTACAGCATTCCATCGACTTCATCCGCGAGCAGCTCCGTGCTCTGCCCTCGGGGGCCGTGCGCGGCGACGTCAAGCCGCCCTGTCCCGACCAGCTTGCCGTCTCGCTGATCGAGGGTTGGCGCGGCGAGCTTTGTCATGTCGCACTCACCGACAGCAACGGCAGGTTCCAGCGCTACAAAGTCGTCGATCCCTCGTTCCATAATTGGACGGGGCTGGCCTACGCCCTGCGCAACCAGCAAATCTCGGATTTCCCGCTGTGTAATAAGAGCTTCAACCTGTCCTACTGCGGGCATGACCTGTGAAGCAATGAGAGGATCGATTAGATGTTTAATACCTTGTTAGCCCGGCTTCATCAGGGCCACCGGACGATCGAATACCCCGACGCCCCGCCGCCGTCTCTGCCCCAGCGTTTTCGCGGCCGCCCGATCATCGACGCTTCGAAGTGTCCCGACGGTTGCGCCCTCTGTGCCGAGGCCTGTCCAACCCAGGCGATTGCCATTTCCGATAAGCCCCGGATCGATCTCGGCCGCTGCCTGTTTTGCGCGGACTGCATGAATGCCTGCCCGGCCGGCGCCATTCGCTACACCCGCGAATATCGCCTCTCCGTCCGCCAGCGCGAAGACCTCGTCGTCGATTCCGACCACGAAATGAAACTCGCATCCGCATTGGACGAAAAACTCAAACGGCTCTTTGGCAGATCCCTGAAGCTTCGCCAGGTCAGCGCCGGCGGATGCAACGGCTGCGAGTCGGACGTGAACGTGCTTGGCACCGTGGGCTGGGACCTGGGACGATTTGGCATTCAGTTCGTCGCCTCGCCTCGTCACGCCGACGGCTTGCTGATCACCGGCGCCATCTCCCAGAACATGCGCCTGGCGCTGAGCAAGACCTATGACGCGGTTCCCTCGCCGAAGATCGTCATCGCCGTAGGCGCGTGCGCCATCTCGGGTGGTCCCTATGCCGGCCACCCGGAGGTTCAAAATGGCGCCGCCGCCGCCGTACCAATCGACCTGTACGTCCCCGGCTGCCCGCCCCATCCGCTGACCATCCTCGACGGCCTGCTTCGCCTACTCGGCAAGATTGAGGAAGGGAAAAATTTGACGCCCGATTCCACCATCGGCAAATGAAATGATGAGCCTATCACGCCGCCATTCGCAGCTCTTCCAGCATTCGCCGTAGCGTCTTCTCGATCGCGCGCACGATCTCCTTGTCGTTCAGACCCGACAACTCCATCGCCGGTCCATAGGTCAGGCGGATTTCCCTGGGCTGAAAGATGCTTTGGTTCATCGGCCATGCTTGATATGAGCCGTCAATGACGACGGGAATGACCGGCACCTTGACCCGGCGCAGGATCAGGCTCACGCCTCGCTCCATCGGCAGCAGCTCGCCGTTGTTCGTCCTCGAGCCTTCGGGAAAAATGATCAGCGCCCGCCCCGCCTCCAAGCGGGCGATCGTCTCCCGGATCGCCCCGACATCCCCGGCGCCCTGACGCACGGGGAAGCTGTTCAGCCACCTCAGCAGCCGCGCAAAATGCCGATTCTCGAACAATTCGGACTTGGCGATGTAATTCAGCGGCCGTTCCAACCTCACCGCCACCAGAACCGGATCGAGATAGCTTTGGTGGTTGGCGACGAGCAGAACGCCCCCGTGCCGGGGAACGTGCTTCTGGCCATTAACTTTAAGATCAAAACAGCAAGTCGTGAAGATTCGGCAAAACACCTGGGCGAATTTCCAGCCGACCGATGGCTCCTCCCCGTTACCGAGCCTCAGCCCGCTTGTTCGATTCGCGGGTATGCGATGTATCGTTCGGACGAAATCCTTTCAGGGAAGCGTGCAATGAATACTAGTCACCATTCGCTGGGATTGCGCCTTGCCCAGGAATATTCCGGCAATCCTGGGGAGAGGAACGGCCTTTCCGCCCATGCAGGCCACGATTCCCCCCCGGTGGATATTCCCGGATTTCCGATTTTTTTGGATTACGCAGGCCGCGGCGAACGATATAATGACACACGGCCCTCCCCGAAGGGAGTCAGCCCTGACCCCTTTCGGTTCTCCATTGATTCGCGCGGTTTAATAAGTTGACGCCCAGAAAAAAACCACCCTCCGGCTTGCGGAGATGGATCGGAGCAAGTCCTTTATGACCAATCCCACTACAGCATCAACCGAATCGCCAATTAACGCAATATCCGATGACCATCACGCGCCCAAGCTTAAATTCAACGGCAGCGACCGTTTTCTACGCGAGCTGCGCCGGCGGGTGGACGCCTATTTCGAGCGCACCGGCCGCCCCCGCCGTGATTGCCCCCAAATGTACTTCAAAACAGCCACCATCCTGGCATGGTTTTTCTCCGCGTACGTACTGCTCGTGTTTGTCTGCACAAGCTGGTGGATTGTTCTCCCGTTGGCCGTCGTGCTCGGGCTTTCGATGGCCGCCATTGGTTTCAATATCCAACACGACGGCGGCCACAGGGCCTATTCCGACCGCCCTTGGATCAACAAGGTCATGGCCCTGACCCTCGACCTGATGGGCGGCAGTTCCTATCTCTGGGACTGGAAGCACAATTCCATTCACCACACCTATCCCAACGTCAATGGACAGGACGACGATATCAACATTGGCTACCTCGGCCGCCTTTCGCCCCAACAACGGCGATTCTGGTTCCATCGTCTTCAAGGCATTTACATGTGGCTGCTGTACGGTTTCCTGGCCATCAAGTGGCACCTGATCGACGATTTCTACCAAGTCAGCACCGGCCACATCGGCGGCCACAAAATCCCGCGACCCAAGGGCAAGGACTTGGTGATCTTCATCGCCGGCAAGGTGACCTTTTTCTCCCTGGCATTTGTCATCCCCATGCTCTTGCATCCGTGGTGGGCGGTCCTTGGCGTCTACGCCATCGCCGCTTTCGTCAGCGGCGTCGTCCTCAGCATCGTCTTTCAACTCGCTCATTGCGTCGGCGAAGCCGACTTCCCCGTGCCCGTCCCTATTCCCGGCGGCGGCGAGCGGATTCAAAACGAATGGGCCATCCACCAGGTTCAGACCACCGTCGATTTTGCCCGCGGCAATCGCGTACTCTGCTGGTTCCTCGGCGGACTCAATTTCCAGATCGAGCATCATCTCTTCCACAAAATCTGCCACGTTCACTACCCCGCCCTGTCCAAAGTAGTCGAGGAGGCCTGCAAGGAATTTGGCATCACCTACTCGGAGCACAAGACATTTTTCTCCGCCGTCGCTTCTCATTTCCGCTGGCTGGTCCTGATGGGACGCCCAACCGTCTCGCCCGATCAGATGCCCGCGACATGAGCGGATTGTCCCCGAACGCCCACGGCGCCGCCGTGGGGTTCCTAAGCCCCCGTCCGCGCTCGCCGCAATACGAAGTCCCATTCCGCATCGGTCGTCCCCGGAATCGACACCACCCGCCGGATGACTTTCCCGCTTGCTCGCTCCAGCCCCCTGCACGACGCCAGTGACAACGCACAACTACTCAAATCATTGACCAGCAAATGAAAGATTACCGATATCATTTCCGCCGGGACCTTCAAATGGACCGCGTTTTCCGCGATCAGTTGCGCGTACGCGATCGTCGCCAGACATTGCCCGATGGACAATTCGATCGACGTGCCCATTGAGTGGCTCGGCGGGTGACTTTGCACCCAAAGGCTGAAGGCTTTGCTTTGCCGGGCGAATAACCGGACGTTTGCGACGGTTTTCAGCGGTGCGTAGGCACTCAGGAAATCGCCAAACGCGACCGTGTTGTTCGCCCCGGCGCGAGCTTCAAATAAATAAGAATTTTCTCCGGCTACGAGATCACCCGCGATCAACGAATTGGGAGCGGCCAGGCCGGGATCGAAATCGCCGAAATATTTTCCCGCGAATTGCGCCGCCAGGCCAAGATTGACGTGCATGCTCCCTTCCAGGCCCGGGATGAGTTGCACGTCCCGCAGTGCCATTTCGAAATATGTGTCGGCTTCGAATCCTTTTGCCCCCACGCATTCGCCGAGCAACGCCATGATCTTCACGCCTTCCGTGCTGACCTTTGCCTTTTGCACCGCCGCGAAGAGCAGATACCTTCGATCCGCCGCGCTGCTGGATTGGACGTAGTCCAACGCCCGGTAGGCGTAGAGCTTCATGGCGGTCAATCGCGCGTACGCCTGGGCCACCGCCGAACCGATGTGCGCCATGTCGATGACCGCCTTGCCGTAAAGCAGCCGTTGAGTCAGGTGGTTGATTGCTTCTTCAAACGCCCGTTCGCAGATGCCGATCGATCCGAACCCGAGGAAGAGTTTGCCGAGCGTCACTGTGCCCAGCACCGCATCCCAGGCGTCGCGGCCCTCGGCGATCACATCGGCTTCGGGCAGCTCGTGGTCTTTGACTTCGAACTCGCCGACATAGGCCGCTCGGATTCCCAACGTCTGGATTTTTCGAACCGGGCCAAATCCCTTCGACTGCTGCGGGCGAAGCACGAACATGACCGGCGGCGCCCGCTTGCCGCGGCCGGGCCGCCCTCGATCTTCCATTCGCGCCAGCATCGAGATCATCGCCGCCGCGTTGGCGTTGCCGATGTAGTATTTCCCCCCGTTGGCAAGCAGACGGCCCGGACCGATTCTCTCGACCGTGAATTCGTTGGCCAGCAGGTCCGAGCCGTGGTTCTTCTCCGACACGCCGAAGGCCAGCAACGCGCCCGATTCCAACGCCGCCACCGCCTCGCGCTTCAAATCAGCATTTTTGCCCATCAGGATCGAAAACAATCCCAGGAACGTGACCTGGAGACTGTATCCGTGGCCGGGACTGAAATAGGCGAAGACTTCCAGCAACCGCGTTAGTCTCAGCAAATCGAACTTAAAGCCGAGCGTGGAATATGCCTGGGGCGAGAGCACCGATGCGTACAGGCGATGCTCGGCCTGATAGGCGATCCAATCCTCGCACCACTGTTCGCCCCGATCCTCCGCTTTGATCGCCGCCAGCCCTTTGCCCTCGAAGAATTCCGCCAGCTTTTTGATCGCGGGATCGCTGAGATAGACGTCCGTGGCGCCGGATTGCCGCTTATCTGAAAAGGCCAGTGGATAGATGGATTCGGTCTTGGCGATGGCAAAATTGTCCGCCGGATCGACGCGCTTCGCAAGCGACCCCGCCCCTCTTTTCCCCTCTCCCGGTACTCCGGGAGAGGGTTTAGGGTGAGGGCCTGCTACGAAAGGCTACCATCGACAATGCGGTTCCTCTGCGCCGCCAAAACGCGCGTTCTCATCACCGCCATCATCGATCATAATGTGAACGTCAACACGGAAGTCACATGAAGATGCAAGCCATGGTGCTGAGGACTCCGGCGTCGATTGATTCTTCGCCGCTCGAATTGCGCGAACTTGACGCGCCCGAGCCCAAGCCCGGCGAAATTCGCCTTCGCGTGCTGGCCTGCGGGATTTGCCGCACCGACCTGCACGTGATCGAGGGCGAACTGCCGGCCCACAAGAACGCCGTCATTCCAGGGCATCAGGTGGTGGGCGTCGTTGATCGGCTCGGCGACGGGGCGGCCAGGTTCAAGATCGGAGATCGCGCCGGCATCGCCTGGCTGCGCTCCACCTGCGGCCAATGCCGCTACTGCCGCAACGGAAACGAAAATCTCTGTCCCAACGCCCGGTTTACAGGCTACGACGAGGATGGCGGCTATGCCGAGTATGCCGTAGTGCCGCAGGACTTCGCTTATCTCGTGCCGCCGTCTCTCGATCCCGCCGCGGTTGCCCCCCTGCTGTGCGCCGGGATCATCGGATACCGAGCTCTGAAACGCGCCGAGATGCGCCCCGGTTGCCGGCTGGGACTCTATGGGTTCGGCTCATCGGCAAGCATAGCAATACAAATCGCCCGGCATCTCGGCTGCACCGTCTTCGTGATGACGCGCGACGAGAAACATCAGCGCCTGGCCCGCCAACTCGGCGCCGCCTGGGCCGGCAACGCCGATGCGCGCCCCCCTGAACCGCTCGACTCCGCCGTGCTGTTTGCCCCGGTCGGCAATCTGGTCTTGCCCGCACTGGAGGCTCTGGACCGTGGCGGCACCCTTGCCGTGGCCGGCATTCACCTGACCCATATCCCCTCGATGAATTACGAGCGGCAGTTGTTCTACGAGAAAAATCTGACAAGCGTGACCGCCAACACCCGCGCCGACGGTGAAGAACTGCTGCGCCTGGCGGCCGAGGTCCCCTTGAAGCCACAAACGATGCGATTTGCCCTCGCCGACGCCAACCGCGCCCTGCAACTCTTGAAGCATGACGGCATAAGCGGGTCCGGTGTGCTGGAAATCGCCTAACAGCCCCCAATCTTCACCCATTGAAATCGTATACCCGCACGCGCTCCCAGTGCGCCTTGTTGCGAGCGATGAATTCCAGGTGCAGCGGGTGCTTCTGATACGCATCGTGGGCCGCTCTGTCCGGCAATACGACGGCCAGACCCACGGAGTAGGAATTGTCCACCACGTCACGCTGCGTCCCGGCCGGCTCGCCCGCCCACAGCCGCTGGACCCCGGGAATCCCTCCGAGCAGCGAGCGGCAATCCGCTATCAGTTTTTCCTTCGCCGCCTCAGCCCCCGGTTTCAGCCAGAAATAAACATGATGAATGAACATGGCATTCCCTATTACACCATCCAGCGCGGCATTTCCAATTCACCGAACGCGCCGGCAACCCCGGGCGCGTGTCACTTGGTGCAAAGAATTTCCCCTCCCCTTGCACTCAGGTTTTCGTTTCAAGACGATTTTTTGGAATCGCGGACGACGCGGTAGATGGTAATACCCGCCAGAAGTGCAACCTGACCCAGCAAATCGCCGGGGATACCCCAGCCGATCACGAACCACGTGATGCAAAAAACCACCACGGACATGCCGGCCCACAGGATGCCGGAAGTGTTTTCGATGTCGGCGGCTTTGTAATAGGCCGCGGCGCAACAGATCAGCACGATAAATGGTAATGAGTAAAGCATTCCCATGGGCTTGCGATCCAACCTAAACCCTATGCCAACCCTGCCAGATCTGGATTCGGTCACTCTAACAGGAGAATCATAAACACAAAAGCTCTGTGCAGGGCCCTTTCAATGGGTGCGCGTCACTTGCTGCATAGGATTTTCCCCCACCCTGACCTTCCCCTGGAATATCAGCCTGCTCACTCCCCCGAGGAATTTATACAGATCGCCGCGGGTGCTGCTCATCTTCCGCGCCACGCGATTCGCCAAAAGCTATTCGCTTCCCCTGTCATGGATGCCCCGCAATTCGCCAGGATTATGGAGCATGCCTATCGCCAGATGTGGAAACACTTCATATCATCGCCATTCTAAAATGTCCCTTGACGCATCTTTGCAACGAAGTGATATCCGCAATGCCGTTGTCTGCGCGATCGCGACCACCGCGGCGTTTTTCGCCGTGAATCCATTCGTTCAAATGGCCTTCAACGATGACTTTATGTACGCATTTACGGTCCGTGAGCTGCTCCGAACCGGACACGTGACGTACCACTGTGGCGAACAAGCCGCTTTTATCACACAGGCCTATTGGGGCGCATTCTTTGTAAGAATGTTCGGATTCTCGTTTGTAGCCTTGCGCTTCTCCACATTGCCCTGGGCTGCCGGCTGCGCCGCGTTATGCTATCTTCTGGCTCGCAGTGCCAACCTTCTTCCGACGAGGGCCATTTTCTTGACCGTGCTCCTCGGGTTTTCCCCTCTGTTCTTACCTCTGGCAACCTCGTTCATGTCTGATGTGCCGGCACTATTCGCCATTCTAATGTCGCTTTACGCATTCGTTCTTGCCGCTCGCGCCGCAAGCATTCGCATCGTGCTGGCAGCGCTGGCCGTTGGTTTCACCGCAGGACTTTTCGGCGGATTGAGCCGGCAGATCGTCTGGATCGTCCCCCTGACGTCAGGGCTTCACGTCGCCTGGCTTCGTCGGCGCCAGCCCTCGGTTCTGATCGCGTCGATCGTCGGGCTGCTGGCGAATTCTCTGGCAGCTCTCATGTTGGTCAAATGGTTTTTTGCCCAGCCTTACGTCATCGCGGAATGGGGTCTCAACTACAACCTACGTGCCGCACTCCGCGAATGGCGGCATTCGCAGGCCATGTGGCTCGGTATTCTATTGACCACCGTGCTGCTCATTCTTCCGGCGGCAATCCCCGCGACTTGGCTATCGCTGAAAGGTATCTGGCGGGATCGCGCCGGCCGGCGTGGCGCAATCGCTGCCGGCGCCGCCCTGATCGTCGCCATCGAAATATCGCTTTGGCCTGATCTCACTGTCGAACCCTGGCTTGGCCATGTCGTCTCTAATCGCGGCGCTCTATGGGGAATGGAACTATCCGGCCGGCGCCCCATTTCCCAGCCCTTGTTCCTCCGCGAATTCCTCGCTTCAGTTGTAATCTTCATCACCTGGCTGATGCTGACCGAATTTGCAGACCGTCTTTTACGGCCCCATCCTATCCGGCGACTTTCGGCATTCTTCCAGCCACCCGACAACAATATTGCTCTGCCGGCTATGTTTCTCTTCGCGACGGTATATCTGGCGATATTCGCATACCATGCTCCGCGCGGATACCTATACGATCGTTACAGCTTGCCTCTGATTCCCTGTATTTCCATCCCGCTCCTGCTTAAATCCCAAGGCCCGATCGGGCGGGCACGCATTTTGTCCGCCGTTGCCTGGGTGGTGTTGGCGATCTGGAGCCTCTACGCCATCGCCGCAACACAGGACGTTCACGCCCTCGCCGCTGCGCGCCGTCAGGCGATTGACCGCCTGTATTCAGCCGGCGTCCACGACACCGCCATCGCCTGCGGGTTGGAATACGATGACTGGACCCAACTGGTGCACGAGGGACATATGAACATAATCGGAATCAATTCACCCCCCGGCTCGTACAACCCCGCCGTCGGCGAAACACCCAGCCTCAAATGCCTCTATCGCGTCGAATTCGCCCACGCTCCCGATACAATTCCCTCCGCCTTCGGATCGGTGAATTACCTCTCCTGGCTTCCGCCGTTCCACCGTCGCATTTATATTGATCGCTTCCGAAACCCGGCGTGGCTTGATCCCGCCACCAACATTCCGCCGCCTATGGATTATGAGGACTTCCACTTTGATTGATCGCCCATCCCACGATGCGCGCAACGCATTTCTTTGCGCCGCACTGGTCACCGCCGCCTTTTTGCTCGTGAACCCCTTCGCTGAAATGCCTTTCAACGACGATTGGTCTTACGCCTTCACTGTCCGCAGTCTGCTCGAAACCGGCCGCTTTGTTTACAACGGCTGGAGCACCTGCGTCATCCTCACCCACGTCTGGTGGGGCGCGATGTTTGCGCGAATCTTCGGCTGCTCCTTTACCGTCCTTCGATTCAGCACGCTTCCCTTCGCCGCCGGGTCGGCGTTCTTCTGTTATCTCCTGGCTCGCCGCGCCGACCTCCAGCCCGCGGGCGCGATCTTTGCCTCCCTTGCTTCGTGCCTGTCTCCGCTGTTTCTCCCCATGGCAACGTCGTTCATGACCGACGTCCCGGGTTTATGCTATTGCCTGGTATCTTTCTACGCCTTCGTGCGCGCCGGCCAGTCCGCTTCGATCCGCTCTTCCATCCTCTGGCTCGGCACCGGCATCCTCTCTGGAATTATCGGCGGCATGAACCGGCAAACGAGCTGGCTGCCGTCGCTGCTCATCCTTCCTTATCTCATCCTTCTCCGCCGCTCCCAACCCCGCTTCATCGCCGCCGCCGCCATCGGATGGCTCCTCGTCCTCCTGGATGTTGTGTTGACGCTCAGATGGTTCGACCGCCAACCGTGGGTCTATCTCGATCCACCCATTTTGGATTGCCTTCGCCAGGGACTTCATCATCGGGAAGCTTCCATTACCAACCTCCTCGCGTTCACCTTCGCGACCGTCAGTTTTGTCCTTCCCGCCGCCCTGCCCTTCGTCGTTGAATGCGTCTCCCACCTCTGGCGAATTCGACGAACCCGCCGGGCCGCCATCCTCGCCGTCGTGGTTTTGATCCCCTCGGTCGCCATGTCGCTCAATCCGCGCCTGGGCATCGGCCATTGGCTAGCCGACATC
>Ga0116114_1001439_pt1 | contig 12536 bp, 12 predicted proteins | sample June2015DPH_10_5_FD_89823 | JGI IMG/M metagenome (GOLD analysis project Ga0116114, IMG submission 89823) | Peatland microbial communities from SPRUCE experiment site at the Marcell Experimental Forest, Minnesota, USA - June2015DPH_10_40 | ecosystem: Environmental > Terrestrial > Soil > Wetlands... | reverse complement strand
GGGCAACTAACGTTTACGAGGCAAATCATGCGCGTATACAAAATCGTGTCATTTTCTGTGGTTATTCTTCTCATTGCCGTGTTATTTGCGGGCGTTGCTACCGTTCCTGCAGCAGCGCAGTACGACACGATGCAGTTCCGCTACAAGGCCCAGCACACCGGCGATTACGGCCCCGTGGCGGGGAGCAACATGTCAAAAGGGCTGCTGACGTGGAGCTTCACGACTGGAAGCGTCGTCCTCTCTTCCCCTACCGTCGTTGACGGCGTCGTGTATGTGGGAAGCGAGGACAACAACACCTACGCTCTCAACGCTACCACCGGGGCGAAGCTGTGGAATTACACAACCGGTGGCGGGGTGGACTCCTCTCCTGCCGTCGCCAACGGCGTGGTCTACGTGGGTAGCGATGACAACAACACCTACGCTCTGAACGCCACGACCGGGGTGAAAGTGTGGAGTTTCACGACTGGCAGCAGCGTGTACTCTTCCCCCGCTGTCGCTAACGGAGTGGTCTACGTGGGTAGCGATGACAACAACACCTACGCTCTCAACGCTACCACCGGGGCGAAGCTGTGGAATTACACAACCGGTGGTGGGGTGGACTCCTCTCCTGCCGTCGCCAACGGCACGGTGTACGTGGGGAGCGATGACAACAACACCTACGCTCTCAACGCGAACAACGGCACCAAGCTCTGGAACTACACGACGGGAGAACCGGTTCAATCCTCTCCCGCCTTCGCCGACGGGGTGGTCTACGTGGGGAGTGCAGATAACAACACGTACGCCCTCAACGCCACGACCGGAGCGAAAGTGTGGAACTACACAACCGGGGGCCACGTGTTCTCCTCTCCTGCCGTCGCCAACGGCACGGTGTACGTGGGGAGCGAGGATAACAACACCTACGCCCTCAACGCTACCACCGGGGCGAAGCTGTGGAATTACACGACTGGCAGCAGCGTGTACTCTTCCCCCGCTGTCGCTAACGGGGTGGTCTACGTGGGTAGCGATGACAACAACACCTACGCCCTCAATGCTACCACCGGGGCGAAGCTGTGGAATTACACGACCGGAAGCGGGGTGTTCTCCTCCCCTGCCGTAGCCAACGGCACGGTGTATGTGGGGAGCGTTGACGGCAACGTCTACGCCATCGGCAACGCAGCTGGGGCCACAAGTCAGGGGATACCCGGCTTCGACGTCACGCTCGCTCTTGTCGGACTCGTAATCGCCGCTTACGTAGTGAAGAGGAGGAGGTAACCCCCTCTTTTTCCAGCGATGCAATAACCTCGCTTTTATGGCGTTATCTCGGTATCAGCAATAGTGGGTATCATTCGTTTTTTCGGACATAGGTAACGAATGTAGGGGAGCGTAGTATGTACCCGTTAATGGTGGACTGCGGTAGGTGCGTTAAACTTGTCGGCTGTAAGCTTCGCGGCGATAATGAGCGCGTCCCGTATTGTGAATACTATCGCCGTCCGCGCCGCGTGGCACTTGACGTTCCGCGTTACCCGGCCAAGCCTAAGCGTTATTTGCCGGCGCAATTCGTTTTAGGACGCGAGCAGGACGTTGTTTGCGCACAAAGGCGAGGTGACCCGAAGACCAACGAAAACGCCGCCAGTGGTGATTGACAAATCGCAAGCACGCCTCGAGAAATTGCATGAGCGCGCCTAGCTCAGATTTTTACGCTCACACCTCCCCAATACTTCATGTAACTGTCATAAACCGTATCAGGATGTTTGGGGCGCACCGTGACATCAGGGGTTTCCGACGCGTGTTACGTGCAACCCCAGAGCGCCAAAACCCCACTAGCCAAACATCAACATTTTGCTCCTAAAGTTTGTTGAAACATTGCTACTAGTCAACGCAAGTTGAGGAGGCAAAACCATACATAACACCCAAAGCTGTGGTTCAAGCGTGGTCATTTATATTATATCTGGTGGCCGCCGGTTACCAGAAGATATATCACTAGAAGCAATAATCTAAGCTTTAAAATATGTGGATGTTCGAATACACGCATGCTCAACGCTCTGCTACGTGACTAGTGAGCCATTTTACCGTTGATTGTGAAGATAAACGGTAGGATGCTCAGCTAGACCAGCAGTGGGCGCACGCGAAAGAGGCGAATCTGATGGAAACACGGTTGGCGGTTCGAGACGTTATGACGCGGACTGTCGTGACGGCAACTCCCGAGATGACGGCTGCGCAAGCCGGAAAAAAAATGGTTGAAAAAAGGGTCGGGAGCATAATAATCGTCAAGGATGATAAGCCAGTCGGCATCGTCACGGAAAGCGACATGGTTGCGAAAGTTATCTTTAAGAACGTTAAGCCAAGCTCTATCAAGCTCGAGCAGCTCATGTCGAAACCGCTCATCACAACAAAAAGCAGCGACGATGTGCACGACGCAGTACTTATGATGGTCCAAAAAAAAATCCGACGTCTTCCGGTGCTCGACGGAGATGAACTAGTCGGAATTATTACCGACGCAGACGTTATCCAAGTCTCCTCTGAGGTGAACCAAATTCTCGACAACTTGATAGAGATGAACAGGGAGAGTGTCCTCGACCGCCGGGAAGTCGTCATAACGCAAGGCGAGTGTGAGGAGTGTGAAGAATACTCAGACGATCTGCAGCAAGAGGGAGGGCGCCTCAAATGTCCGAGGTGCCGAGGCTCTACCTCGTCCGGTGTCTGCGAGATCTGTGGAGAGCTTTCTTACGTGCTCGAATATGCAGACGGCAGCATCATGTGCGAATCGTGTAAGGAGAGCGTTCGATGACGCTCAACCTAATGTCACCACCCGTGACTGTGCGTGAAGACGCCTACGTGACTCACGTCCGTCAGCTCATGCGAGACGGCTACCGAAGCCTTCCGGTTGTCGATGGCCAAAGCCGCGTGAAGGGTATGGTAATACTGCCAGACGTCATCAAGGTGACTTCGACGAAATCAGACGTCACGGTAATCGGCTTCGTCCGCGAGACTGGCCTTGCTACTCCTGACTCTGTCCCGATCGAGATGGCAAAAATATTTGCGACGACCGGGTTCGACATTCCTGTGGTCAAATCGAAAGAAGATCACACGATCATCGGAGTGATTGACTCTGAAGTACTGATGAACGCTCTGAGTTTTGACAGAAAAATCACGATCGACTCAGTGATGACAGAAACCGTTCAGACATGCAGTCCGACTGATCTCCTATCGAGAGTGTGGCCTAATATGGCGCAATACGGGTTTTCAGGCTACCCGGTGGTGAAGAAGAAGCACCTCATCGGTATCGTCACGCTTCAAGATGTTCTCAAAGCAGGCTATGTGCGACTCGAGCGCGAGGACGAACGGGGAGGCCGAGGGATTCATTCAGCGGCCGTCGAAAAGATTATGAAAACTCCTGTCATTACCGTCCTGTCAGATTCATCACTCTGGGAAGCGGCGAATCTGATGAAGCAATACGCAATCGGACGATTGCCGGTGGTCGAAGACTCCAAGCTGATCGGGATAGTAGATCGACAAGACCTCGTCCGAGCCATAATTTGACACAACCACGGAAGGTTACAATGCTACGTGACACAACCACGGAAGGTTACAATGCTACGCGGAAATAAACGGCAGAAGAGAACTCAAGATGACTTCAGCGGTAAATCGGACCGAGGGAGCCTAGGCTTCAAAAGCAAGCTGTCGGAGCACGAGGGCGACATCATGATGGTCGCAACTCAGGATGTCGTCCAAATACCTCCCACAATGACTATTATGGGGGCAGTCAAAACGATGGTTAAATATCGTGTTAGGCGGCTGCCCGTGAGCGATCCTGGAACAAACAGACTTGTCGGGATAGTCACTGTAATGGACGTGGTGAATTTTCTCGGCGGGGGCGATAAGGCTCAGATCATCGAGAACAAGCACAAAGGGAACTTTCTATCGGCGATAAACGAAGAAATCAGTTCAATAATGGAAGAAGATGTTATCACCCTCCATGAGGAGGATTCGATCGACGATGCCATCAAAATGATGTCGCAGGGAAACGTGGGTGGTTTCCCGATCGTCAGTCACGATAGCAAGGTTGTAGGAATTGTGTCCGAGCGTGATTTCGTCGGCCTTGTGGCCAATGTCATAACGGGAAAGAAAGTCGCTGATTTCATGAGCCGCGACGTCGTAAGCGTCAAACCAGATACCACGGTTGAAGAGGCTGCACGAGTGATGGTTTCAAACGACTTTCGTCGGGTACCCATTGTTCACGAGGGGGTTATGATCGGCATCGTAACCACCTCAGACATAGTGAACTACCTTGGAGGCGGCGAGGTTTTTGACAAGCTTGTGACAGGCAACATGCACGAGGCTTTGGGAGTACCCATTAAGATCGTAGCACGAGAACCGCCGTTTAGTGTAGACCCCGATCTAGATTTGGGTGAAGCTGCAGACCTGATGATAGCGCGCGATGTAAGCGTATTGCCGGTTGTGGTCGATGGGGCGCTCTCGGGTATTATAACTGAGAGGGATTTTCTAAACGCATTAGTCGGTTAGATGGCTTCACGAAAGAGACTCAGCACCGGTAAGCCAGTAAAGACGGATCAAAATGTGAGTTTTTTAACGTGACGCACTGGTGGCTCAAACGTCGTAGTGAACGAGCCTATTTTTATGGAGGTACTTGAGGAGGGTATCTAAGATCTCGTCGCACACATCCTCTTCATCAGCAATCTTTTCAATGACGACGTAGTTCCCTAAATCCTCTCGCGCCATCTCGAGATACCGCCTCCGTACCTTGATTAGAGCAGTTTCGTTCTCAAAAGTAGTCACACTACTGTCGCGTTTTTCAATAAGGGACATGGCTATATCTGCAGGCCAGTTGATAATGAAACTAATGTCCGGCTCCGGTGCGAATTCTCGATTCATCTTTAGTATCTCTTGCCACGGTCTACTATCTGACTGATACGCCGCGGTAGACAAGAAATATCTGTCCAGTACGACGATCTTCTTTTCTAATAACGCGGGCATTATGTGCGTCTCTACATCGTGCCTGCGATCGGCTAGAAAAAGGTCAACCAGGCCGCTCGGTTTTTCGGGGGAGCCGTGCTCAAGCGTCTGACGTATCTCTTGTGCCTCCAGAGTTTCATTAGTCGGCTCGAAAAAGCGGACGGCGTTGAACCCAAGAGCTTTTAGTCTCTCTACGAGTCTGATGGACTGCGTTGTTTTTCCCACGCCATCTATTCCCTCAATTGCCACCAGAATTCCACGGTTCAGGCGGTGCTTCATGTTAAAAAATGCTCGAAAACTCGATCGCGAATCGCTCAACTTGCGCCTTAGGAATAGTAAAGCTTACACGCACATACTTGTCGGCAAATCTTCGCGTGGTGTACTCAGCTGCTCTGATGAAAAAACCGCGGTTCAGCATCGTATCCGCGATGGTTTCAGGAGTCTTGCCCGTGCCTGAGATATCGATAACGAACATGCTTCCCTGTGACGGATAAACGGGAAGATACGCTCCTCGTATTTTGTCGACAGCGTCTTTTATGATGGCTTGATTTGCCATAATGGCCTCAACCACCTTAGGGAGCCAATCGAGTTTGGTCTTGAGGGCTGCAATTCCTGCAATTTGACTAACAATTGACGTTCCGAGGTCATTTATCTTGTAACGGGCCAGTCGCTCTATCAGCTCGCTTGTTGCGATATGAGCGCCCAGCCGTAATCCAGCTAAGCCGCAGTTCTTTGAAAAACTGTAAATGGTTATCGTACCTTCAGGATAAAAGTCGGCGGCGAGAGTATGGAGTTTTGCCACGTCTCGGTAGGTCACGTCATTTAACAAATAGACGCCCGCGTCTTCGGCTATTTCGCAAAACGCCTTGACTTCTTTTGCTGTGTAGGTTACGCCCAGCGGGTTTAGAGGGTCGACGAGGGTCAGCATTTTAGTTCGCTTGCTCATCACCTCATTTACCATGTCCGGCGTCAATTTGTAGTTAGTATCTGCTGCGTAGATCGGTAGGTCAAGAACTTTGGCTCCGCTTAGCTCAGCAAACTTATGAATGACGTAGTAACCTGGATCCGTCGAGATCATAACGTCACCAGGACGCAGCAGGGTGCGCGTCACCTGGTAAAGCGATTCTGTACCGCCCTCTGTCACATGTACTTCGTGGGGTGAGCTCAAATTCAAGTCTTGAAGTATAAGGGTCCGTAACTCCTCAAGTCCATACGGGGGTGGATATTTGTGGTATTCCTCTTTGTCGATGGCATCTACCATAGCCCGCTTGATCGCTGGTGGCGTAGGAAAATGGTTGGTATTTTGCCCCATCCATACAACCGAATCATCGTCGTAAATGTTTTGAAAGAATTGATTTTCAGTGTTAAAATCGGCCACTTGAATCACATCGCTGAATGATTGGACTACGTTTGATCGATCGGTTGCCTGGGGAGCGTTTACTACTGTCGTAATTGTCAGAATTTAAAAGCGTTGCGGTAAGGGCTTACAGAAAAACGCAGCGAGAGCGTTTGTTTTGGTCGCCGCGAGCGTTTTCCGAGCTCAACCACCACTATCAAGAGGTTAGAATAAGCTTTCCTTGACTGATCTTCTTGTAAATCGCGTTCCGTTTAAAGCTTCCAAGCGATAATCTTCTAACAGAACCCGAAACGTTTCGTCTAAGGGAACCGAGAGAGATATTTCCTTTGTTCTCCCGTATCTGCCCTTGCTGACAACTTTTGTACTGATTATTCCGAGCAGATCCAGCTCCATTATTAAATCGGTGATTCGCCTTTTAGTCAACACGTCGAGGTCTATTTGCCTACAAAGCGTTTCGTACACTCGGTTTACCTCGCCGGTCGTTGCGCTTCGCGCTCCGTTTTGATGAAGTGTGATTATACTATACAGCACCAGCTTCGCTTGGGTAGGGAGGGTGCGAATTACCTCTGCGACTCGGTTGAGTTCTATCCGCATCTGAGCGGTCCGAACGTGCTCCTCCTTAACGCTGTCGGCATTCACGCGCTCGGCGAATTCTCCTGATACTCTCAGCAAATCGAGCGCGCGTCTGGCGTCCCCGTGCTCCTGAGCGGCCAGGGCTGCACAGAGCGGTATGACTTCTTGATTCAACGCGTGTTCCTTAAAGGCTAGACGCGCTCGTTCTTCGAGGATGTCTCGCAGTTGATTCGCGTCATAAGGTGGAAATATTAGCTCTTCTTCGGCTAGTGAGCTCCTGACCCGAGGGTCAAGATATTCTGTAAACTTCAAGTCGTTAGAGATCCCGATGAGACTGACCCGGGTGTCGGTGAGCTCAAGGTTAATTCGCGACAAATTGTAAAGCACATCGTCCCCGCTTTTTCGGACCAACTTGTCAAGTTCGTCAAGAATTATTATGACGCTCCCGCCTTGCGAGTTGAGTGCTTCAATAAACTCCGAATAGACTTGATCTGTTGGCCACCCCGTCATCGGCACATCTTTATTGAACTGGCGAGCCAAATGGGCAAGGACGCGGTACTGAGTATCGACCACTTCGCAATTTATGTACGCAACGTTACACGGAACTCCTCGAGATGCGCCGACTTCCATCAATTCTTTGCCCACAAATTTGGCGCAAGCCGTTTTCCCTGTGCCAGTTTTTCCGTACACAAGAATATTAGAGGGGGTCTCTCCTTTAAGAGCGACGACCAAAATAATAGCAATCGAGTTGAGCTGATCGCGCCTGTGAGGCAGATAGTTAGGCGTATAGGATGGCCTGAGAACTTCTTTATCTTTGAAAACAGGTTTCCTTTCTAAAAGGTTGTCAAAAAGTCCTTCCAACTTTCTGCCTCCAATTTCAACAGAGGAAGCGAATGCTTGCTGGAGGCACTGAACTCTAGCATAGATAACTGACTACTCAGAGCCATCCGCTTAGTCCTACCGTATAGTGGAAACGTGAGTTAATAAACTTTATGATTTCTAAGGTTGCATTTCCAGTGCAACATAACCTATATTTCCTATGGAACTAGCGATTTCTTCCACTGCAAACCCTATTACTTGTATTCCTGTGATGCCACTAAGCAATAATGGACATATATCGATCGCTCCCTAAAGACTTAATCCAGGCTTTATTTTGCTTCGAAACGGCATAATCTTCGCTAATTTGTAAGGCTGCGCAAGGGTTCTTAAAGTAAGATCGATAACTTGTTCTTCTTTCCAGGCATACCTTCGTTACCAGTGGAAAAGGTTTAAGAGGCTCCCCATGCTTTCTACTGTAAAAATAAAAAATGGAATTTTGTTTGGTAGTAAGTTATAAAAAAATAGCGTGTTGTAGGGGTAACAACCTTTTAATATATAAATTTTTGTATAAATTTGTTTCAATATTTAGTGTTTAAGGTTTTATGGATACGCAAACATGGGGGGTGTGTATTATTCATACTCCTCTTGGTTGAGGGAGGCAAATCAGACTAAACTATTGAAGCCGGTTATCAATCCAAAACACCCAGCTAACATCATATCACCACCCGGTGCTGCAAAATACGGACGCAGTCGAGATTTCTTCATGATCCCTCGCTGGGGTCCTATTGTGGTTACCCAGAAGCCCCTCTCTCTGAAAGCTCGATCTATCTCCCGGTATCCGGTTTCGTGTATGTAACAACCGTGCCCCCCATCTTGAAAAATCCGTTCATTCGTTAATTTACCATCCATAAACAGGGACAAAAAATAGTCGAGTTTTTCTGTGGTGATCGAGGACGTGTGATGTTCAAACATGCCGATGATCTTCTTATGATCGAGCATAGCTGCTAGAGTGTGACCGTTTCCGACGTTTACAATGATATGAGGTTCCCACGCGTGCTTAGCCGCTTCATCATCACACAGCGCACCCAATATTGCGGCTGGACCAGTATCCATCACTAGGATCCGCTGCATTTCCTTCTCCTCTAGTGTCCGATATACGGCCTTTAGTCGTGTCAAGTAGTTGGGGATCCTGCCATCCACATAGCAAAAACTGGTCAACTCACCACCCGTCGCGATCAAGTGCTTGAAGTGCTGAAAACGAAAAATTCTATTACTCCCTGAACTCTCACCGTGATCTTGACACGCTACAGCACACATCGTAGGCAGACTTACGTCGAATTGTTGAAGCGCAGAGCTTAGCGCGGGCACGTCCACATCGTTCATCTCTATTCGAACGCAGTCTGTTTTCGGCTGTGCTACGGTTATCTTTACTCCCCACGATCGGACTTTGTCAAGATCATCATTGAGTGTTTTTGCTGCAAGCGGCGTTGCAAAAACCGAATATCCCTTCTGTAAGTGAGCTCGAACGGCTGCGCTGCTCGGCCCACCTCCCATCGTCTCGCCGCACAAAAATAAGCTGCGGCCTTGCTCTGTAACAGACTTGATCCGGTTGGCGACTATTGCCGTTTGCGAAGGCATTACCATTTTTACGTTATTCTCTGTAACCAAGCTCGTGTCGTATAGGAGCACATCTTGGGTTCCTGTACCGACGTCTAATGCGATAACACGCATAATTGAAAGAGTAGGCGACGCTTCTTATTATACTTATTAACGTGGCGTCTGCGTCTTGCGGCGGAATCCGTCAGAAATGCTATATACGCACTAATGCAATCCACGTGTATGCCACGCCAGCGGCCACAGCCTCACCATAAGCCCGCCGTGAACAAGCGCTTTGAAGTTGGCGTAATCTCGATCAGCACGTCCCGATTTGCGAAATATGGAAGCGTCAAGGCACCGGAAGAGGCCGAAGACCTATCCGGCCGAATCATTATCGACTTTTTAAGGAGCGCTGGCCACAAGGTTCATTCGTATACGCTGATATCGGACGAAGCAGCGTTAATAACCGCATCCGTGAGGGCCCTCCTTAGTAGTACTGACGTAATCATCACTACGGGCGGGACCGGACTCGCCCCACGCGATGTAACTATCGAGGCAGTTCAGCAAATGTTTCAAAAAGAAATTCCAGGTTTTGGCGAGCTATTTAGAAGCATCAGCTACGATGAAATCGGTTCTCCCGCCATGCTCACACGAGCTACAAGCGGTATCATAGGAAACACGGCCATCTTCTGTCTTCCCGGCTCTCCAAACGCCGTGACCCTCGCGATGGAAGCCCTCATCGTGCCCGAGCTCCAGCACATTTTGCTTCACGCGTCAGAGCAGTAACCCGTTTTTGACAGGCCGTTCATTAGCGTCGTGCAAAAACGGCTTATTCAAGGGTCGCGTGCTTTTTCTTCAAGTCGTCCTCACTCTTTTTTGTTATCTCCATAAGAGCGGCGATGATGCCGTCTAAAAATACCATCGTGCTTATTTCAAACATCGTGCCGAGTGGAGCAAATGATATGTGCGAGCCGACGACTTGTCGCTCCATAAAATCCATGCCGCTCGTTTTAGTTCGTCCCTTCACGACTACAATAGTATCTGAAATAGACCCGAGTGAAGAGTCCTTATTTGACGATACTGCGGCGAGTCGTGTGCCTTTGGCTTTTGCGAGGGCGCTCATCTCATTTATTGATTTGGTCTCTCCGGAGCCCGATATAACGATAAGAAGATCATCAGTTTCAACGGCCGGGGTCACCGTCTCTCCAACTACATAAACGTTGAATCCCAAATGCATCAATCGCATGGCAAAGCCCTTAACGACGAGTCCCGATCTGCCGGCACCCATGACAAACAGTCGTTTTTGGTTCTGATGCGCGCTTAGGATATCGCTGACAAGTGCCTTTACCTCAGAATAGTCTATCTCATCAGCTATGGCCTGCACATTCGCAGCGATAACCTTCATCGCTGATTTGACGTAGTCTTCGGGTTTTTGGGCGGGAGGGTTCTGCATAGAGGTGCACCAGTGACTTTTGTTGTCCTCGCTATTCGTTGAGCTTTTTTGTGCTTTACGGGCTTTGGAGAATTCTGCCTTGACTCAACCGTTTTCCGTGGACTTTCGGCGACGTGGAGCAGGCTTTTCGACCTCTTCAAATGCCAGTCTGCACAAGAGGTAGGCGATTGTAGACTCAGCGCCAAGGTTCTGATTAACTCCTTTTTCGAGCGAGAGACCATCAAAACAACCACCTGTGCCCTCGTCATAGATCGGCAGGTTGAGCAGATTGTTGCCGGTGAACCAGCTAAAACACGCAAGTGCGTTTTGGTAGTACTGCCGCTTGCCGGTGACCCTGTAAGCGTCTAAGAATGCCTCGACAAGTGCCCCGACGTCGATCGCCTGCTCGTCGCCGAGCGCTCGATGTTTTCCGCGGACGTACCAGCCGTTGCTTCCTATGACATTTATCACACCGTTTGAGGTAACCACTTCATCCCACAGGAACTTCAGGGTTCGTTCGCCGCACGCAAGGAGTCGCTCATCGCCAACTGCATCGTAGGCAAGCAGCATCGCCTGGGGCAGCCGAGCGTTCGAGTACGACATGAAATCTTCAAACCACTCCCAGTCTGGCGCTCTCGTGTCCTCGTAATTGCCTAGGATCTCTGCTGCAAGCGCCCTGATTCTTTCTTTCGCGCCTTCAAATGACTCCTTTGAATAATAGAAGCCGAGGAGGCAGTAGGCAATCCCTCTTAAGGATAACCTGTTGGTCGCGTGTATCGCTGCGCGTTCAAAAATGACGTGTGCAACTTCTCGGACGTTCTCAGGGAGATACAAAGCGCCACTCGTGTATCCACACGCCCAGAGCGTCCTGCCCAAAGCTTCATCGGAACCTACGTTGTCAAGGAAGTCCCTTTGGTAACTCATGAAATTGCGCATGGTACCGTCGTCGTTCTGCGCGTGAAAAGTGAAGGCCATGTAGGTCGACAACAAATCGAGCGTGGATGCATCTTGAAACAAACTGCAGTGCTTCGCTGTCACAAGCAGCGCTCTGACGTTGTCATCAACACAATAACCTTCAAATCTGTTCGGAATCGCATATTTTGCGTGTTGAAGTATGCCTGCGCAATCAGTAAGCGCGTTGATGTGCCGTAACGTTACGGGAGGGAGCAGCTGATCACCTTGAAGTTTTTTTGTCTTCTGTTCCTAAGCAGCTTATCACCTTGAAGTTTTTTTGTCGTCTGTTCATCGTCTGTTCATATATATGGCTGTTGTCCGGCGTCCATTAAAGGGAGGCCCCGTGGCCCAACTGCACAGGCCCTCAAAGGCGGTTTGTTACGCGTTGCATGTGCTGACTCGCCGACCTTCGTCAAAGCAACGCTTCATGAGCGCGCTACTCAAACGTCAACTTTATATCAATGCTTACGTTAGTGAAGTAAGGCGTCAAGCTTCGTTTTTGGCCTGATCTTCTCTAAACATGCTCCGCACGAAATTCCCTAACATTTTGTTGTTCGCTGCAATCACGCTGATTTTGTGTGCTGCTGTGGCGGTCCCGGTAAGCGCGGCAAACCTGACTGTTGGTTCCGGAGGGCAGTTTAAAACCATTCAGCAAGCGGTGGATGCAGCGAAACCGGGCGACACGGTGCTCGTTGCACCAGGCACGTACACACAAAACGTCGTGGTGGACAAACCCCTAACGATAGCAGGAAACGCCACAGTGAAAGCAGCCGATTCGAGCAAAGATGTGTTTGTGCTAACGAGTCCAGGTGTGCACATTGACGGCCTGACCATAACGGGCGGCGAATCTGG
>Ga0116114_1001430_pt1 | contig 12618 bp, 9 predicted proteins | sample June2015DPH_10_5_FD_89823 | JGI IMG/M metagenome (GOLD analysis project Ga0116114, IMG submission 89823) | Peatland microbial communities from SPRUCE experiment site at the Marcell Experimental Forest, Minnesota, USA - June2015DPH_10_40 | ecosystem: Environmental > Terrestrial > Soil > Wetlands >... | reverse complement strand
TGCGCCAAACATCCGCGTGCCGCCGGAGTTGGTCGGTTATCGCGTCCGGTTGGAGAACATTGCCGTAGCAGACGATCTCCATTTGCCCATGATCGTGCTCGCGCAAAAGCGGCAGCAGATTCTGGCCGACAACATGGTCCCGCAAATCCGGCGAAACGTAGCCGATCCGCAGGCGCCGGGCGGGGTCGCGGTTGTTGCTGTGCGGCTGAATGAATTTCTTCAGCGGCTCGGCGTGCTGCCGGTTCCAGCGGCGAAGTTCTTCACGGATCATCCTGCCGTCGTAACCGGGATGATAATGCAGACCGAAGACCAGATTGCCGTGCACCCTGGCGTCATCGGGCTTGAGCCGAATCGCCTGCCGATAGCAAGCGATGGCCTCGTCAAGTTGGCCCACGTCCTTCAATTCGTTGCCGAGATTGAAGTGCGCTTCGGCGAAATCGGGCTTGAGCCGAATGGCCTGCCGATGCGAAGCGATCGCCTCGTCCAGTCGCCCCGCGTCCATCAGTGCGTTGCCCAGATTGCTATGCGCTTCAGCATAATCAGGCTTGAGGCGAATGGCCTGCTGATAGGCGGCGATGGCCTCATCCAGTTGCCCCTTGTCCTTTAGGGCGTTGCCCAGATTGCTATGCGCCAAGGCGTAATCGGGCTTGAGCCGAATTGCCTGCCGATAAGAAGCGCTGGCCTCATCAAGGTGCCCGTTGGCCCTTAAGGCGTTGCCAAGATTGACGTGTACTTCGGCAGAGTCAGGCTTGAACCGAATGGCCTGCCGATGAGAAGCGATCGCCTCGCCAAGTTGCCCTGAGTCCACCAGCGCGATGCCCAGATTGCTGTGCGCTGCGGCATAGCCGGGCTCGGTCCGAATCGCCTGCCGATAGCAAGCGATCGCCTCGTCAAGTTGCCCCTTGTTCCTCAAGGCGTTGCCGAGATTGTTATGCGCTTCGACGAAATCGGGCTTGAGCCGAATCGCCTCCCGATAGGAAGCGATGGCCTCATCGAGTTGCCCCTTGTCCTTTAACGCGTTGCCAAGATTGCTGTGCGCAACGGCAAGGTCAGGCTTGAGCCGGATCGCTCGCCGGATCAATTCCATCCCCGCGTCCAACTGGCCCGCCTGTCCCGCCAGCACCCCCAACAGACGCAATGCATCCGCATGATCCGGCTGCTGCGCCAGAATCTGGCGGTAAATCCTTTCCGCCTCCGCCAAGCGGCCCGCCTGATGATGCGACACGCCGGATTCGAGTTGTTGCTGAAGCGTCATCTGGCCGGGCATTGTAACGCATGGCCAACGACAACTGACCAATTCACCGCAGCGAGAAATCGCTGATTTTCCAGGTGGAACTGTCTCGGCAAACGGTCTGCAATTGGAACACGTGTTCACCCGCCGGCGTGCGGAGCGTGCCGCGAACGGAGCCGGTGGTTACTCCATCAGCGGTGTCGCTGGCGACGTAGAGCACGGCAATGCTCTTCACGCCGCCCCAATTCTTGAGTTGATTCGATGCCGTTTCCAGGCGATCGGAATGAACGTTGTCGAGACATTGGCGGCGGGCATCGGCGGCGTTCGCCGAATTGAGATCGTTGATGAACAGTCGTGCCACCGACCGGCCGGGACCGCTGATTTCGCCGATCATTGTGAAATATGCGGTCCAACCGACAAGGTTCAACAGACCGAGGATTGCTCCGGCGATCGCCAATCGCCGGCCGCGCATTTTTCCTTTAGATTCGTTGGCTTGGCGAATTCCGATCACCCCCAGCGCCATGGCCGCCAAGCCGGCAAGATACGGAACGATCACGAGGATTCCGCACGCCAGGCTCGCCACCGACGCGATGCTCCAGGCGGTTGCCGGCGGATTGACCGTGGCGATTGACTCGGGCTCGCTGATTTGGGCATTCAATTCTGCCATAGGAATGAATCAGCCTTGAGCTGGCCGTTTGAGTCCTTCGTCACCATCATCTGGAACGTGTGAGGCTGACCACTATTGAACTTGCAGATTCCAGTGGTCGAGCCGGCATAAGTGCCGCCGGCGGAGTTGAACGAGAAGGCGATAATCGTCGTGTCCTGAAGCGTTCCCCAGGACTGCATTCTCTTGGATGCGGCGTCGAGCGTGTCCTTCGGGAGATTGGCGGTTGAATTCTGGACGCATTGATCGACGTTCCCGGCGGCGAGATCGGCGATGTAGGATTTGGCAAACGCCCGTTCCGGCCCCGAGCCGCGGAGCATGGCGTAAATCCCGCTGCCAAATAGGCCCCATCCGCCCAGGCTGAGAAGCCCGAGGATAAGCCCCGCGATGGCCATTCCCCGGCCTTTGACCGCGGGGTTGCTCGTGGCCGAGATGCCGATGATGCCCGTCAGCACCGCAATCAGCCCGGTCACGCCCGGAATGCACATCAGCAGCCCGCAAACCAGGCTGGTGATCGCCGCGCCGCTGGTCGTGGTCGCCGGCGGCAGAGAGTATCCCTGCGGTCCAAAGCCCTGCGGCCCGCCCGGCGGAAAATTCGGCGGATACCCTTGCGATCCTCCTGGTGGATATTGAGACATGGTTGGCTCCTTCGCCTTAGTGTTCGCACATTCTAATCCATTTGCCCGTCACCGCAAAACTTCCGGGCCGCTCCGCGCTACCCGAGCAGGACGAACCTGGGTTTGATCTGCTGGCGAACGTACGTTCGAGTGATGTCCATCTGGCCCTGACGCTCCGCTTTGCCGTGAATCGCCAGCCATTTCTGGCCGCGGGCGAAGAAATCGTCGAAATCGACTTGCGACATCTCGCCGGCGAAATACGTTTCACGCCGGACCGGAATCACCCGGCAAATCGGTTCGCCCTTGCGGATTCGGATGCGTCGTTCCCGGCGGTCCAATTCCAGGACCACGTGCCAGGGATAGCTGGCCGGATACCAGTCTGTTTCCACGACCGCCGACAGCGCCCGAAACCGCCGCCATTGATTCGGAACCTCCGTCATCAGCAGCAACTCATTGGGATCGGTTTTCAAAAACAGAAACGAACTGACCTTCACCTGGTTGTTGATCTGCCGATAAACGTTGTCGCTGATCGCGTGCGGAAGTTTCTGCCCCTTTTCCCAGAACCAGGCGTATTGCTGGATGAGCGGTTTGCCGCGGGATTCCTCGCCGGCGGCGAAATCGAAATCGCTTTCAATGATGACGTCCTTTTCGACGCTCCAGCGGCCGCGTTTTTGCACGAAGGTCAAATCGAAATTCGCCAGCAGATCGAATCCGAGCGAGTTAGCCGCCCGAATCGGCGGGCATTCCTCCGGCCAGCCGCGCCCGGCCGGGCGCTTGACGTACGCGTCTCTGGCCGGTTGCGGGGCGAACAAGCTCTGACGGAATTTGTAAAAGTGGAGCATGGCTGCCGATGTTATCCAGGGCGACGCGTAAAGTCGTGAGCGTCGCAGTTATTCGTGCAACCATCTGGCGGGAAAGGCAAGTTCACGTCTTCGGAAATTCGTCTTGCAGCACTCGTAGAATCTGGTCCTTTAGCGCAGGCGCGTCTTGTACTGCGGCGGTCCAAACAATGTCCCAATTCACGGCGAAATAGGCATGGACGGCGATATTACGAAACGCCGCGATGTCGCGCCATTCGATCTCAGGATGGCGCGAACGCAATGCTTTTGAGAGACGACCCGCGGCTTCGCCGATTTCGGTTAGCTTTTGCAAAACCGCGCTGCGAACGATCGCGTTGCCGACGAATGCCTGACGTTCCAAACCCGAGATAAAACCGCCGATCTCTTCCGCCGCTTCGATGATGTCGCGCAAATACAGTTCCTCACTTCGCATGATAAAGCACTTTCGCGCCTGACACGACCGAATCACGGATGAGCGGCTTCAGCCCATCCTTGGGAACCAAATCGACTTTGCGGCCCAACAGGTCGGATAGTTCTCGCTGAAGGGCAGCCAATGCCAGAAAGCCGATTCTCGCAGAGGGATCAAATTGTACGAGGAGGTCAATATCACTGTCGGCGCGGAAATCAGCCCGGATGGCCGACCCAAAAATCGACAATTCCCGAACTTTGTATCGCCGGCATAGGGCTTCCAAATCGCTCCCGGGGATAGAAAGTTCAGATACCGACATGCGACACCAATTGCTCCAAGAGTATCTCTATTATTGCCCAAACTCCACGGATTCGGCAACCATCGCCACCGTTGGGGTCACGAACGGCCATAATCGGGAAGCCGCCCGAATCGTTGACGATGGCCGCAACATCTGCATATTGTGCCCGCTCCTGGGTGAATGGCGTAAACAGCGCATGGAACAAGGCCCCGTCGTCTAGAGGCCTAGGACACGGCCCTTTCAAGGCCGCGACACGGGTTCGAATCCCGTCGGGGTCAATCGGATTTTTTTGTTGGTACGCAAGGGGTGCGCTCGTATAATCCCGCCGCTACGGGTCCGGGCGTGGGTTTGTCCCGTCTCCGTGCGCTGTTCCGGACCCGTGTCGCCGGTCGAATCATCCAGCGTTAGGATGTGGAGGAAAGAATATGCTGTTTGGCAAATCTCGCGGTCAGTTTTCCGTACGCAATAGAAGCAGGAACCGGGACATGAAGCGGGCCGCTCGCCCCGTGGTCGAGGCTATGGAAGGCCGCGTCATGTTGAGCGTGACCTTGCCGCAACTCACGTTGACAGAGGCGACCACGCTGAACGATCAAAGCGTGACCGTATCGTATTCCATATCGCAAGCCGCCGTGGCTCAGCCGTTGCGGTTCGATTTTTACCGATCGGATCAACCAACGCTCGACAGCGGTTCGACGCTCATCGGCACGCAAACCTTGGCGGCGACCGACACCACCGATCTATCCGTCGGCAGCCATAAAGTGGCCATGATCAACGGCACGACGCTTACCCCCAACATCCCCCAGGAATACATCGTCGTGGTCGCCGACGCGGATGCGGCGGTAACGGAGGCGGCGGGGTCGGTTAACACGGCGTATTTCCAGACATTTATGTTGGGCGCGGTCGCCCACGGGCTGGAACTGACCGGCACCACGATTCCCACCTGGGAAAGTACGATGGCCAGCAATTTGGTCACCGACGATCACTATAACTACGTCATCGCTTTCAACTGGGTCACGGCGAGCCGGCAGGCGAAATCAGGCGTCGCGGTTGCCTCGGGGAATCAGTTGTATTCTCAGGTCCTCGCCGAGGCGAATGTGCTGGCCTCGGCTCATCTCGGCGACGTGGTTGATCTTCACTTCATTGGCCACAGCCGCGGAGCGGTCGTTATCAGCCAGGCGATGCAGGACCTGGTCGGAACCACCAATCCCGCCCTGGAGGGCAGCTACATCAAGGCGACGTTCCTTGATCCGCATCCAGCCAACTCCGCGAGCTTGAGCTTATACAGCGGGAACAGTTTGATTTCGGTGCTGGCGATCGACGCATTCGAACTTGCCGACAAGGATCCCGCCGTGGTTATTCCCTCAAACGTGAAATATGCCGAAGTGTATTACCAGCATTCTCCGTATGCGGATTTCATTGCCGTGGACCCGACAGAATACATGACGCTGAACCTCTGGGGCGAGGGTCCGAACAACGGCATCATCAACAATTCCGGGACCACGATACACTGGACCAATCTGACCAGCGCGGCCGGCAATACAATCAATCCCATCGGTCATTCCGAGGTTCCGATCTGGTACACTCTGAACGTGGTGGATGCCGGCTTGGCTGCGTCGGTCAGTTGAATCCGCCGGGTCAAAGCTTTTTCCACAGCCTCAGATTCTGGCATTCTATCTTCGGCAAAAATCGCTTTCATCGTGCAAATTACCAGTTGTTCACCCGTTCCGTCGTGCGTTTTGCATGGTGAACAGTATTCGTTTCTCGCCGGCGCTCCGGTTCAGCCCTCATTTCTCGCCGAAATCCCCGCCTCGGCGCACCCGATCAACTTAATCTGGAGTTGGCATTTGATTCGCTGAGCCTTTGGCGTGTGGCTCTTTCCGAAGACGGGCATTCTCTCGCGATTTCTCAAACCTTCCGCCGAGCGCAACGACGTTTGTGGGGGGAACGTCGTTGCGCTGCTTGATGAACTGATTATCGCGGCCCCGCCGGCGGGTCGGGGGCATTTCGAATTCAAAGGAACGAACTGCCAACATCTCGGATTTGTCCAGCTCATTTGCTTTGAGCGATTCGTTCAGATTCATCGGATTTGGGCGACACAGCCGGGAATGGGCGGCGGATCGATCATGCTGCGCACGCTCTGCGAGTTGGCGGATCGTCACGGCGTCGAGATGAAATTGAAAGTCATCCCGATCGGCCGCAAGCCGTTTCCGATGTCGCGTCAGCAGTTGAAGGCATGGTATCAGCGCTGTGGGTTTACCGGCCCGCGTTGGCACTTGATCCGCAAACCCTCTTCCCGCGAATTTGCCGTCGAATCTTCAGCGGATTCTCTATGGCGGTTCTGATACGCGAGCATCTGTTCATTTTGCGAAAACGGGCGCATTGGATATGCTGACGCGACGGGAAATGAAGACACCCGCCACGTCGCTCGCGCTGTTCGCAATCGCGGCCTTGTTCGGCGCGGTGGGGCAGTATCTCTACAAGTCTGGAGCCGATCACGCCGACAATTCCGTCGCCGGCTATCTCCTGAACCTGCGGATTCTTGGCGGCGTCGTCTGTTACGTCCTGGTCATGGTGCTGTTTGTAGCCGCGTTCAAGCGCGGCGGATCGATGTCCGTTCTCTACCCCGTCTATGCCAGCACGTTCATCTGGGCAGCACTCATCGCGTGGTTTGCGTTCGGAAGCCCGATCAAGCCGATACACGTTGCCGGAATGGCGATGCTTGTTCTTGGAATGTACCTGATGGGGCTTTGATGGCCGAAGGCTCATATCAAGTCACGGATCGGAGGCCGATTGCGGCACGCAATCTCGGATTCTTCCAACGACTCGCTCCGAAGCTGGCCCGGGCCGGCGTTTCCGGCAACTCGATTTCAATTGCCAGCGGCGTCTTCGGAGTCGCCGCCGGCGCCGCATTGTTCCTGACGCGGATCACGCCGTTTCCGCAGCAACGCGCACTTTGGCTGGCAGCCGCGGCATTTATCCAGCTTCGGCTGATCGCCAATCTTCTCGACGGCATGGTCGCCATCGCCTCCGGCAAAGCATCGGCGGTGGGGGAGATGTTCAACGAACTCCCCGATCGGATCTCCGATTCGGCAACCTTTGCCGGCCTAGGTTACGCCGCCGGCGCGATGCCCGTTCTGGGCTGGGTTGCCGCAATCCTGGCCCTCATCGCCGCCTATGTGCGCACCTTCGGTAAATCCGTCGGCGCGGGTTCCGATTTCTCCGGACCGATGGCAAAGCAACAACGCATGTTTGTCGTTACCGTTCTTTGCCTTTTCTGCGCTTGCGCCCCGCAATCCTGGCAGCTATGGCAGCCGGCCACGGCTGCATTGATTGTCATCATTATCGGGACCGCTCTGACCGCCTGCCGGCGCGCGGCACATATTGCCGCCACGCTCAAGAGGACGCCGTGAATCCAAGCACGTACCAACGACTATTCGGCTATCAGCACGCTTTCGATTCCCGGCTCGTTCTCGGGCTGACCATCGCCGTTGTTGCCGTTCTCTCGCTGGCGCCTCTTGTCTTTCAATTTCTGAAACAGAGCGGCAAGCTCAACGAAAAACTCCGGCACGAGCTCTGGATGCGATGGGTTTCCTGGGTCATTCTCGCGCCTTTGATGATCGGTCCCGTGCTTCTCGGCGCTGCCGAGACGATTCTCGCCATCGCCATCCTCAGTCTGCTCTGCTATCGCGAATTCGCCCGTGCCACGGGACTTTTCCGGGAACACCTTGTCAGTTTTATCGTCGTCGTGGGAATCCTCCTGATCAATTTCGCCGTCCTCGACGATTGGTACGGTCTTTTCACCGCTCTTTCGCCATTGACCGTCGGCGCCATCGCGGTCGTATCGATCTTGCAGGATCAACCCAAGGGCTACATCCAACGCGTCGGGCTGGCGGTGATCGGGTTCATGCTCTTCGGCGATTGCCTGGGCCATCTCAGCTTCTTCGCAAACGACCCCGATTTCCGCCAAATCATCTTCTGGATCATCCTCTGCGTCGAATTGAACGATGTTTTCGCATTCATCTGCGGCAAGTCGTTCGGCCATCGCAAACTGGCCCCCAACACCAGCCCGAACAAAACCATCGGCGGATCGCTCGGTGCGCTTGTCCTCACAACGGCCCTGGCGGCGTCGCTTGAACGCCTTGTCTTTCGCGGAACGGTGATCGATACTTGGCGGCACGCGCTCGTTCTCGGCGCGATGATCAGCATCCTCGGTCAACTCGGCGATCTCCTGCTCTCCAGCGTCAAGCGCGACATCGGCATCAAAGACATGGCGGCCACGATTCCCGGCCATGGCGGATTCCTCGACCGCTTCAACAGCTTGCTGCTCGTTTCCCCGGCCGTTTACCATTACGTGGGCTATTACCTGGGCGTCGGCCTGACGGAGCAGCACAGGATTTTCACTATTGGCAATTTCGTGATCGGTCGGTGAACAATGGAACCGTGGAAGCTCCAACCCGCCCGAGATCTCGGATTGACCCTGCGCAAACGGCTGCAAAGCGTTCACCGCGAATCCGGGCTTATTCCCTGGCTCGTTCATCTCGGCTGCTGGTCAATTCTGCATCTGGGATTTCGCCTGTTCCATCGGCTCGCCATCGAGGGGCGAGAATTTATTCCCAACAGCGGGTCGTTCGTTTTGGCATCGAACCACAGCAGCCATTTGGATGCCCTGGTCCTGGCCTCGTGTCTGCCGTGGCGGCTGCGCGCAACCGTTTATCCGATTGCGGCGGGAGATACTTTCTTTCAAAAGGCGGTGACCGCCGCAATGTCGGCGGTCTTCATTAACGCGCTGCCCATGTGGCGAAAGAGCGCCGTGTCGCATTCCCTGGCCGACCTTCGCTCACGTCTGGCCGGTGAGTTGTGCGCATACGTCATCTTTCCCGAAGGAACCCGATCGCGCGACGGAAGCATGTCGCCCTTCAAGGCGGGCCTTGGGATGCTCCTGGCGGGCACTCCCATCCCCGTCGTTCCGTGCCGCCTATGGGGAACCTTTGACGCCATGCCGCCCGGCCGCCGTTGGCCAAGGCCCGGCAGAATTCGCATCAAAATCGGCCCGCCGCTCTCGTTTCCACAGACATCGAACGATCGGCAGGGGTGGAACGACATTGCCCGCGAAGTGGAATCTGCTGTCAGATCGTTGTCGTAACCACGGCAAAGGGCGGCCTTAGCGTCTTCTTAAAAATTTCAGCACCAGGCCTTGACGCGACGAAATAGAGTCATATACTTCCACGCCCTAGGTTCATTGGACCGGGGATTTGTCGGAATCGAGGAATTTTAAGGAAAGCAGGTTTGATCACTCTTCAATCCGAATTTTCTGGCCGTCTCTCGTAGCGATCCCATCCACATTTTAGATCGCCGCGAGCCGGCGACGGAATTAAAAAATCAGCCCTTGGGGCTGTGGTTTGGTTTTTGCCGAATTTGGATCAGTCCGTCCTGAGTTTTTGGAAGGATTGACTGACCCGCGTTTGGCGGGAATTTTACCGGAGAAGTTTTCCGGCAGGATGCTCTTTGAAAAGTGAATACGAGGTTCAAGGTTTATAGCAAAATAGACCTCCGCGACTTCTGCCCATCGTTTTTGGTTTTTCCGTCTGGAGACGGATGAGCCGGGCTGTCCTCAGCCCGGATTTCATTCTTCTCGGGCAGAGGTCGTCGAGCACCTTTTTGGCGAATTGATACGTTATCGGTCGTCTGTAGTGAAGGGCTTGCCCTTCACATTCGTCTTTAGTCACGCCCGACAGTTGCTCCGGATATCCATCCGGGACGACTAAGACGTTGATCGATAAATGTGGTCAAGCTACTAAGGGTGTATGGTGGATGCCTTGGCATCGAGAGGCGACGAAAGACGTGGTAGCCTGCGATAAGCTCCGGGAAGCTGGCAAACGAGCGTCGATCCGGAGATTTCTGAATGCGGAAACGCGGCTGGGGTCAATCCCAGTCATCCGGCGCTGAATTCATAGGCGCTTGGAAGCGAACCCAGGGAACTGAAACATCTAAGTACCTGGAGGAAAAGAAAGAGACATCGATTCCGTCAGTAGCGGCGAGCGAAAGCGGACATAGCCCAAACCGGGCTAGAATTTCACGTTCCGGAATTCGCGGATCAAATCCGTGGCTCTCGAATTTGAAATTCTGGCCCGGGGTTGCGGAAGCACTGAGGGGTTACAAAACCGTCGATAGCGGAACAGTCTGGAAAGTCTGACCATAGAGGGTGAAAGTCCCGTATGCGACATCGACAGGTCCCCGTTAACATGTGCTCTCCAGAGTAGCACCAGACTCGTGGAATCTGGTGTGAATCCGCCCGGACCACCGGGCAAGGCTAAATACTCCTCGATGACCGATAGTGAACAAGTAGGGCGATTGAACGGTGAAAAGCACAGCTATTAGCTGAGTTAAAAGTACCTGAAACCATACACTTACAAGCGGTCGAAGCACTATGGCCCGCAAGGGCAATGTGTGACGGCGTACCTTTTGCATAATGGACCGGCGAGTGCATTTCTACAGCAAGGCTAAGGTGCGTTAGCACCGGAGCCGTAGCGAAAGCGAGTCTTAAGATGGCGTAGTGAAGGGCTTGCCCTTCACATAGTTGTAGGACTGCGGCCCGAAACCTAGTGATCTACCCGTGGTCAGTGTGAATGTCCCGTAAAAGGGACAGGAGGCACGAAGCCGTGAACGTTGAAAAGTTCTGGCATGAACTGCGGGGAGGAGTGAAAGTCTAATCAAACTGGGAGATATCTGGTTCTCTTCGAAATGCCTTTAGGGGCAGCCTGAAGCCAATACCCATGAGGGGTAGAGCTACTGAAAGGAGACGTGGGGCTACCCGCCTACACGCTCCTATCAAACTCCGAATACTCATGGACTTATCTTTGGAGTGAGTCCGCGAGGGATAATCTTCGCGGTCAAGAGGGAAACAACCCAGATCGTCTGCTAAGGTCCCAAAATTCAGCTTAGTTCGTTAGGAAGTTATTGTGCGGTGACAGCCAGGATGTTGGCTTAGAAGCAGCCACCATTTAAAAAGTGCGTAATAGCTTACTGGTCGAGCACAATAGCGCCGTAAATGATCGGGAATAAGCGGAATACCGAAGCAGCGAGCTTGAGCAATCAAGCGGTAGAAGAGCGTTGCATGCCGCGTCGAAGGCGTACCGTAAGGAGCGCTGGAGCGCATGCAAGTGAGAATGCCGGTATAAGTAACGATAATGCAGGTGAAAATCCTGCACGCCGAAAGCCTAAGGTTTCCTGGGGAAGGTAAATCCGCCCAGGGTTAGTCGGAAGCTAAGACGAGGCCGAAAGGCGTAGTCGATGCACAGCAGGTTAATATTCCTGCACTGGCTGTAAAGGTTGAGCCCGCGTGTGTGTTTTCTCAAGGCAGATCCCCCGATTAGACGTGGGGGTTCCTTCAGGCCCATGCCTGTTCATTCAGGCGCAAGCCTGCGGGTCTAGGCCGCTTTGTTGCCGAAGTCTGTGGCGAGAGAACCGAGAAAAGCCCGCGGGGGACGATACAACCACCCGTACTAAAACTGACACAGGTAGGCGAGGAGAGTATCCTCAGGCGCTCGAGAGAACTGCGGTTAAGGAACTAGGCAATCTAACCCCGTAACTTCGGGATAAGGGGTCCCTACTCGCAAGAGAGGGCTCAGAAATCGGCCTGGGCGACTGTTTATCAAAAACACAGCTCTGTGCTAACTCGCAAGAGGATGTATACAGAGTGACGCCTGCTCGGTGCCGGAATGTTAAGGAAGTCGGTCAGGGGTTCGCCCCAAAGCTGGCGACCGAAGCACCGGTAAACGGCGGCCGTAACTATGACGGTCCTAAGGTAGCGAAGTTCCTTGTCGGGTAAGTTCCGACGTGCATGAATGGCGTAACGACTTGGGCGCTGTCTCGACCGCAGACTCGGTGAAATTGAAGTGGCGGTGAAGATACCGTCTACCCGCAGCAAGACGGAAAGACCCCGTGGACCTTTACTGTAGCCTGGTACTGATGCCGGTTGTGGACTGCGTAGGATAGGTGGGAGGCGTTGATCCCTCGGTTCTGGCCGAGGGGGAGCCAACGGTGAAATACCACCCTGTTTGCATTCGTCATCTCACCCTGATCCCGTGAATCCGGGCAGGGAACCGTGCTAGGTGGGCAGTTTGACTGGGGCGGTCTCCTCCAAAAGAGTAACGGAGGAGTGCAAAGGCAGGCTCAGTCCGGTTGGCAATCGGACGACGAGCGTAAAGGTAGAAGCCTGCTCGACTGCGAGTGCTACAGCACAAGCAGAGCTGAAAGGCGGCCTTAGTGATCCTGTGGTTGCGTGTGGAAGCGCCATAGCTCAACGGATAAAAGGTACCCCGGGGATAACAGGCTGATCGCCTCCGAGCGTCCATAGCGGCGAGGCGGTTTGGCACCTCGATGTCGGCCCATCGCATCCTGGGGCTGAAGGCGGTCCCAAGGGTTTGGCTGTTCGCCAATTAAAGCGGTACGCGAGCTGGGTTCAGACCGATGTGAATCAGGTCGGTCCCTATCTGCTGTGGGCGTAGGAACCTTGACGGCACCTCTTCCATAGTACGAGAGGATTTGGAAGGACGGACCC
>Ga0116114_1001419_pt1 | contig 12677 bp, 9 predicted proteins | sample June2015DPH_10_5_FD_89823 | JGI IMG/M metagenome (GOLD analysis project Ga0116114, IMG submission 89823) | Peatland microbial communities from SPRUCE experiment site at the Marcell Experimental Forest, Minnesota, USA - June2015DPH_10_40 | ecosystem: Environmental > Terrestrial > Soil > Wetlands >... | reverse complement strand
GCATCCGCGCCCACCAGCTCCCCCACGCCCAGCAGCCGCGCGTTGCACCGCTCGCGCAGAGTGACGCGCGGGTCCACGCGCAGCTTGTGCGCGATCTGGCCGTAGCCGGTGTCGACGGCCAGCACACTCGCCGCGCCATGCTGCAACATGCAATCGGTAAAGCCTCCGGTCGATGCGCCGACATCCACGCACGCGCGCCCGGCCAGCGCAATCCGCCAATGCTGCAGCGCGCGCTCCAGCTTCAGCCCGCCGCGGCCCACATAGCGCAGGTCGTCGCCCAGCACGCGCAGCGGCGCAGCCTCGTCGATCTGTGTTCCGGGCTTCTGCACGCGCTGTTCGGCCACCAGCACGCGCCCGGCCAGCACCAGCGCCGTGGCGCGTTCGCGCGATGCGGCCAGTCCCCGCTCCACCAGCGCCTTGTCCAGTCTGATCTTCATCTGCCTCTCCGAGACTAACCCGTCCCGCGCAGAGTTCAGGATAAAGTAAACTTGAACCAGTCTCATCAACCCTCTGCATCGACACGCGGAGTTTTTGGGCCCCGCTTGATGGCGGGTCTCACAGTCGGCCAAATGGGCCCGAGGAACTTGAAGAGGCCGGATGTGGCCGAGGCCGGTCCGGCCTGGCCAGACCATCTGTTGGTGTGTTCAATGGAGCTGCAAACCGGGGTCTTCGACAGATCGCAGCCCGCCATGGCGGACGATCGATCCCTGCTCGCGCTGGTGCAGTCGGGCGACGAGCGGGCCTTGGCCACCCTCTTCGACCGCTACTCCAGAATCGTCTACTCCGTCGCCCTGCGTGTTCTGAGCGATCCGGCCTCGGCCGAAGACATCCTGCATGAGGTCTTCATGCAGATGTGGCGCACACCCGGCAGCGTCACCGCGGCCGGGGAAAGCCTGGGCGGATGGCTCGCCGTGCTGGCGCGCAACCGTTCCGTCGACGCACTGCGCCGCAGGCGCCCAACCGATCTGATCGACGCCATCACATTCGCCTCGCCCACAGATCTGCGCAGCGAGGCCGAGCGCAATCGCCTCGCCGAGCGTGCCCGCAGCCTGCTCCACCAGCTTCCCTACGAGCAGCGCAAGACCCTGGAAATGGCCTTCTTCGACGGCCTCACCCACAGCGAGATCGCCGAGATGACCGGCGAACGCGTGGCCACCGTCAAGACCACGCTGCGCACCGCGTTGCTGACCATGAGAGAGGCATTTCAGCCATGAGTTCCAACCCGCCTGCCAACCCGCCTGCCAACCCGCAAGCACGCCGGCCCGGCACGCGCCACGTCGAACCCGAAGACCTCGTCCTCTACGCCCTGCAGTTCCTCTCCAGCGATCAGGCCGCCGAGCTGGCAGACCACGTTGAGCGCTGCGACGCGTGTCGCAACGAACTCGCCCGGGTCGAGGGCGATCTTGCCGCCTGCGCCTTCACCGCCGATCTGCACTCGCCCCCGGTGCCCACCCGCCAGCGGCTGAGTACGCAGGTCGCCCGCGAAAACCATTCCATCCTCATGGCCCAGCCCACGCTCGCCGCCTTTGGCCGCAACGGCTCCATTCTCGCTGCTGGCGAAGACAACCCGCCGAAGCGCAGCCATGCCCTCACCCTGCTGGTGTGGCTGGGATGGATTCTCGCCGCGGGCCTCGGGGTCGCCGCCGTCAGTCTCTACCAGGAGGACATCACCCAGAGCGCCCACCTCAACTTGCAGTCCATCGAACTCGCCCGCCTCACCTCCGACGCCGCCCGGGCCCGCCCGCTGCAGGATGCCCTCACCGACCCCAACGCCGCACGCATCACCCTCACCGCCAAGCCGCCGGCCCTGGCCCAGCCGCTGGGCCGCGTCACCTACAACCCCTCCAACGGCAGCCTCATCCTGCTGGCCGACGACCTGGACCCGCTCATGGCGGGTAAAGTCTATGAGCTTTGGCTCATCCCCGCCGACGGACGCAACCCTTTGCCCGCCGCCGTCTTCCACCCCGACAGCCACGGCAACGCCAGCGTCATCCTGCCTAGCCTGCCCACCGGCTTTCCCGCCAAGAGCTTCGGAGTCACCATTGAAGACGATGGCGGCGCGCAGACCCCCACCCTGCCCTTCGTAATGGCCGGAAGCTAGAGCCGCCTTCACGGAAGGCGGTCCGCAGGGCCGTGGTTCACCGCCAACAAACTCCACGTCGCGCGGGCCTTGCGAAATCACATTTCCTGTGAAAATGCCCCGGATGTGAAACTTCGCCGGGCGGTCCGTTCGTCTTTCCATTACACACATTCCATTGTTCCGGCCCTGTGCACGTTGACGAAAGACCGGCGCTCCGGCTATCGTTTCCAGCCTGGATCACCACCAGCCCATTATCCACACGAGTTGTTATGAAAGGTTGCGCAATGACGAAAGCAAGGCTTCTCTTTGTGTCCGCGTTTCTTGCCCTGGCCGTTCTCCTGTTGTCCGGCGCGACGGCGCAGCCGGCCGCTAAGCCGACGGCGCAGCCGGCCGCCCATATGCTGCCGAAGGTCGCCAAAGTCACGGTCAACGATCCCGTCACCCTCACTGACAACGGCGACAGTTGGACCATGGACAACGGTATCGTCAAGATGACCATTCTCAAGAGGAATGGCAACATCTCGTCCCTGATCTACCACGGCGTGGAGACGCAGACCCACGGCGAGTACTGGGAACAGGTGCCCTCCGGCACGATTACGGCAAGGGTGACGATCGACCCGGCGGCCAACGGCGGCGAACGCGCTGAGGTCTCCGTGAAGGGTGTCAACCCCGGCGACGCGAACAACCCCAGCCCCTTGGGCGGACCGCCGGGCGGCGGCGTACCCGCGGCGCAGGAGCCTCGCTATCCCGCAGCCGCGCCAGCAGCAGGCGCGGCAGGTCCACGCGGGCCGGGAGGCCCAGGCGGCGCAGCAGGCGCACGCCCACCGGCAGGCCCGCGCGGCGGCGGCATGGACATCGAAACCCGCTACACGCTGGAGCGCGGCACGAGCGGCTTCTATACCTACGCCGAGTACACCCACAAGGCCAGCTACCCTCCCGCGGGCGAGGGCGAGAGCCGCTTCATCCTGGAGTCGATGAACCCCACCTTCGACTGGCTCTCGGTCGACAAGGACCGCAACATGCTGATGAGCTTTGCGCGCGGCGGCATTACCATCCACGCCAAGGAGCAGAGCATCTACACCTCCGGCATCTATAAGAACTCGGTCGAGCACAAGTACACCTACAACGCCGTGATGTACCGGTTGCAGGCGTGGGGATGGTCCAGCACCAAGGACCACATCGGCGTCTACTTCATGAACCCGTCGAGCGAGTACATCGGCGGCGGGGCGGAGAAGCTGGACCTGATCGACCACCTGCAATCCACCATTCTCGACTACTGGACCAGTGGCCACTACGCCGGCGGCGCGGGCAACCACATTCCGCACGGCGAGGACTGGAAGCACGTCGTCGGGCCCATCTTCGTCTACTTCAACCGGCTGGCCGATCCCAAGGACCCGGCGCAGGCCGACCTGGACAAGCTGACGGCAACCTCGGGCAGCGGAATGCCGGCCGTGCCGCGGGTGTGGCACGACAACGCCCTCGCGCTGTGGGAGGACGCAGTCGCCAAGTCGAAACAGGTGAAGGCGGCGTGGCCCTACAACTGGGTTGAAGGCGTGGACTACCCGCACAAGGACGGGCGCGCCACGGTCACCGGACAGCTTGTGCTCAACGATCCGCAAGCCGCCAAGAAGACGCTGCCGCATCTCACCATCGGTCTGGCCCATCCCGACTACATCAACCCCTCCGGCGGTTTTCAACAGCGCGCCGGCAACGGCAACGTCGTCACATGGGCGCACGACGGCAACTACTACCAGTTCTGGGCCGACGGCTCCGAGGACGGCCGGTTCACCATCGCCAACGTCCGCCCCGGCACATACACGCTTCACGCATTCGCCGATGGAGTGCTGGGCGAATACGCCAAGGCCAATATCACGGTGGAAGCGGGCAAGCCCCTGAACCTGGGCAAGCTCGACTGGCAGCCCGTCCGCTACGGCAAGCAGATCTGGGAGATTGGCTACCCCGATCGCACCGGCGACAAGTTCTTCAAGGGCGACGGCGACAACTACTGGCTGTGGGGCTGGGGCCTGCGCTACAGCGGTCTCTTCCCCAACGACATCACCTACACCATCGGCAAGAGCGACTACCGCAAGGACTGGTTCTTCCAGGAGGTGCCGCACTCCGAGACCACCGCATGGCTCAATCCCGCCGCCAAGGACCCCTACAACCAGCGCTTCGGCTGGGTGGCGATTCCAGCCACCAGGAATGATCCGTGGCCGCAGTGGGGCCGCGGCCGAGCCACCACATGGACCGTCAAGTTCAACATGGCGAAGGCCTCGCAAGGCTCCGGCATCCTGCGCATCGCGCTGGCCGGGGCCGACGGCGGCAATGGCAGCACACCCAGCGCTCCCGGCAGCCTGAACATTGGCGTCAACGGACAGGCTGTCGGCACCATCCATCCGGTCGCGACCAACGCCCTGCGCTACAACACGAACAAGGGCGTCTGGTACCAGTACGTCCAGAAGTTCGACGCTGCTCTGCTGAAGGCGGGCGAGAACTCCGTAACATTTACCGTGCCCGCGGGAGACGTTACCACCGGTGTCGTCTGGGACTACGTCCGCCTGGAGCTCAACGACGGCAGCAAGGCCTACCCCGTCGCGCCCGACAGCGGCAGGCCCGACGCGCCGCCCGCCCTGTAATCGCCCGGCCAGCACAAACGCAGTTTCCCCGCATCTCGATCTCTGAGATGCGGGGCATCTGCTTCATTTCCCGATGCAGAAAGTGGAAAAGATGAGGTGCAAAATGTCCTCGCTGGAGGTCACTCCGGTCAGCGTGTCCAGGCCGCGCAGCGACTCGTAGAGGTCGAGCAGGAGCATCTCGTGGGGGATGGACTGGGCGAGTGCTGTCTGCGCCGCGTCGAGCCCGCCGAGCGCCTGTTCCACCGCCTGATGCTGGCGAAGGTTGGTCAGCATTGCCGCCTCGCGCAGGCCGCCCTCGCCGCCCGCGACGGCTTCCACAATGGCGGCGCGCAGCTCCGCGATCCCCTCGCCCGTCAGCGCTGAGGTCGAGATCATCCGAACTTTTCGAACCTCTGGAACCTGTTCTCGAACCTCGAACCTCGAACCTTGAACCTGGGGCACCAGATCGCTCTTGTTCCACGCCACCAGCGCGGCGCTTCCACCCGACGCGCCCTGTTCGATGACCGCGCGGTCTTCCTGCGAGATTCCGACCGTGGCATCGACGACCAGCAGCACCACGTCGGCCTCGGCCATTGCCTCGCGCGTGCGGGCGACGCCCATCCGCTCCGCCTCGTCCGCGCCCTCGCGCAGCCCGGCGGTGTCGATCAGCTCCACCGGAATCCCAGCCATCGACACCCGCTCCGTCACCGTGTCGCGCGTCGTCCCCGGCGCCGCGGTAACAATCGCGCGATCGCGCTCGACGAGCCGGTTGAAGAGGCTCGACTTGCCCGCGTTGGGCCGCCCCACGATTGCCAGCCGAAATCCCTCGCGCACCACGCGGCCGTAGGCGAAGCTGCGCTCCAGCGCCACCAGCGGAGCGCGCACCGCGGCGATCTTCCCGGCGATGCTCTCCGCGGCGATTACGTCGATGTCGTCCTCGGCGAAGTCGATGCCGGCCTCCATCTCCGCGATCAGGTCCACCAGCTCTGCCTTCACCGGCGCAACCACACGCGCCAGCGCCCCACCCATCTGCCGCGCGGCCACGCGCGCCTGCTCCAGCGTCACCGAGCCGATCAGGTCGTTGACCGCCTCGGCCTGGGTCAGGTCGATGCGCCCGGCCAGAAACGCGCGCTGCGTAAACTCGCCCGGCTCGGCCAGCCGCGCGCCACCGGCGCAACACTGGCGCACGATGTACTCCAACAGCACCGGCGAGCCGTGCGCCGCAATCTCCACCACATCCTCGCCGGTATAGGAGTTGGGCGCGGCAAAATAGGTCACCACCGCCTGGTCCAGCACGCGAACGTCTGTGTTCTGTTCCGCCTCGCCTGCGCTTGTTTTTTTTTCGGTCATCGCGGAGGGATCTGCTGGTGTCTTCGTACCACCGGAAAGGTCCACCACCTCGGCGAAGCGCGCGCATCCTGCGGCCAGCGGATGGCGCAGCCGCACGAGCGGCGCAACAATCTCCTGTGCGCGTCCCCCCGACAGACGCACCACGCCGATCCCGCCACGCCCCGCCGGCGTGGAGATCGCCACAATCGTCTCCTGCTCCATCGCGCCCATCTCTCTAGGATAGTCGCCCGACGCGCCGCCTACAGGGTGATGGCGTGGGCGCCGCCGGAGGCGCGGCTGGTGTAGATCTCCGGGGTGATGCCGGTGGCTTCCCGGTAGCCTGCGCGCATGGCCTCGGTGAAGGCCTCCACGTGGCTGGCGGCGACCAGGTTGACGGTGCAGCCGCCAAAGCCGCCGCCGGTGAGCCGCGCGCCGAAGCAGCCGGGCTGTTTGCCGGCCAGTTCGACCAGGATGTCGATCTCTTTGCACGACGCCTCGAAGTCGTCGCGCAGGCTGATGTGGGCCTGGCGCATCAGATCGCCGAAGTGGGTGAGATTGGAGACGCGGAAGGCATCGGCGGCGGCCAGCACGCGCGCATTCTCGGTGACGACGTGGCGGCAGCGCTTGAGCACGTTGGCGGGCATCTCGTGGCCCCACTTGGCCAGGTCGGCCACCGTCGCATCGCGCAGCGCCGTAATCTCGGGCCGGTGCTTGCGCAGGATCTCCGCGCCCGCTTCAATCTCCGCGCGGCGGGCGTTGTACTCGCCTTCGGCAACCGAGTGCCGCACCATGGAGTTGCAGATGACGATGCGCACGTCCGGAGGGATGGGCGCGAGTTGGAACTCCAGCCAGCGGCAGTCGATCATGACGGCGTTGTCCTGCTGGCCGTAGCAGCTGACGAACTGGTCCATGATGCCGCAGTTGGCGCCGACAAAGGCGTTCTCGGCGCGCTGGCAGAGCAGCGCCAACTTGGTCAACTGCAGCTTGAAGCTGCTGGCGCCCAGCACCGCGAAAGCGGTGGCAACCTCCAGCGACGCCGACGAGCTGAGTCCGGCGTCCAGTGGAACATCGCCGGCAATCGTCAGCGAAAATCCGTTGTCGATGGGGACGCCGTGTTCGCGCAGCGCCCACAGCACCCCGGCGGGATAGTCGGACCAATGGACCTTGCGACCGGCGCGCAGCGTGGCGAAGTTGTCATCCAGCAGCTCGTGGACACTCTTGTCGATGCGCTCGTCGTAGTTGACCGAGTGGGCAAGGATGCGCCCGTCGGTGCGCGGTGAGATGGCGACCACCGTGGCAAACTCGATCGCCGCGGGCATCACAAACCCGTCGCTGTAGTCGGTGTGCTCGCCGATCAGGTTGACGCGGCCGGGCGCGGCGTAGAGCGCGCCGGGAACCGTGTAGGAGGCAAAGTGGAGGGCGGCAATTTCAGCGTGGGTTGGCATGGGCTCATTCTATGGGTGCGTTGTGTTAATAATGCAAAGCCTGATACAGAGATTCTGAACCATCTTCCACATCACAAGCAATACATCAATCGAGGGAGTGCTTTTCCGGCAGGGCGCGCAGGCGCTCTGCGGCGGTCTCGGGCGTAAGGTCGCGTTGCGGGCTGCCAAACATCTCGAAGCCGACCATGAACTTGCGAATCTCCGCCGAACGCAGCAGAGGCGGGTAAAAGTGTGCGTGAAAGTGCATGGAATCGTGCGCCTGGCCATCCGTGGGCCGCTGGTGGAAGCCCAGGCTGTAGGGAAAGCTGACCTGGAAGAGATTGTCGTAGCGCGTGGTCACGGCCTTCAGGATCGCCGCCAGGGCAGTGCGCTCGGCGGAGGTGAGGTCGGTGAAGCTGCCCAGGTGGCGGCGCGGCAGCACCAGCGTCTCGAAGGGCCATGTGGCCCAGTAGGGAACCACCGCGACAAACAGCTCATTCTCGGCCACCATGCGCTCGGCCTGCGCCAGCTCCGCGGCCACGTAGTCGCAGAGCAGACAGCAGTGATGTTTGTCGCTGTACTCCTTCTGCGCGGCCAGCTCGCGCAGAGGCTCGTCGGGAATGTGCTGGGTGGCCCAGATCTGGCAGTGGGGATGGGGATTGCTGGCGCCCATCATCGCCCCGCGGTTCTCGAAGATCTGCACGTGGTTGATATACGGCAGCCCGCCAAGCGCGGCTGTCTCGCCGGCCCACGCATCCACCACGGTGGCGATCTCGGCGACCGTCATGCGCGCCAGCGTCAGCGAGTGGTCGGGATGGAAGCAGAGCACGCGGCAGCGTCCGCGCTCCGGCTCGGCCACCAGCAGCGGAGAGTCGTTGGGCTGCGCCTGCGGCTGGATGTCGCTGAGCAGCGCGGGAAAGTCGTTGTCGAAGGCGAAGACGCCCGTGTACGCCGGATTGAGCGCGCCGCCGGAGCGCTCGTTGCCCGGGCAAAGATAGCACACCGGATCGTACGCCAGCCCCTGGCTGACCACCGGCTTGCTCGTCTCGCCCTGCCACGGCCGATCGGTGCGCTGCGGCGAGACCAGAATCCACTGGCGCAGAAGCGGATTGTAGCGGCGGTGCGGAACGAGATCGAGTGGACGGGCCGAGGCGGGCAAAGGAGTTCCTCTTGGGCGAAAACTGCAACGCCTTCCAGTGTAAGCGATTGGCTGAATTGTTAGGAGGAGATCGTTGGGCCAGGAGTGTCGTCCGTGGCTGCTCCGGCTTTGCTCTCGGCCGCCATCTTCTTCAGGCTGACGTGTTCGATCCGCGCGAAGACGAGCCCTGTGGGAATGATGCACAGGAATGTCACAACCAGCAGCAGCGCTCCGCAGGCCGTCGCGGCCTCGATCGGCGCGCCATAGAACTCATGCATCGCAGCCGCAGTGACGGCGATCTGCGTGAACCAGCCGATGACGGGGAGCTGCAGCAGTGAGCCGCCAATGCTGGCGCCCATCAGAAGCATGGTGCGCGAAAATGTGATGGTTGCCAGTTGCGGCGTATCGGCGAAGGCATGCAGCGTCTCCACGTAGGCGCAGCCGATCATTCCCCACATGGCGAGCGAGATCAGCGAGACGGCCACAAAGTCCTGCGCCGACGAGATCGCGTCCAGCCCATCGCGGAAGCCGCGAATCTTGCTGGCAACGCTCTCGCCGATCTGCTTGGAGAACCAGCCCAGCGTCGCTCCGGCGACGCCTGCCACCGCGCCCCCGGCCACGCGGATCGCCACTGCGAAGACGGCGATCAACGCGGTTCCAGCAAGCGAGAAGAGCCCGGTGCGCACAAAGATCTCGTGGTGCGGCAGGTCGCGTGGCGCAAACAACAGCGCGCCGGAGAAGATCAGCGCCGCTGCGCCCAGGTCGAACATCCGCTCGATGGTGTACACCGCAACCTGCGAGCTGATAGACAACTGCACCCGCCGCGCCACCAGCGCCGGCCGGATGACGTCCACCAGCCGTCCGAAGAGCGCCACGGCCGCAAACCCGATGAACTGCGGGCCCACCAGCACAAGCGGCGAGACCTTCCTGGTGGCGCCGATAAAGACCGACCAGCGCGCCGCGCGCAGCCAGTAGGTGGCATAGATGAGAGCGATGCCCGCCGCGATGTGCCACCAGTTTACAAGGCGCAGCTGTAGCCAGAAGACCGCCCAGTCGAAATGAATGCGTCCGCGATAGGAGAACACAACCAGCGCCAGCACAATCAGAATTGCGAGCCAGACCATCGCCTTGCGACTCTTCATCGGCCCGCTCTCCTGTGCGGCATTCTGGCCTTCCGTCTACTTTGCGGCCGCCATCTGGCTGGCCTGCGCGGCACGCTTGCGGCGATTGAACTCGCGGATCACGCGCGCCACGTATGCGCGCGTCTCGGCGTAGGGTGGAATGCCGTGGTAGCGGTCCACCGCCGCCGGCCCCGCGTTGTACGCCGCGGTCGCCAGCGCGATGTCGTCGTGGTAGCGCGTCAGCAGAGCATCCAGATACGCCGTGCCGCCACCGATGTTCTCCTCCGGCGCGAAGGAGTTGCGCACGCCCAGTTGGGACGCGGTCCCCGGCATCAGTTGCATCAGGCCCTCGGCTCCGGCGCGCGAGACCGCGCGGGCGTTGCCGTTGCTCTCCGCCTGCACCACGCTGGCCAGCAGGTCGGCGTCGATGTTGTGCTGCGCACCGGCGCGCGCCAGCATCTCGCCCATCTCAGCCGGCGTCAGAGGAGACGTGGCTGGCGTGAGTGGAGACGGGCCAGTCCGCGCGGGTTCCAGCATGACCAGAGGCAAAGCGAGTGGCGCCGCGGTCGGCGGCGGCGGCGCGGGAGGGTCGGGAATCTGCTCCACCCGCAGCACGGCGCTGGCCGCAACCTCAATGTAGTTGGCGTTCTCTTCCGCGCCCTGTCCGGAGGCGCCGGCGCGTGCGCTCGGTAACTGTGCGCCTGCGTCAGGTAATAGATAGATTCGCACCCGGTCGCCCACTGCCTCGCGGCGCGCACAGTCGAACTCGAAGCCATTGCGCAGCGTAATGTGCTCCGCGCCGTAGACCGGCAGGGACGGCCCCGCCATGACCGCCAGAAGCGTCAGGATCAGACCGGAGCGGAGTTGGAAGCGCCGTTTCATCACAGGTTCAATCTCCATCCTACGATGCTGGACCACCGCATGGATAGGCTTCCGCGGATCGCCTTGGGGCCCATCCATAGCCCACGCCCCTCATTCGGGAAGCGCGATGCGGTTGTTGCTCATAACCTTAAGACGCTGCAGGACCTTGCGGGTAAGCCCGGTGAGCGGCAGGCTGGCGAGGCGCGTGGTGCGCGTCCAGTGCAGCTCGTGGGCGGTGGCCGGGATGGCGCTGCGCAGAGTGTGGGCTGCAATCCTGCTGCGCTTGCCAGAGCCGGCGTGGTCGGTGGAGCTGGAGTGGCTGGCGGGGGCGCTGCGGCGCGAGGAGAAGACCTGAACGTAGTAGTTCGTATTGGTGATGGAGTGGCGAATCCGCAGCGCGGGTTCGAGGCCCTCCACCGCGTCCAGCGGCAGCGGCGGCAGCTCGTACATCGCGGGCATCACACTGGCGTCCTCCGGCCGGCGTTCCAGCAGGACCTCGGTGGCAGGACCGCGCTTGCGCAGGTCCAGCAGGCAGGCGGCGGGCAGGCTGCGCTGAGCTGCGCGCGGCGGCGTGGGATGTTCCCCGCGCGTACGGCAGAGCGCATACACCGGACATTCGCTGCACAGCGGCGCGCGCGGCAGACAGACCGTCGCGCCCAGCTCCATCATCGCCTGGTTGTGGTCTCCCGCAGCATTGCCGGTGGGCGACGTGCCCAGGCCGCCGCCACCGGAACGCGAAGCCGTCCGCGAGGCCGGCAGGCGCGCCTGCGGCAGCAGGGTCTGCGCCTGGGCGCGTACAAACCCGCGCGCGGCGGCAGTGCCCTCGCCGGCGCGGCCAGTGAGCCGCAGGACCACTCGCTCCACGTTGCCATCGACCACGGCAACGCTCTCCCCAAACGCAATGCTGGCGATGGCAGCCGCCGTATACTCGCCGATTCCCGGCAGCGTGCGCAGCTCCACCGAGCTGGCGGGCAGTTGCCCCCTGCGCTCGCCCACAATGAACTGCGCGGCCTTGTACAGCATGCGCGCGCGATTGTAGTAGCCCAGGCCCGACCACGCCGCCAGCACCTCCGGCTCCTCCGCCAGAGCCAGCGAGACCAGCGTGGGAAAGCGGCGCATAAACTCGTTGTAGTGTTCGATCACCGCAGCCACCCGCGTCTGCTGCAACATGGTCTCCGAGACCCAGATGCGGTACGGATCACTCGTGCCGCGCCAGGGCAGGGCGCGGGCCTTGGCGCGGTACCAGTTCATCAGCCGTCGGCGCAAGTCAACCGGATCAAGCTCGCGTCGGGCTGCGCGGTCGCTGTCAGAGTCTGAACGCTTCATATAGTCAGTCTATTCCGCCCCTGCATCGGCCCGCTATCCAACTACAGCCAAGCCGTCTTACACTAATGCGCATGAAGAAGAGCCTGCACCGCCGCGATTTCCTCAAGCAGACCGCGCTCGCCACCGCCTCAGCCGCGCTTCCCGTCTCCCCGTTCGCCTCATTCGCCCAGACGCAGCAGGGTCAAACGCCCGCCGCCGGTCAGCGCGCGGCAGCCGTCCCGCCGCATCCGCCCACTAAGCCCCGACCCCACTTCCCCACCGCCGACCCCGCATGGGCCGTCACCTGGGACGCGGCGCTTGCCGTCCTCGCCGGCAACGTGCGCACCTTGCCGCGCTACGACCATCCCGTCCTGGTCGAGGGCAGCACCTACGCCGGCATCTGGCAGGAGTGCGCCCCGCAGGAGGGCCTGGTCTACGGCACGCTACAGAAGTACGTCGCCCCGCAGCCCGGCGAGCCCACGCCGCTCCAGGTCGCCCGCGCCAACCACATGGCCTTCTTCGCGCAGCAGAAGCCCGACGGCCAGCTCCCAGCCTCCATCAAGCTCGCCGACAAGGTCGGCACTGACGCCGGCTACGGGCAGATCCAGATGGTCGTTCCCATCGCCGCGACCGTCTGGGACCTCTTTCTACTGACGCACGACCAGGAACTTCTGGAGACCGCGTACGCCGCGTGCAGCCGATGGGACGCGTGGCTGCGCCAGTACCGCGACACGCGCAAGACCGGCCTGGTCGAGGGCTTCTGCACCTACGACACCGGCATGGACTACAGCCCGCGCTGGAAGG
>Ga0116114_1001410_pt1 | contig 12748 bp, 7 predicted proteins | sample June2015DPH_10_5_FD_89823 | JGI IMG/M metagenome (GOLD analysis project Ga0116114, IMG submission 89823) | Peatland microbial communities from SPRUCE experiment site at the Marcell Experimental Forest, Minnesota, USA - June2015DPH_10_40 | ecosystem: Environmental > Terrestrial > Soil > Wetlands >... | reverse complement strand
TCACTTATATAAAACGCTATTAATTATGGAGGCTTCTATGAAACTATTTGAGCGATGTTATATCCTTTCAATGTTAATTTCCCTTGGAATATTTTCCTCAATACTTTATCCTCAGGGTTCAAATTATAAAGTTACCGGTACTATAAATATCGGTGGAGGCAACAGGTGGGATTACATTGCCGTGGATAATGCCGCGCACCGCCTTTATGTTACACATGCTTCTGAAGTAGATGTTATTGATATTGATAAGGACACTTTAATTGGAACAATCCCCAATTTAAATGGCGTTCACGGAGTGGCATTTGCTAATGAATTTAATAAAGGCTTTATATCAAACGGAAGAAATAATTCCGTTACGGTTTTTGATCTAAAAACACTAAACGTGCTTGACAGTATAAAAATAGACGGCATAGGGCCGGATGCCATTGTTTATGATACATTCACCAAAAGAGTATTCACACTCAATGGTAAGAGCAATAACTCCACCGCAATTGATGCAAAAACAAACAAAGTAATCGGTACAGTTACACTTGAAGGCAGGCCGGAATTCGCCGCAACAGACGGCAGCGGGAAAGTTTATGTCAATCTTGAGGATAAAAACTCAATCCAGCAGTTTGATGCTCAATCTCTTTCTGTAATTGCTAAATGGCCTATTGCTCCGGGCGAAGGACCTTCCGGACTGGCTATAGACCGCAAACATAAAATATTATTCTCTGGCTGCCATAACCAGTTAATGGTTATCGTCAGTGCCGAGACCGGCAAGGTAATTACAACTTTACCAATAGGTAAAGGAATAGACGCCTGCGCTTTCGATCCTTCCAACGGGCTTGCATTCAGTTCAAACGGTGAAGGCACAATAACAGTTATTAAAGAAGACTCACCGGATAAATTTGCAGTATTAGATAATGTAGTCACACAAAAAGGTGCCAGGACAATGGCAGTTGATAGAAACACGCACCGTATTTTTACCGTTACTATGATTGATGGAAAAAGTTTCGGCGTGCTTGTCCTTGACTATAAGTAAAAAAAATCCGGTTCCATCCGTATAGCCATAGCGACAGGTCGCGATCTGTCACTATGGCAAATCTATTTTTAACAAACAAATATTTTCTCTATTTTATCACCAAAGAATAAGAAGAAAAAAAGCGGAGTAAATTAATGCAAAAAAACATTCCCCATATTTTCCATAAATGGAAGGCATGACTTATAATGCACAAAAAAGACAAAGAAGTTACAGATAAACAAGTAATTGAGGAGATACTTACCAAATCTGAAATTTGCAGAATAGCAATTCATGACACTGAATATCCATATATAGTCCCATTAAATTACGGCTATTGCGATAATACCTTGTATTTTCATTCTGCAACAATCGGTAAGAAGCTTGATTTAATAAGAATAAACAATAAAGTATGTTTTGAGATTGAGTATTCAAGCCAGATAATTCAACATGAAGAATCTTGTAAATGGACTACAAATTATCTCTCATTAATTGGATTTGGAGAAATAGAAATAATTGATGATACCTTTGATAAGAAAAAAGGATTGGATATAATTATGAGTCACTATGGCAAGACAACGAATAATGTATATAATGATACTCAAATTAATAATTTAGTAATTTTTAAATTACCAATTACCGGTTTAACAGCAAAGCGATCCGGGAATGGGGATAATTAATGACTCAAATTGCATAGGCAAGTGTTTTTAGGGCAAACCCCTGACGAAAGACAAACTATTTATAGAAAACCGCCTCGCGGTGACAAAGTGCATTGATTAATATTTCACCATGCCGCACCAACGTTGAAAATTTGATAAGTTTCCGGAACCACGAAAGAATTTAGTCCTTATGGGTATCCATCCCCTTGGGAAAAAATATTACTAAAAATAGTTAACTTTTACCGTGCAATTTTCACACGGAATTAACAACGGGTAATAGAGAAATTAAAATCATAATGAAAAGAAACTTAATCATATTGCTTACTTTTGTTATGGCGCTGTTAAGCATGCAAAGTATTCTCACCCAAGCTCAGGATATTTCAAATGATAACATTCCTGTGTCACTGCCGAAAACGAAAAACTCATTTATTGAAAAAAGGAAAGAGCCATCCGGCTTTCGTATCAGGGGCATAAAAGGGTGGTCATGGACACCTGAGCAATATTTGGAAGAAATTCCAGTGCTTGCTAAGTATCATATGAATTTTCTGATGAACTGTTATTTATCTATGTTCAGCCAGCCGTTTACGGTTGATTCAAGTGTTAAAATGAATAATGAATGGTGGCTGCCGATTCCGGGTGCAAAAAAACGCGCATATGAAAGAGTATTTAAAGAATGCCGTAAATATGGAATCACCTTCTGTTTTGCGCTTAATCCGCAATTAGCATCGACAAGACCATTGGACCCGGAAAGTGTTAAGGATTTTGAGAATATTTGGGAAAAATATAGTTGGGCACAGGGTACTGCTTTTACAGCGACACCTAAGGAATAAGCGATACCGGTTTAACGGAGTTATCATTCGGAGCTTACCATTTTAGCTATATAAATTTACTGCATACCTTCTTATAGCAGGTCTAATTCAATTCAGCGGGTTGACAATCTTTCCGGCAAATAATATAGCTCCCGAATTCTTTTCCGTTATTAAAAAAACAAACGGATGATCCACACTAAACACTATCCCGGGATCTTCAAAAATAGCTAACATACTCATCTCAACTGCAGTTACCGCCGCAGCTTCAGTGCCTTCTTCACCAACTTTAACATAAGTTTTGTGAATAACGTCTGAAATGTATAATTGCAACGTTTTGCTAATATTTGAAAAGTCTGCAGACAACGGATCAAATGCATTAACCATTCCGAGGTCAATTAATGGGTACTTTAATGAAATATTATAGCTTACCTGGAACCGCGGCAAATATAAAGTTACTTGCTGCTGAGTCATGCCGGCGCTTATTTGATTAAGCATAAATCCGTTCACCTGGCTTAATAACTGATATACATCAACGCTGTCATTAGGGAGAATGATGAGCATATTAAAGTTCCCGTTGCCGTAAGGAATTTCAAGCGCCCGGTAATTAGAGCCTGTATAATAATTAAAATTATTTTGTTGTTTCATCATCTCACATTGCACAACGCTGCCGTTTGATGGAATAAACGGCTTAAGAGTTGTTAATGAAGAGTCAAATTTATTCTTCCAGGCGGCTTTAAAGTAAATTGCATTTATAAGATACATTACGGCACTGCTTGGTATTCGATTTATGATTTGAGTAATCTTTCCATTGGTATTATCATTTACCCAGGTGTTAATAGTTCCGACTGAAGCCGGATTGGTGAAGTTGAGGCTTTGAATATAAGCATTAAAATATTTTTGATTCACATCCAGAAAATTTTGTTCAAAGCTTAAGCCTTGCCTGCACCATATAGAATTAGCATCAGTAAAACTGACGTTGGGATCGGCAGTAGTTAAAATATTATTTAGGTTTAGATATGCCTGGTTCACTTCGGCTTGCGGATTACCGGAAAGCTGGAGCGTATTAATCATTTGTATATATGTCGAGCCGTTTGCACCGTTAAGCGTCATCCCGAGCGCTGTGGAAATGCTTAAGGGCGATATAAAGATATTACTATCTGCTTCCGATTTATCAATATCTTTTAACAGATTTATCCCGAAAAGACCGGAAGTTGATGCTACCTTCTTATCAACGGGTGTTAAAGTTTTATTTGAAAGCGGGTTAATAATTCCATCATGACTGCTGCAGCTAAAAGAAGCTATTAAGAATGGAACTAAAAGAAAAACCGGGAATAATTTTTTCATATATCCTCCTGTTTTTAATCAAAAGCTTTTGACTTATGATTCAAGATAATCCAAAATAATAGTATAAACAATCCCGAAATATGTTGCGATATATTAACCATTATGTAAAAAGCATTGTTAGACGTTGTATACCTGCCTGCGGCAGGCAGGTGTTTCATCCCGCTGGGATAACGAATTTTAAGTTTCGCTAAGGACAATATATGGGAATCCTCTCCCAAAGGGATGGATTCCCACAAACGAGCGAATCGTACTACTATATGGTAAAACCTTCGTTTTATTCTAAAAATAACTTGTCACATAGTGACTCCTATGGAGTATGCTTTTGCAGGATGTTGCAAATTGCACCGACTTTAGGCATAGCCCTCACTATGTAATAAGTCGGGGGACAAAGGGAAAATAGCAAAGAAAATATTTTGACACAAAAGACAAAAATTTATATGATAATACCATAGTGGGTTAATATCAAAGTACTATAAGATCTTTCCAAAGTGGATTATTATTCATAATTTTTATATTATTTTAATTTTATTTTTGGTAGCTATTAATTAAATAAAAACAGGTAATATCAATGAAAAAAATTTATGTTTTAATCATATCTTTATTATTGTGCTTAATATTAAACTCCAACATAAAAGCACAAAATGAACCTTACAAAAACCCATCTTTATCAATTGAGCAAAGAGTAGATGACCTAGTTTCAAGAATGACCTTAGATGAAAAAATCTCACAAATGATGAATGAAGCCGCAGCAATACCCGGGTTGGGCATACCGTATTATAACTGGTGGAGTGAGGGCCTGCATGGAGTAGCCCGTACCGGCGTGGCAACCGTTTTTCCTCAGGCAATTGGTATGGCAGCTACTTTTAACGACAGTCTTCTTCATAATGCTGCAACAGTTATCTCGGATGAGTTCAGAGCCAAATATAATGCATACATTAAGGACAAAAAAAATGAAAGCTTCGTAGGATTAACTGTCTGGTCTCCAAATATTAATATATTCCGGGATCCGCGTTGGGGAAGAGGTCAGGAAACTTATGGTGAAGACCCATACCTTACTTCTAAGATGGGAGTTGCTTTTGTTAAAGGGATGCAAGGTAATGATCCTGTTTATTTAAAGACTGTCTCTACTCCAAAACACTATGTTGTACACAGCGGCCCTGAACGGCTTCGACATAAGTTTAATGTTGACATAAGTGAACGTGATTTTTTAGATACTTATGCTCCTGCTTTTGAAGCATGTATTAAAGAAGGTAACGCTTATTCTATAATGGCAGCTTATAACAGTTTTAGAGGTGTCCCAGCAAGCGGGAATACTTATCTTCTTACAAAATTATTAAGAGACACCTGGGGTTTCAAGGGTTATGTCGTATCTGACTGTGATGCTGTAAGTGATATTTATTTTGGTCATAAATATACTTCATCATTAGCCGAAGCGGCAGCATTGGCAGTTAAAGCAGGCTGCGATCTTAACTGTGGTGATTCATATAGTCATTTGAAAGAAGCCGTCGCCAAAGGATACCTTAGTGAAAAAGATATTGACAGGTCGGTAAAAAGATTAATGGATGCACGGTTTCGTTTGGGAATGTTCGATCCTGAAAATGCAGTACCTTATAATAATATACTGCCAAGCATGAATGACTCGCCTGAACACAGAAAACTTTCAATTATCGCCGCACAGCAGAGTATGGTTTTATTAAAGAATGAAAACAATCTTTTACCGTTAAAGAAGAACTTAAGAGCTATTGCGGTAATTGGCCCGAATGCTGATAACCCTGATGTAATGTATGGTAACTATAATGGAACTCCATCCAAATATGTTACTCCATTACAGGGAATAAAAAATGAGGTTTCAAAATTGACTAAGGTCTTTTATGCCTTAGGTGATAATTATGTTGAAGGTCAGACAACTCTGGATATTATTCCCGGCGAGTATTTAATATCGGGAAATAATCATGGATTAAGAGGCGAATATTATCCAAACATGGATTTATCCGGAAATCCGAAAGAAATCAGGATTGATTCGACAGTTAATTTCGTTTGGGATAGTAAAAGTCCGGTAGCAGGATTTTCAGTTAGTAATTATTCTGTCAGGTGGACCGGACAATTAGTAGCCCCTAAAACCGGTAAATATCAATTAGCACTAACCGGCGATGACGGTTACAGATTATTTCTGGATGACAGTCTTGTTATTAACGATTGGAAAGTGCAAGGGCCGTCAACCAATACTTGTAATGTTGAATTGCTCAAGGGAAGCAGACATAACATAAAGATAGAATATTTTCAGAATACCGGCGGCGCAAGCATCCAATTTGCCTGGAATATATACGGAAATGATCAGGAAAAAGAAGCTCTTGAAATTGCAAGTAAATCGGATGTTATAATTTACTGCGGTGGAATTTCGCCTTCTCTTGAAGGTGAAGAGATGAGTGTTCCATACGAAGGATTCAGTGGTGGAGACCGGACTTCCATAAATCTGCCGAGTATTCAGGAAAAACTGCTTAAGAAATTAAAGGCTACGGGCAAGCCTATAGTACTTGTAATGATGAACGGAAGCGCTTTAGCAATAAATTGGGAAAATAAAAATATACCTTCTATCCTTGAGGCTTGGTATCCCGGACAGGAAGGCGGCACTGCAATTGCAAACATTCTATTTGGTGATTATAATCCTGCAGGACGGCTGCCTGTTACTTTTTATAAATCTACAGATCAGCTTCCGCCTTTTGAAGATTATAATATGAAAAGTCGGACATATAGATTTTTTGAAAGCGAGCCTTTATATCCATTTGGTTACGGTTTAAGTTACACTTCCTTTGTTTATAGCGGTCTTAATGTGCAACAAAATGCGAAAACCGGAGATACAATTAGAATAAAAGTAAAAGTTAAAAATGATGGTAAAATGGATGGCGATGAAGTTGTACAGCTTTATATTAAGCATATCAATGCGCCTGTTCCCGTTCCAATTCATGAACTTAAAGGGTTTAAAAGAATTCACTTGAAGAAAGGGGAAAAAAAGGAAATTGAATTTAATCTGACGCCATCGAACATATCGGTTATAAGTGACGATAATAAAAGAGTAGTTGTACCCGGAGATGTAGAAATATTTATCGGCGGGAGCCAGCCGGTTAAGAATCAGATTGGGAAAAAGAAAATTGTTGAAACAAAAATTACGCTCAAAGGTGATAATTATATCATTGAATAATTAACTGTTCTACATTCGTAATTGATAAAGTATAAAAGAATTTCACTAAGAATCGACAAAAGAAATAAAAAAAGGGAGCTGCATAAAACAGCCCCCGATGTCGTAAATTTAGATTAGCAACAATTCAAAGGAAACGAATGAGTAAAGATACGGGAATAAAATTTGTCGGACAGCTGAAGACTTAAACAAACTTACCTCTAAAATAAAGACACAGACTTCTGTCCCTCTCAGCTATTGAGAGGGACATCCTTTTAACTTAAACTCAGGCTTTTTAACGTAAATAATTATTTTAGATAAAGTGACGGTCAACGGCTTTTGTACCAGGAAGATGTAAAAACGGGTGAGTAATACAAAAATATTGGGAAGAAAAAAGTTAAGCTAATCAATTATTATATATTTTCATTCCTTAAAAACGCTGACCGTTATAAAATTAAATATATATGTCAATTCCTACCGGACAATGATCTGAGCCCATCACATCGCTTAAAATAAATACATTTTTAACATTTTCCCGGGCATTTTCGGACACGAAAAAATAATCAATACGCCAGCCGACGTTTCTTTCACGAGCATGAGTAATCTGGTTCCACCAGGTATAATTGTCAGGTTTCTGATTAAACATCCGGAAAGTATCAATGTAACCGTCAGCGATGAATTTGTCCATCCATTTCCTTTCTTCGGGAAGAAAACCTGAGACAGTAGAGTTTTGTTTTGGGCGGGCTAAATCAATTTCTTTATGCGCCGTATTTAAATCCCCACAAATTATTATTTTTACGCCTGATTTTTTTAGCCGGTTTACGTAGTCCAGGAAGGCGTCATAAAAATCCATTTTGTATTTTAATCTTTCGGGACTTGCCTTCCCATTTGGGAAATAAATATTAAACAAAAAGAAGCCGGGATATTCGGTAATTAAAACCCTGCCTTCATTGTTAAACTTTTCAAACTTTCTGTTTTCAAACCATTTATTTACGCTGAGGGGGTTTTCCCTTGTAAAAACTGCAACGCCGCTATAGCCTTTTCTTTCCCCGGAACAAAAAAATGATTTATATCCGGCAATGAATTTCAACTCTTCCGGAAGCTGCTCTTCATGCGCCTTAGTCTCCTGTACACAAAGAATATCCGTATTAGTCCCTGCAAACCAATTAAGGAAGCCTTTTTTATGAACGGCTCTGATCCCGTTAACATTCCACGAAAGTATTCTTATTTTCTTCATATAAATGATACTTTAAATTCGTCAAAAGGTATATGATTCAATATAAGGAAAAGGATTAAAAAACCATGTGTTGTAATCTGAATAAGTTTAGTTTAGCCGCAAGTTTCATGCAATTTTAGCTTGGTTATCTTCCAAAAGAGTCCCCACTTGTCGGTAGGCAAGTCTTTGGAACATCCCTGTAGGAAAAGCCAGATATGTTTTGTAATTAGCAAACCCCGACCTAAACCTGCCCGTTAAGTAGAAGCTTTCGGGGTAGACACTGCCGGTTTACTTTAAAAAACATCTTTTTGGTTGAAATAAAATTACTTGCTCTTCCCGAAGGGACGGATACCCATAATTATTAGAAACGGTTTATCCCGTTGTTAATTCCGGTTTACTATGATACTGAAATATTTATAAGTATAAAAAATATTACTTAGTCAGCTCATTTAAAAATTCATTTTCCTTTCCTGTAAATCTCCATTCCGGTAACTTTTCCTGCATAAAATCAAAAATTTCTTTTGCTTTGGATTTGTTACCATTATTTTTATAAAATAATATCAGTTTAGAAAATTGAATTCTAAAAATGTTAAAAATATTTTTAGTTGCATTATCTATAACAACAGTACTGTCGTTGAAGCTTCTATACATATATTTATGAATTAGATTATATTCTAATACAGAAGGTGCAATGCTGTCGCTTTTTACAGGAACTAACTTGTTCACAATTCCTTCATCACGAAGATAATTATCTAAACCCAGCAAATTATCCGGGTTAACAGTTGTACAAAAATAAACGGGCCTTTTCCAGATATTATTTTTTAAAAAAGATAATATAACCTTGTCCTGAGTTAACAAGAATTTTGTATCGCCAAAACTTCTGCCTTTATATGTTACACGCAAAGTATCTTTTTCAATTTTTCCTCCGATCGACCGACTGGAATAAGGGAGTAATATTTCAACAGGCTGCTTTAACAATGCCGGTCCGGATTCTTTAGAATTTGGGAACGACGTATCAATTTTAAAACCATTATTATCATGCACCAATTCATTAACGAAAAATTCTGTGTTTAAAAGGCTAACGTTCGCTACGGAAACGTCGGTTCTATAGCCTTCCACGCTTTGCAAATACAACAATGGGAAAGTATCATTATCTCCGTTGGTAAAAAGAACAGCATTCTTTTCACAACTGCTCAAAATATTGTAAGCAAAATCTTCAGGGAAATAAAATTTACTTTTATAACAGCCTTTCAAGTTGGTTAAGAATAAATTAAGCGGAAGAACGAAAAAGCATGCTGCTGATAGAATAATAATTGACGTATTATACTTTAGCTTTGCTAAAATCTTTGATATACCTTCAGTCAACAAGAACAATCCTATTCCCACCCATAATAAAAATATCATAAATGACGGTATAAAGAGCCTGTCAATTTCTCTTGTTTTATCAAATCCTCCCTGGATATTGGCGTAAACAATTAATCCGAATGAAAATAATAAAAATATTATTGAAATCAGAGTCCATACTTTTATCTTTTTTATAAAGCTGTAAATAAAGCCTGCTATTCCTAAAATAAACGGCAAAAAGACAAAGTATCTTAAAATGCCCTGACTATTTGTGCCAAGAAAGTTCCACCCGAAATATCTTAAATACATAAACTTTATTTGATAATCCCAAAAAGGAGCCCGCCTTTGAAAGATCATTGACAGGTTTGACTCGCCATATCTAACCATGTTAATCCAGGAAATCAGATCTCTGAAAGATTTAATATCATCCATTCGGAAAGGTGGAGTTTGCATTGAGCGTACTAAAAGAAATATATGTATAGATAAACCCGCAGCGGCAACTAAAATTAGCAGCAGCCAAAATCTTATGCCGGATAAATGTTTTCTTAAGGGAAAAGCAAGCAATAATATTATAACCGGGATAAAAGGCATGTTAAGCCTGTGTGCAGTATAATCTAATGCAATAAGAAAAATTATTAAAAGGAAAAGTTTTGCTTTTTTCTTTTCATCTCCGGTAAGCCAAATCTTCAAAGCACATAAAAGAATGATGCTTGCTAACAACAAGCCTAACGAATAAACTCTGGAAACATTTGATTCGGACCAGATACTGAATAAAAGAGGTAATGATAGAGCGGTGAAGAATGAAGCGATAATTTTAGATGATTCGGATGACTTGTTAAAATTATTTAATACTTCAATCATGCAGTAATAAAAGAAGACCGACGCCGCACTTGTAGAGACAATACTAACGAGAGTTATCGCTTTTATTGCCGGCAGGAAAAAGAAAAGAATTGTAAACAGCCTTCCCAAAATTACATAGAGAATTGATCCGCCCGGATCAGGAATGCTTAAGTCGTATGCATTAGCTGCATTAATACTGCTGTCCCACCAGCCTATTGCAGGGTAAGAAGAAAGGTACAAAACAATAAGTGACAAAATAAAAATGAACCAGGGTAAGTGTTTTTTTAATGCAAGCATGGTTAACTTCATTAAATTAAATTGTTGTATCCATTTTTAAGAAAATAAGCAGCATAGCCGCAAGTTTGCCCTGAAAATTCTATTATTAACTTAATTAATTCCCTAATAAGCGACAAGGAAATTCTAAAAGATAAGGAGAATAATTTAGTTTAATACAGAAAACTCATTTTGCGATAGACTTGACGGGTCTATAATCTCACTTGGTTTTAAGATAATATTTGTACTTAAAGAAACAAGTATCGAATTATCTTTGGGCGAGACATAAACAAATGACTGAGAAAAGATGAAATTGTTTGCAAATAATAAAATAAAAGCCGGTAAAAAGTAATTTATTTTTTTCATAATTGTTCTTTAAAGGTTAATTAAAATGACTAATTTACAATATTTATTTTGACAAAAGATTACTATCTATAGTTTAAACTAATTTTCACATTGCAGTTCAGAATAATTTTATTTCGCTCATTATGTTTCGGAAATCACAGATTTTGGGTAGATTTTTATCTGAATTAAAAAGGTCACTCATTCCTTGAAAAAGGTACAGAATTTCGTCCAAAACACTTTTACTCATATTAACTGATTAGAACATGCCCGGGCATAACCAGCTTCTATGGCAAGGCGTAATATATTTAGATGTAACAGGTTACGGTATTTATTAACGTTGATTATGAATATAGATAATAAAGTGTTGCCGCGCTGAGGCTCATTTTTTTGTTTGTCTTTTCCACTAATCTGCCTAGCGGCGGGCAGGTCTGTAGTAGTGGAGAAAATTAGAAACATATCAGAACTCTGGCGGAGTGGAACAACAACGCCTGCAAATATTTTATTCTACTTTCGGCAGAGTAAATGACATATCTGTTCCTTTGCCTACTTCACTTTTAACAGAGATTGTTCCCCCTTGCCGTTCTGCCATTTCCTTGCAGATCATTAATCCTAAACCGGTACCTTTTTCATTGTTAGTCCCTTTAGTAGATGTTGCGGTCAAAGCAAATAAATCTTTTGTTTGATCATTTGTCATTCCAACCCCGTTATCCGAAACGGTTATTTGAATAAGATCATTACTAACTTTTTCCGCATAAGTTTTAATTATACCGTCTTTATTTGTAAACTTTATTGAATTTGAAATTAAGTTTTGCAATATCGAATGAAGCATATTAAGATCGGCTGAAACAAATATATCTTCATCTGTTTCATTAATAAGAGTTATATTTTTTAATTTGGCATTCCCTGAAAGAAGATTTATTACGCTTTCTGTTTTATCATAAAGATTTATTTTTTCGGGGTTAAGCTTCATCTGCCCGGTTTCCAATCTTGACCAATTAAGTAAATTTTCAAGAAGTGTATATTCATTTTTCAGCGAATTATAAATTTCCTTATTATAATCTTTTATTTCCTCCGGCGTTAAAGATTCAAAGTCATTTACCATAATTTCGGAAAGACCGAGAAGGGGATTGAAGGGACTTCTTAAATCATGCGCTATAATAGAAAACAACTTATCCTTACGTGCACTTAACTCTTTTAATTCCTGCGAATATTTTTCTAATTTTTCTTCGGCAAGCTTTCGTTCAGTAATATCATGAACAATAGAATACAGATATTCTGTCCCGCCAATGTCAACTTTACTACTGAAGACCTCAACATCTCTAATAGAGCCGTTTTTAAGGCGATGACGAAATTCAAAATGGTTTTTTGTTCTCCTTCCTGCTTTCTCCATTTCACCTTTAACTTCTTCCGTGGATAAAATATTTATTTCCCTTATATTCATCTGTAAAAGCTCTTCTTTTGTCCATCCGTAATATTCTGCGGCGGCTTTGTTGACATTGACAATATTTCCGGTAGCGAAGTCTATTAAAAGTTTTACAGCAGAGTGTTCTTCGAATATTTTTCTAAAACGTTCTTCACTTTCTTCAATAGTCTTTTGAGCAATTCTTTCTTCTGTTTGATTTCTGAATATCAGCACTACTCCTAAAATTTCACCTGTTTCACTTTTTATTGGAGCGCCGCTATCTGAAATAGGTATTTCATCACCATTTTTGGAAATCAAAAGGGTACGATTTGCCAGTCCTG
>Ga0116114_1001392_pt1 | contig 12858 bp, 14 predicted proteins | sample June2015DPH_10_5_FD_89823 | JGI IMG/M metagenome (GOLD analysis project Ga0116114, IMG submission 89823) | Peatland microbial communities from SPRUCE experiment site at the Marcell Experimental Forest, Minnesota, USA - June2015DPH_10_40 | ecosystem: Environmental > Terrestrial > Soil > Wetlands... | reverse complement strand
CTAACAATTCACCTATTGAAACCGGTATTAGGATTTTATTTATTTTCATTAATAATTTATTCCACCATCAGCTCAGGATTAAAGCACATAATAAGCAATATAATAATTAATAGCTTTGATAAAAAACAAAACTCGCCGCTGAAATTTATTATAGTAATCTATTATACCCCTTTAATTGTGATTTCTTCGCTTAAACGTGTGCCGAGTCCACCGGCTAAAATTATTATTTTCATGAAAGTACATGCTTCATAAACGCTTCTTAAAAATTCATTAATTGGAAACAATATTATATTTTTAACAAATCAATCGATCAGCCTTAGTAAAAGCATCCTAATGAAATAAGAAGCAATTATCTGTTCGATAATTAACACTTCCTATACTTTTGCAAAACATTTTCATTGAATGCATAGAAAAACCTTGAATCCTCCTTAATTAGGAGCTAAATATAGATTCAATATTTCGGCTGCACTTAATACTCTATTATAAATTCTAATATCATCTACGTCTCCATTTAAGAAGTCACTCCAATGTAATGAATTAGGTACGAGCGTTGCTCCAACATCAAGGGTCTGTTGACAAGGTACTGTAGTAGTACCAAGAGTACCCATATTGGCATTCAAAGAAGTAGAAGCCGCAGAACCATTTACATATAGTTGAACTCGTTGAGATTCGGGCTGGCTTCCATCAAATACAAGCACAAAGTGAAACCATTGATTAAGAGATACCGGACATTGAAGTTCAATATAATTTTGAGCGAGTGTATCAGAGAATACTCCTGCAACAATATATCCATATGATGAATAAGCTACGCTCCATTGATATGGACCTGTGGTACCGCCTGCATTTTTACCAATAATTGTACTATTCACAGTTTCTCCGTTTGATCTAACTAATGCCCATCCCGAAACACTAAATTTTGCAACTGGAGCGCAAAATACGGAGTTTAATATATTCCCAAAATTTATAGCATCACCAATACCATCAAAACTGTACGCGCTACTATCTACTCCGAAACGATTTTGTGTTGGAGTTGCATAATAGACTGTTCCATTATAACCATTACCGCTGGAATCGACGGCATTATCAGATAATGGCCAGTAAGCAACCAAACCTTGCGTAGGAACCGAACCTGATGTTGTTGAAAAAGTTATGTTGCTTATCTGCGATAATAATACAGAATCAATAGTACCATCGGTTTTATATATCATCATTTTTGTTTGCGAAAATAATGGTATTGATAATAGCAGCAGAATAACAATCAATTGTTTTTTCATATTATTTTCCCTTTGATTAAAGTCTTACTTTATTAATAAAAGTTTTTTTGAAATTGCTTTTCCCGAAAATTTAACCTGGCAAAAATATACTCCGCTGGCTACATTTGTGCCGAAATTGTCCCTGCCATCCCATACTATTCTTTGAGTACCTGCCTGATGTATGGAGTTATCCAATCTTCTCATCATACGCCCCTGAATATTAAAAATGTATATTTGGACCAAACCTGTCTGCGGTATCTGGTATTCTATAGTTGTACTGGGATTAAAAGGATTGGGGTAATTTTGAAAAAGCTGGAAAGTTTTAATAAGTTGATTCGCAAGTTTCTGGTCTTTAACATTTGTAATAATACTCGGAAAATTTATATACCTTACTGTTGAAACCGGATATATAGTAGTTGTTCCGTTTGTCTTTACAATAGACATGTAATTTGTTTGTGCAAGACATACCGAGACTATAGAAAAAACCGAAATAATTATTTTTTCCATTTCTATTATCGCGAATGACGTTATACGAATTTTATTATACGAATGTCGCGAATTTTATTGTACGAATTTACGTTATACGAATTTACGCGAATTATGACGAATTACGTTGTACGAATTTACACAAATTATATTATCACGAATGACGCGAATTATTCTTTAATTTCCCAAACTTTTCTATATTTAACTTTAGTATTTCTAGTCTTATTATTTTTTATAAATTCATTTTCAATTTTCTGTAATTCAACAATAACTTTTACTTTATCCTCAAATGGCATTTTAGCACGATTTTTATGATAATTAACTTTGGTTTCGGCAACATGTAAAAGATAATTTTTATTCATTTTTTTCACCACTAAATTTTTTATACACTTCTAATAAATCAAATCGTTCTATAATTTCAAAAAATTTATTTTTATCATAAACAGCTTCAATTAAAAATTTTGCTAATCTTTCTTTATCTGTCAATCTGCCGGTTTGAAGCATAATTGCCATTAAGTATTCCGGTTCCAGAATATATGCAACCTCTTCATAGAGACTAATCTCATTAGAATTTTTTAATGCCTCTTTAACAAGATTATTATATGCTAAAAGAAATTGAACGGGGATACCTTCAATAATAATATGTTCATTTTCCGACGGATACCCATTTTGAACTGCCCAAGCATATATTTTCTCAAGTGGGTTAAGTGTATTTTCTTCGCCCGGTATATGCACAATCAAATCCAAATCATAGGTAACGGAAGGTTCAATATAATAAAACTGAGCCATCCCACCGGCAATTGCGTATTTTGTTATTATACCCTGCTCTACTAAATCATTAATTTTTTCTAGTGTCTTTTTCATTATCACGAATTTTATTGTACGAATTTACGCGAATTATGACGAATTACACGAATTTATAATACGTTTGTAGGTTAAGGATAATGTACCAAAGTTTACTAAAAGCGCTAATTTGAATTTAGTTGCTTTTAAATAATTTATTGCTTGTTTTCTGTCTGCTTCGGTTATAAAATTAGCAGATTTTAACTCTAATATTATAGAATCAAAACAAACAAAGTCGGCTTTAAAAAACTTTTTTAGTAATTGTCCGTCATAATATACAGATAATTTGATTTCCTTTTTATAAGGAATTTTTTGATTTATAAACTCCATTTCTAAAGCTTCAGAATATACACTTTCTAAAAATCCATGCCCTAATTTTTTATGTACATTCATACATGCCCCGATAATTTTATAACTCTCCTCTTTATATAAAATTTTCGCGTCATCAATTATTGTTCGTGTCATTCGTTATAATTCGTGTGAATTCGTATTATTTGGCGAATCAAATATGTAAATAATCAGATAATTTCATAAAGGTATTGCTTTAACGTTACGTTTCTTTCTGTTTTTAAATTCAAAGAATATTCCGATTAACAACCCCAATAATGTAAGTGAGCTTAATGACAGCGCCACATATTCACTTAAATAAAAGCTTGACGGAGCATATTTGAATTCAACGTTATGTTTTCCTTTTGGTACTACAATTCCCATAAAGCCATGATTAACTTTATATATCTCTGTTTTGCTGCCGTCTATATAAGCCTTCCAGCCTGTAGGGAGATATGTATCACCAAAGAATAGAAAATTGTTCCCGGAAGCATTTACACTTAATGCAACAGTTTCATCTTTGTACTCTGTAATATTAGTCCCAGCAGTTGAATCGGGCACATCAACTTTAGGCGCCATACCATCAACGTAAGCAATATTTTTAGGATCAAATAAATTTTCTTTTATATCATTCAGCACAGTAAAATCAGGTAATGTTCCGATTTTATTTACAAAATAAATTCGAGGCAAAGCGTTTGTATTATTATAAACTATTTCTTTGTCCTTTTGATAAACCGGCACAAAGCCGGGAAACGGAATCTGCTGATCCGCAACAATGTATTTAACATTGAGCATCCTCCAGAGCGTTTGGTTTACAGGACCGATTACATCCATTAAATCCTGGTAAGAGCGGGGCTTAATTCCCGAATACCCGTAAAAATCTTCGAGCATAAAGTACGCATTGTAATTACCATTATTTTGAGATGCCGTACCGCGTGATCCGTCCTGCTTTATATTAATCATCCTGAAAGGTTCAGTATCTTTCCGGCTCTTTATTGCCGTAACATAGTCAGGTTCATTAAACATGTTTGATATATCAGGAACATCAACATACTTTTGCCCGCGCGCATCTATTCTAAAAAGATCAAACACCGCAAGAATAATTACTCCGGCAACAAACACATCCCTGCTAACTTTTGAATTAATATATGAATACGCAAGCCAGAATGTAACAGCTAAAAGAGCGAATGCAATTAATAGATCACCCGTAAACATATCCGACATATATGGGGAAAGGGCGGTATATTCCTGCGCAGCCTGCTGATGAATTGCCGTAAAATCACTAATCCTGCCGGTAAACCAATCGGCAATTGAACTTTTTAATACCAAAGAAAGAACAAATAAAACCGAAAAAACGACAGCGGAATTTTTAATAATCTTAATTGTTCCGGTTTCTCTTTTCTCTCTAAGAGAAATTATCTTCATCAAGCCAAAGCCGGCAAGAATGGGGGTACAAAGCTGAACAAGAACTAAGATCATTGACGGGACCCGGAACTTATCGAAGTATGGAAGATGATAAAAGAGAAAATCAAATAAAACAGGGAAAGTACTTCCGAATGAAGTCAACAAAGCAATAAATGATAAAATTGCTAAAAACTGGACAATAGGTTCCCGCCAACTTGTAATAGCGCCAAACAGCGCTAGAATAAATATTATTACTCCCATATACATTGCTACATCAACAAAAGCCATTTGACCAAAATAGGTATTTACTTCATAAGGCTGATTATTGGTTAAGGGACCATTATAGGTTGAGCTGCCGAACCCGTAATACGACGGAACGATGAATGTTAAAACTTCGCCGGGAGAAAATGACCAGCCCGTATGATAATCATAATATTCGGATGAAGATGAATTTTCTGCACTTGCATTTTTTTCTACAATACTTTTACCGCCCCTTGTTGAGTATTGGGAGTACTCATAAATTTGGGTGAAGTTATCCATCTGAATTGCCGAAGCAATTACTACGGCAGCTATGCAGATTAAACCTGAATAAATTAATTTTTTAATTAAATCCTTCTGCTTTTTAATAACAGCACGTAAAATAAAATAGATGAAGTATATGGCTATAGCAAAAGATATATAAAAAATAATCTGTACATGAAAGCCTTGATACATCAATTGAAAAGTGATTATAAGCAGCAAAAAGTCTATCAGCCTAATCTTCTCTTTCATGCGGAACAAAAGAAGAAAAACCAACGGAAACATACATAAAGAACAAAGCTTGGTAACATGCCCTATATATAGGAAGACAATAATACCTGTGCTGAAAACAGTTGATAAAGCGGTAAATAAACTTACCAGAGTATTTTTAGTTAAATACTTCATTAGCAGGAATGAATTTATACCAAGGACAATAAGGAAAAACGTCCAGGTTGCATATGGCACAGCAAAAAGATTTGAAAAGAGCTGCCTGATAAATCCATAAATAACGGTTATTACGTTAAACCAAATATACCCGGTTGCGATAGCATAAGCGGGCATGCCGCAAAAGATAAGAGGGTTCCACAAAGTAAAACCACCGGTATGGTTAATAATATAAGGACCCATACTTTTGCTGGAGAGAATATCCCCAGATTCAAATGTTTTACCGCCGAAATACAGCGGATTTAAAAAAGCAAGGAGAAGGATTACTATTACAAGTATCACCGCAGGCAGGTGATATTTTTGCGGCAGTATTTCATCAAGACTGAACCTGGAGAAGAAGTTATCCTGCCCAGTTTTTCTTTGTTTTATATTTTTTATTGTCTTTGCCATTTCAACACCATTTAAAATAAAAGTGAAAAAGAATTTGTCCGTTTATGATAAATAGACCTAAAATAACCCTGACATCCGCCTAGCGGCGGATGTCAGGGACTATTAATTACAAAAATATCCGGCTTTATCCAAAAAATGAACCTCATAATGGACTAAAGTCCAAAATTTGTGGATACTTTACTATACCCCGACTTAAAAGTCGGAGTTATTTAATAAAATTTTAATAACTGCGTAATATGAGTTAACGCTTAATCTTTATTATTTTCTAACAATATAATTTACACCGGCGCCCAGCTTATTTGTACCGGAATAGTCTATGTACATCATTAAAAAAGTAAAAGGCAGCGCAGCTATATAATACACCGGCAAAGCTATAAAAAATAACTTTGAGATGTTAAGCATTTGCATAGGGTACTTAATACCAAGGCGCCATGATAAATCACCCCAGAAACCATAAGTATATCTTGACCTGAACACCGAGAAACCCAATGGTGTTAATTTGGATTCAAGATCATCGAACGAGTACCCTTCGCGTGCATGTTCGCCGATAAAGCTTTTTTCGCTTTCATCATGAACATCACTGCCGCCATATATTGAAGGGGTATTTATCAGCAAAAAACCGCCCGGCTTTAATGCCTTGTAAAAATTTTGGAATACCTTTATATCATCGACAATATGTTCCATTACATCAACGGAAACTATAAGGTCAAATCTATTTACGTGCTTTATCCTCGTCAGGTCTTCAATTGCAAAATCTATTTTTTTAATATTCTTCCTTTTGAAAAAATCTTTGCAGTCATTTATCCATTTCTCCTTTACATCAATTGCATAGATTGAGTTTGGCTGAAGATTCTTTGACATGAAATAAGAGTATTGTCCGTATCCTGTCCCGGCATCGTAAATAGAGATCTCATTACCGCCAAGAATCCTGCGCAGACTTCTCAATTCCCTCCGTACATACCAAGAACGCAGGAACATTATATCCAGCAGCCTGTAGAAGATTATTCTAAATGTTGGAAACTTTCTTATTATACCGGCAAATATGTCTTTTATCGGATCGTAATACATTTTATTGACTCATGTGACTCAGGAGTTAGTTTTTGGTCTATCTTGCAATTTTATCAGTTCAAATAACCCGCTAGCAAAACTTTCCCAGGAATATTTTTTCACTTCTACGGCAATATTTTCTACAAATTCTTTTTCCCTGTTTTCAAGGTAGAATTTCTTTATTGCGTCCGCAAGCGCTTCGGGATTTTCTTTTTCAACAATAAATCCCGTTTTGCCGCTTTCAATAACTTCACCGAGCCCGCCGACATTTGCAGCTATAACCGGCTTGCAAAAGTTTGTTGCAATCTGGACGATACCGCTCTGTGTCGCATCGCGGTAAGGTAATATTACGCAATCGGCAGCCGAAAAATAATACTTTACTTCCGAAGTAGGAATAAAATCCGTAAACATTAAAAGATTTTCTTTTATACCCAGATCATCAATAATCTTAAGATATTTATGTTCATTTGAATAAAATTCCCCCGCAATTACCAGCTTAACATTTAAATCATTTTTAAGTAAAGCCATTGCTTTGAGAAGTATGTCCAGTCCCTTATAATCCCTTATAAAGCCGAAAAAAAGGATAAGCCTGTCACCGGTAATATTTAAATGCTGTTTCGCATCATTTTTATTTACAGCCTGACCGAAATTAGAATAAACAGGGTGAGGAAGAAACTTATTTTTAGCACCCGGCTTCAGCGTTAATAAATCATTACGGACTTTTTCCGAAAGCAGTATAAAATAATCCACAACATTGAAAAAATACTTTGTTAAAGCAATATCACCCGGTTTCTTTTCATGGGGAATTACATTGTCGCAAATGGTTAAAACTTTGGTAATATTATTTTTTTTTGCAAGCCGTGAAATAGTTCCGAAGCAGGGAGCAAAAAAAGGCATCCAAAATTTAAAGATCAGCAGACCGGGCTTTTCTTTCTTTATCTTTAAACCAACCGCAAGCCAGTTAAAAGGATTTATTGAATCAACCAGTACTTCAGCGGGAATCTGTTCGGCAGTATCTCCCGATTCAATCTGAGATTTTCCCGGGAATAATATTGAAGGGTACTGCCGTTTAAATGTGATAACCTTTACTTCGTTAGTTTTAACCAGTTCTTTATAAAGCAACCCTATAAAATGAGCTATTCCTCCCCTAAGCGGGTATGCAGTAGAAAGAATGATTATCTTCATTTATCCTGACAGTTAATAATCTGTTTCTATACGATTAATAAAAAGCGAACCGGGTCTGTAAAAAGTAAGGTGATTATCCTCCGTTAATTCTTTAACCTTTATCTTTAATAATATATTCTTTCTCATCTACCGAGCCGCGCACCAGCATTTCACCCAATAAACCGACACTAAATAGTTGAATGCCAACTATAATAAGAAGCATACCGAGGAACAACATAGGACGGTTGCTCAATGAATGTCCTGTTATCCAGTAGTAGGTTAAAATTGCATTTAATATAAGACCGATTAGGAATGAAAGCGCTCCGAAGAATCCGAAAAAGTGCATCGGACGCTTAATATATCTTGTTGAAAAGATAACGGTAATTAAATCAATAAATCCTTTAAAAAATCTTGAAATACCGAATTTAGTTTTACCGTACCTTCTTGCATGATGTGTAACAGGTATTTCCGCAACAGTAAAACCTTCCCAATCGGCAAGCACCGGCATATAACGGTGAAGTTCGCCATATACTTTAATATTATCGATCACTTCCCTGCGGTACGCCTTCAGTCCGCAGTTGAAATCGTGAATTTTTATTCCGCTCATCAATCGTGTAACAAAGTTGAAAAACTTTGAAGATTGTTTCTTTATGAAAGGATCATATCTTTTCTTTTTCCAGCCGGAAACCAGGTCAAATCCTTCATCCAATTTCTTTAACAGATTCGGAATTTCATTCGGATCATCCTGCAGATCGGCATCCATAGTAACAACAACATCGCCTGTAACCTGCCTAAACCCGATCTGGAGTGCGGCGGATTTACCGTAATTTTTTCTAAAGCTTACATACAGGAATCTTTTATCCTGCCGGCACATTTCTTTAATAATTTTTAATGAGCCGTCAGTACTACCGTCATCGACAAAAATTACTTCATAGCTTATTTCCACCGGTCTTAATGCTTTTTTAATTTCATTAGCAAGCAGAGTTAAAGATTCTTCTTCATTAAACAACGGAACTACAACAGACAGTTTTTTAAAAGATATTTTCTCCTGTCTTGGCTGATGAGTTTTATTAAAATATTTTCTTCTGCGGTTGTAATAATAACCTTTGCGATATGGAGCTTTTCCCTGACTATCATTCTGTTCTGCGTTATGCTTTTCAGGCGTGCTGCCCGGTTCATTTGCTTCAGTTGCTTTGTTCTCTTCCACTGAGTTTCCATTTTTTTATAATATGGAATTAAAATTAAGCGAATAATAGGATAAAAACAATTTGGAGATTTCCTTACGGAATTCATTTAAAAATTGGAAAATTCAACAATTGAAAGATAAATTATCAATAAATATTTGTAAATTACCTATTGATAATTTTACTTCAATAATTTATTTATTTTTTTAATTTTATCAAATTTTGGGGGGCATATAGAATGAAATCTTTGAGCATAATTTCAAATGGATACCAAAGACTTAATTTTCAATTTAAATAATCCGATTTTATTTTCGCTATTAACTATTTTAGCTTTACTGGGGGTAATTTATATCTTCTACGTATATATTATTGTGCCTCTGAATAGGATTCATAATATTGAAAAAGGCAATCTCGAATTAAAAAACGCAAAACTGATGGCATTGTTTGCAGAACTTGATCCCGATCCGATTTTCAGGTTTAACACCGAAGGGAAATTTATTCTTGCAAATAAAGCGGTTAAGGAATTGCTTGGAAAAGAAACTATAGAAGGCGAACCTATTTATAATTTTTTCCCTCCGCTTAAAGATTATAACCTTGATGATGTAATTTCCAAAGGGCAGGCGGCTCAATTTTCGGTAACAATAGAAGATAATTATTATGACGTTATCGTTAAAGGAGTACCGGAAATGCAATTTGGGCAGATATACTGCAACAATATAACCCGCAGGAAACTTGTCGAAGATGAATTGACCCAATACCAGGCAAGCTTAAGGGAGTTCTCCAACCGTATACAAAAACTGCAGGAAGAAGAAAAACAAAAACTATCAAGAGAACTGCATGACAGCTTTGGACAAAAATTAACGTCAATAAAATTAAACCTTGAGCTTTTAAAAAGCAGTAAAACAGATATGAAAAGGAAAGATGAAATAGTAAATGATATTTCATCTCTCCTGGAAAATGCGATGTTGGAAGTAAGGGAAATTTCTTACAGGTTAAAGCCAAGAATATTAGAAGATTTTGGACTGGTTCCTTCTTTAAAAGCTTTGTGTAATGAGATATCCGGCAAAAGCGGTATTAACGGGATATTCCAGGCTCACAAGTTTGACCAAAGGCTGAATCCTGAACTTGAAACGGGGCTTTACAGAATTACGCAGGAAGCATTAAATAATATGGTTAAACATTCGAAAGCTAAGGAATTCAGCGTTCAACTTGTAAGGCACCCCGACGTACTAATGTTAATGATTGAGGATGATGGAGTCGGATTTGATCCTCAAAAAATTAAGAGTGATCCTGCAAAAAAGAATCATCTTGGATTAGTAAATATGTCCGAAAGAGTTCTTTCGTTTAACGGTAAATTTCTATTAGATTCGCATTTGGGAGGCGGAACTGAAATAATTGTTGAAATCCCCATGGAGACTTAATGGAAAAAATCAGGGTTTTGATTGTCGACGATCATTTTTTAGTTAGGACGGGTATAACAAGCCTGCTTAGAGATGTCCCTGATATCGAAATTGTCGGGGAGGCAGAAAACGGTAAAATTGCAGTTGAACAATGTAAAAAGATTGTACCCGAAGTAGTTTTAATGGATATTTCTATGCCGGATATGTCGGGTATAGAAGCAACAAAATCTATAAAAGCCGAAAATCCCTCTATTAATATTTTGATCTTAACAATGCACGAAAGCGAAGAATATTTTTACAATACCTTAAAACAAGGAGCTTCGGGTATCTTAAATAAAAACGTCGGGAAGGACGAGCTTATTAATGCAATAAAAAGCGTGTCAACCGGAAAGCGGTATATAGGAAACAGTATATCGGAATTAATGATAGATACATTAATGCAAAAATTTGAAGAAGAATTTTTAAGCAAACAGAAAGAAAAAGTTATTCTTACAAAAAGAGAAAAAGATATTTTATATTACATTGCAAATGGTTTTTCCAACCAGGACATTGCGGAAAAACTTAAAATAAGCGTTCGTACAGTTGAAACTCATAAGTCAAACCTTATGCAAAAGTTGAACCTCAAATCATCTGCCGCATTATCTTTGTATGCTTTTGAAAAAGGATACAAGTAGATCAAGAATATTTTTCCTAAACCTGTCATTTTAGTTTGAGGAATAAGCATTTAAGCCATATTAAAAGCCTTGCAAGTATTTAGAAATAAACCATTTATATAAAGAGCACCGGAGTATATTAATCTTCTACGTAAAACACGTAAAAATATCTACGTAAAAACACGTAGAAGCGTCTACGTGTTTTTACTGATTCATTTAAGTTAAAGAGTCTTTATATTTTAACCGAGATTTTTAACATTTAGGGCAGGGATAGGGGGATTTGGGAATCACCGGAAAATATAATTCTGTGATTCCCATTTTATTTAAATGCTGATTGTAAATAATGGGAAAATCAAAAATTTTAATTGTTGATGACGACCGCGACACTTTAATGTTCCTGAATCTGTTTCTTGGAAAAAAATTTGATATTGAGACCTGCAGAACGGATGAAGAATTCTACGAAGCAATAAAAAAAGACGCTATGATCTATTTATAATGGATATAGCAATCCAGGGACGAAAGAATGGTCTTCAAATAACAAGGGAGTTAAAAAATTCCGATGAGTATAAAAGTATTCCCGTTCTTTGCATATCTGCGCATGTAATGGAAAGTGATAAAGAGAACGCTTTCAATGCCGGGGTTGATAAATCCTTAGCGAAGCCTGTAAGCAACAAGGTATTAATGGAAACTATAGATATATGATATAGGCAAGACAAATAATGTTTTCTGCAATTCCGCTTTCATTCACGTGTACAATAGTTAATCACTTTCTTTTTAACGGAATTATTTTGTAATTTATATATAAATTTTTTAAATACAGGGGAAAAAACAAATATTTTTATTAATTGAACAGGAGGAAAGTTATGAGACTGAAATACTTATTTATTGTTTTTTTAGGCATTGCGTTATTTGTTTCTTCTAATTTTACCTTTTCCCAAACCATTAATAATACAGCCAAAGCTTCTACTACCATATCCGGTACAACAAATATTACAGGGGAAGTCGGCAAAATTTATACTAAAGCTGAAGCGGACTCATTATACGGACCGGTACTAAAAGCTGATAATATTAAAACAGATGACCTTGCCAAACTTGCGGAAAATTCCCCGAAATATATGATGTTTAATCTTATTGAGGGAAAAGCTTGTATTCTGAATGCTTCAAGAGAAGTTATATCCAGTAATTCATTAGTTGTCAGCATAAATCAAACAATTGAACCTACGCAGGTATTCAGATTATTTAGCACAAGTAAAGTGCTGGAACTAATAAAACAGGGCGGTTCTGATGTTACGACAATTGAAACAAGAGCAAATGTTCTAACATTAAATAATGGGAATACTATTTTGGAGTTATCATTACCTTGTCCTCCAATCTGCCCATTTTGATTTAATGATTACTTTTTATTATATACCTTATATTTTAGGCATCGTAATTTGGATTATTGTGCCAATCAGACAGGTAAAAGGAACATTTTTCTTGTTTTTTTTAGCGTTAATTGCGGGGGATATTACAGCTATAATTGCATTAATGATTGCTAGATTTGCATTCCATTCTCACTCAGACACAAACATTTTCTATGTTGTGTTTGGTTTATTATGCCTAATCTCGATACAAGATAAAAAGATTTCCAAATTATCTAAAATATTTCTTGTACTTTTATGCATAATCTTTCTTACTTTAGAATTGTACGGAATGCAATACAAACAAGAAATTATTTTAATCAGTTTCATTCAATTTTTATTGT
>Ga0116114_1001371_pt1 | contig 12973 bp, 9 predicted proteins | sample June2015DPH_10_5_FD_89823 | JGI IMG/M metagenome (GOLD analysis project Ga0116114, IMG submission 89823) | Peatland microbial communities from SPRUCE experiment site at the Marcell Experimental Forest, Minnesota, USA - June2015DPH_10_40 | ecosystem: Environmental > Terrestrial > Soil > Wetlands >... | reverse complement strand
TGGTCGGCATGATGCCCAGCACCACGCTCATGTTGATGAAGCCCTGCACCACGATCACCACCGGCACGCCCAGCGCCAGGTAGCGGCCAAAATCGTCGGGTATGCGCCGCGCGGTTCGCAGACCGCGCCACAAGATCACCAGGAACCCGGCCAGCAAGCCCGCCGCCCCGATGAGGCCCATTTCCTCGCCCGCCACGGCGTAAATGAAATCGGTGTGCGCCTCCGGCAAATACAGCAGCTTCTGCCGCCCGTTCATCAATCCCACGCCGCTGACGCCACCCGCGCCCACGGCAATCTGCGACTGCTCCAACTGGTAGTTCGTATCGCGCGTGCGCAGCGTGCGCTCGCTGCGCGCCTTCAGCCAGCCGTGCGGATCGATGCGGGATACGTACTGGAAAGTGGGATCGCAGAAGCGGATCACGCGCCCCAGCCGGTAAGGCTCCGCGAAAATCGAAACCACCAGCCCCAGCAACGCCACCGCCGCCACAATGCCGCAATACCGCAATTGCAGTCCGGCCACGAAAAACACCACCATGGCGGCCACGCCCAGCACGACGGCCGTTCCCAGGTCCGGCACCACCACCGCGAAAATCAGAAACCCCACCGCCAGCGCCGCCGGCACCAGCGTGTGCCGCGCGTTATTGATGGCGCGCGCGCGCCAGGTGACGAAGAACGCGAGGAAGATCACCAGCGCCGGCTTGGCAAGCTCCGACGGCTGCACTCCCACCGGCCCTCCCAGCCGCAGCCAGCGGTGGTGCGCCGCATCCACGAAGTACACCGCGAACAGCAGCATCAGCGCCACGCCGATGGCGCTAAACGCAACCGCCGGACTCTGGAATTTGCGGTAATGGGTGCGCTTGAGCGCCATCATCACCACCACCGCTACCACCGCGTAACCCGCCTGGCGGATGGCGAAATACCAGCTCGAGTTGTAGCGTGCGTCGAGCCGCGCCATGATCGAGGAGGCGCTGTAGACGATCAGCAGGCCGAACAGCACCAGCGCCAGCACGGCCCCGAAGAGGATCCAGTCGGTTTTGAATGTCTGCATGTCAGATCTCTCGATCGAGTTGGTTCACGATTTGTTTGAACACTTCCCCGCGGTGCTCGAAGCTGCGGAATTGGTCGAAACTGGCGCAGGCCGGCGCCAGCAGCACCGTGTCCCCCGCGCGGCCGTTGCGAAAGCCATATTGAATCGCCGCGTCCAGCGTGCCCGATTCCACCAGCGGCAACGCGCCGCTCAACTGCCGGGCGAGCTTTGGCGCCGCCGCGCCAATCAGCAGCGCCGCGTGCGCTTTCTTCGCGAGCGGCTCGCGCAGCGCGGAAAAATCGAGGCCCTTGTCCTTGCCGCCCAGGATCACCCAGAGGCCGCCCGGAAATGCGTCCAGGGCCTTGAGCGTGGCGTCCACGCTGGTGGCTTTCGAGTCGTTATAGAAATCGATGCCGCCAACTTTGCGCACAAACTCCAGCCGATGTTCGACGGCTTGGAATGTTCGCACGGCGGCGGCAATCGCGCCGCTCTCGACGCCCGCACGCGCGGCGGCGATCGATGCCGCCAGCACGTTCTCCACATTGTGCCGCCCGCGCAGCGGGATTTCGCCGGCTTCCATCAGGAGCTTCCCATCGAGCACCAGCTTCTCGCCGCACAGGTGCGCGCCGCGCTCCACTTTGCGTGCGCCGCTGAACCATTCGAGCGTCGCCGCCGTCTGGTTGGCGTAGCCGGCCGTCACCGGATCGTCCGCGTTCAGAATGGCGAAGTCGCCGGCGCTCATGTTGCGAAATAGGCGCGCCTTGGCTGCCGCGTAGTTCTCGAAGGTGTGATGCCGGTCGAGATGATTCTGGGTGACGTTCAGCGCCAGCCCAATATGGGCGTGGAAATCGCGGATGGTCTCGAGTTGAAAGCTGGAAAGCTCCAGCACGTTCCAGCCATCCTCGCGCGATGTCGCGATCATCGCCGTGACCGGTGTTCCGATGTTACCGCCCACCTGCGTCGCGAGGCCCGCCGCGCGCAGGATGTGGCCGATCAGGCTGGTGGTGGTGGTCTTACCGTTGGAGCCGGTGACGCCGATGGTCCGCCCCTTCAGGAATGGCGCCGCCAATTCGACTTCGCCGATCACATTCACGCCGCGCGCACGCGCGGCTTCGAGCGGCGCCAGATCCGCTGGCACGTCGGGCGAGATCACCACCGCATCGCACTCCGAAAACACTTCCGGCGCCTGCAATTCGAATGGGATACTGAGGCGCGCCAGCACCTCCGCCGCCTCGCCCAGTTCGCTCAGCGGCTTCAGGTCGGTGGCCCTTACGCGCGCGCCCAGCCCGGCGAGCAGTTCGGCCGATGCCAGCCCCGATTTTTTCATGCCGACCACCAGCACTCCGGCGCCGGCCCAATGCGTGGTCATCTCAGTTTCAGCGTGGTCAGCGCGAACAGCGCCAGCACCAGGCCGGCGATCCAGAAGCGCGCGATGATCTTCGATTCGGTCCATCCCAACTGCTCGAAATGATGGTGCAGCGGGGCCATTTTGAAAATGCGTTTGCCGTGGCGCAGCTTGTAGCTCCCCACCTGGAGAATCACCGAAACCGCCTCCAGAATGAAAATGCCGCCGATAAAGACCAGCAGCACTTCCTGTTTGATCAGCACCGCGACCACCGCCATGCTGCCGCCCAATGCCAGCGATCCGACATCGCCCATGAAGATTTCCGCCGGGTGCGCGTTGTACCACAGGAACCCCAGGCTGGCGCCGGTCATCGAGCCGCAAAACACGGTCAGCTCCGAAGAGTGCGGATTGCGCGCCAGTTGCAAATACTGGGCCAGTTGCGCGTGCCCGCCGGCATAGGTCAGCATGGTCAACGCGCCCGCCGAGATCACCATCAGCCCGATCGCCAGGCCGTCCAATCCGTCCGTCAGGTTCACCGCGTTCGACGAAAACACCACCACCAGCGCCACGAACACAACGAACGGCAGCACGCCGAGCAGGTACGTCCAGTGGTTCGCGAGCAGCCCGCCGATCAACAGCGAGGGCTGATATGTCTTGATGAACGGAACGTTCAACGCGGTGGAAAACTGCCCGTTCGCGCGCAGCACCAGCAGCGTGGCGGCAAAGCCGAAGCCCAACACAAACTGGTAGAACAGTTTCCTCCTGGCCGACAATCCCAGGTTGCGCCGGTTGGTGACCTTGGCGTAATCGTCCAGAAATCCGATCCACCCGTAGCCTATCAGCGCGGCTATCGCCACCCACACGTAGATGTTGCGCAGGTCCGCCCACAGCAAGGTCGGGATGACGATCGAAATGATGATGAGCACACCGCCCATGGTCGGCGTCCCGGCCTTCTTCTGATGCGACTTCGGGCCTTCCTCGCGAATGAACTGGCCGATTTGAAACTGCCGCAGTTTCGCGATCAGCCACGGTCCCAGCGCGATGCACAGGAACAGCGCCGTCATGCTGGCAAATGCGGTGCGAAAGGTCGTGTAACGGAAGACACGAAAGGCGCTGGCGTGCCGAAAGAGCTGTTCGTAGAGCAGGTAGTAGAGCATTATTCAGTCAGGGGCGGTCCCGCGGAGCTCAGGAACTCGGCCTGTCCTCCGCTTGAAACCTCTCTAGCGCCCGTTCCATGCGCACCCCGCGCGAGCCTTTGAACAGCACGGCGTCTCCCGCGTGCGCCAGCCCGCGGACGAATTCCCCCGCCTCGCCCGGATCCTCGAAAAACCGGGCCGTGCGAACTCCTTCGGCGGCCGCCGCTTCCACCATCAGCCGCGCCTGGCCGCGTACGCCGATCAGAACGTCTACTCCGTGCCGCGCCGCGTACACGCCCACCTGGCGGTGCAGCGTTTCGGCCGCGTGCCCCAGTTCCAGCATCTCGCCCAGCACCGCGATGCGACGCGCCGCGTGGGTCTGGCCGAGCACGTCGATCATCCGCTGCGCCGCTTCGGGATTCGAGTTGTAGCAGTCGTTCCACACCACGATGCCGTTGTGGACGGAGCGCCCGCCGCGCATCGAATCGACGGTGAAGCTCGCCACTCGCTCGCGCATCGACTCCGGCGGAATCTCCAGCACCCGCGCCACAGCCAGCGCCGCCAGCAGGTTCATCACCGCATGCGTGCCCGCGAGAGTGGTCTCGAAGTCGACGCCCAGGGCGCGAAACCGCGTTCCGGCGCCGCTTGCCGACACGCCTTCCGCCCGCACGTCGGCATCTAAAGAAAAACCGAACGTCACCGAACGCCCCGGGTGCGCGTCGCGAAAACCGCGTACGCGCGCATCGTCGGCGTTCAGCACCGCGACGCCGTCCCGGGGCAGGCTCTCGACGAGTTCGCGCTTGGCCGCCGCGATGCCTTCGATCGAATCGAAGAACTCCACGTGCGCGTAGCCCACGTTGGTCACCACGCCGATCTCGGGCTGCGCCATCCGGGCGAGCGCGCGAATCTCTCCGGCGTGGTTCATTCCCATTTCGAGCACCGCCGTCCGCGCCGCGTCGGGCAGCCGCAGAATCGAAAGCGGCACGCCGATGTGGTTATTCAAATTCCCCACCGTACGCCCGACCGGGCCGCGCACTTCGAGAAGGTGCGCAATCGCGTCCTTGGTGGTGGTCTTGCCCGCGCTGCCCGTCACCCCGATCACCATTCCACCCCACTTCCGCCTCGCCCACGCTCCCAACTCATCGAGTGCCACCAGCGTGTCCACCACGCGCAGCGTTTTGCCGTCCGGGCCGGCGCACCGCGCGGCTTCCACTACCACCGCCGCGGCGCCTCGCTCGAGCGCCTGTGGCACAAAATCGTGCCCGTCGCGGTTCGCGCCGCGTAGCGCAAAATATACATCCCCCGCCCGTTGTGTCCGGGTGTCCACGCTCCAACCGGCCACCGGCCGCGCCGCAGCCTCGCCCGCAGCCGCCATGGCGCGCGCAACCTCCTGTAAATCCAAGGTCATGGTTCAATTCGGCGGATGATACCCATAACCTCGGAGCACTTCGCGGGCCACCGTCCGGTCGTCGAACGGTATGGTCTTGTCTTGCAAAACCTGGTACGTTTCGTGGCCCTTGCCGGCCAGAATCACCAGGTCGCCTTCGCGCGCCTCGTTGAGCGCGCGCGCAATGGCGGTGGCCCGGTCCGGTTCCACCACCAGCGGCTTGTCCACGCGGCGAATTCCCACCAGCGCGTCGTTCATGATCGCCAGCGGATCTTCCGAGCGCGGGTTGTCGCTGGTCAGCACCACCAAATCGCTCAGCTCCGCCGCCGCCTGCCCCATCAGCGGCCGCTTGGTGCGGTCGCGGTCGCCGCCGCATCCGAACAGCGTGATCACCCGCTTGGGATTTAACCCGCGCGCCACCGCTATCACGTTCTGCAACGCATCCGGCGTGTGGGCGTAATCCACCACCACCACGAACGGCTGCCCTTCATCCACTCGCTCGAAGCGCCCCGGCACGGCCCGCAAGGCGGCGATACCCGCCGCGATGGTTTCCGGCGCCAGGCCGTAGGAGAGTCCCGCTCCGCAGGCCGCCAGAATGTTATACACGTTGATCTTGCCGATCAGCGGCGATTCCACCGCGAAACGCTGCTTCGCATACTGCACGTCGAAGCGCAGCCGCTGGCTTCCGGAGACGATGTGCAGCGCCCGCAGGTCGGAGTCCGGGCCGATCCCGTACCAGAGGACCCGCGTCTCGGGCGCGGTTGCGAGGCTGCGCGCGTAGCTGTCGTCGCGGTTCAGCACGGCGAAAGCCGGTGGCTCGCCGCCCTCGCCCGCGAACAGCTTCTGCTTGGCGGCGAAGTAAGCGTCCATGGTGACGTGAAAATCCAGGTGGTCGCGGGTCAGGTTGGTGAATACGGCGGTATGGAACCGCAGCCCGTACACCCGCCCCAAGTCGAGCGCGTGGGAGGAAACCTCCATGGTGGCGTGCGTGCCGCCTTCGCCGCGCAGTTCGGCCAGCAGCCGGATCAGGTCCAGCGATTCCGGCGTGGTATTCACGGCCGGCAGCACGCGACCGGCGAGGCGATACTCGATGGTGCCCACCAGGGCGGTCGTCAAACCCGCCGCGCGCAGCACCGAATCGATCAGGAATCCGGTGGTGGTTTTTCCGTTGGTTCCGGTGATGCCAGTCAGAGCCACCTGCTTGTCCGGCTTGCCGTAGAACAAGCGGGCCGCGCGCGCCAGCGCCTGCCGCCCGTGATCCACCTCGATCCAGCGCCCTTCCATCCCCGCCGGCGCCGCCGATTCGCTCGCCACCGCTACCGCGCCGCGCTCGAGCGCAGCCCGCGCGAAATCGCGGCCGTCGGCCCGGCTGCCCGGAAAAGCAAAAAAGAGATAGCCCTCCCGCACCCGGCGCGAATCATATTCGAGCCCGGCCACATCGGCGCTTGCCAGCCCCGGCGGGGCCGGCCGGCGCAGCCGTATTCCCGAGAGTAGCTCGCCCAATTTCATTGCGAAAACCGCACCCGAATCCGTTCTCCCTGCCGCAATACGCTCCCGGCGGGCGGGCGCTGCAAGCGCGCCACTCCGCTGCCGTCCGGAATCACCGGCAATCCTCTTTCGGCCGCTTCCGCCAGCACCGCGCGCATGGTCTTGCCCTTGAAGTCGGGAACCGTCGGCCCGATCCGAGCGCTTGCCGGCGCCGCCGGTGCATCCTCTTCCCCCTCTTCCAGGATATTCGGTTCGTGCGATCCCAGGTCGGCGATCGCCAGATCGTCCTTGTTAATGTCGTTGCCGGCGGCTTCCGGCGGCGCCGGCTTCTCCGGCAGGTCCTTGGGAACGTCCAGCACGCGCAACGCTTCGGTCGCCACGGCATGGAACACCGGGGCCGCGGCCCTGCCGCCGAATCCCAGGTTGCCGTGCGTCCCGTTGAGCGTCACCACCACCACGATGGATGGATTGTTGAGCGGCGCGAACCCGATGAACGAGCCGTTGTAGTAGTGCGTATACTGCTTGTGGGCGACATCGAATATTTGCGCGGAGCCGGTTTTCCCCGCCACCGAGTATCCGTCCAGCCGCGCCTCCGGATATCCGGTTCCTCCCGGCAGCACCACGCCCTCCATCATCTGCCGCATCGTCATCGCCGTCTCGGGTTTGATCGCCCGCACCGGCGCCGGCGCCGGAACTGCCTGGCCGCCTTTCTTGAGCACCAGGCGCGGCCTCACCAGCAGGCCGCCATTGGCCACGATCGAGGCCGCCTGTGCCAGTTGCAGCGCAGTCACCGAAACTTCCTGACCGATCGAGATGGAAGGCAGCGAGGCCTTGCTCCACCGCTCCAAACTGCGCAGCCGGCCACGCGATTCCGCCGGCAGCGGTATCCCGGTTTTTTCGGCGAACCCGAAACGGCGCACGTATTCGTGCATGTGCGCCTCGCCCACCGTCATGCCGATGCGAATGGCGCCCACGTTGCTCGAGTGCTTCAACACGTCCGCCATCGAGAGGACGCCGTATCCGCCGTGCGCCTCGTGAACGGTCCGCCCGAACAGAGTGATCGAGCCGCGCCCGCAGTCGATCATGCTGTCAGGCCGCAACTGGGTGGTCTCGAGAGCCGCCGCCAGGGTGACCACCTTGAACACCGATCCGGGCTCGAAGGGAACCGAGCTGGCGTGATTCAACCGGGCTTCCGGGTTTTCCGTCTCGTCCGGAGGCCGGTTGGGATCGTATGCGGGGTAGCTGGCCAGCGCCAGGATTTCGCCATTCTGCGGGTTCATCACCACCACGCTCCCGCTGTGCGCGCCCTTCGCCTCCGCCTGCGCCGCGAGTTCGCGCTCCGCTACGAACTGTACCCGCTCGTCGATGGTCAGCGTCAGCACCGCGCCCGGCTTCGGCTCCGATTCCAGCAGCGCCTCGATGCCCCGCCGGTTGACGTCGCTCAACACCCGCTCTTGGCCCGGCACGCCCTCCAGATCCTCTTCCAGCACTTTTTCGATTCCTGCGTTGCCCTTTTCCGCGAAGTCCACGCCGCCCAGGATGTGCGCGGCCAGCGGTCCGTTGGGGTAATGCCGTTCGCTGCCGGTGTCGATCTGGATCCAATCGAACGCCATGCCACGCAGACGTTCGGTCTCTTCCCAGCCCGCCTTCTTCTTCACCACGAAGTAGCCGCGCCCGTCCTCGCGCGCCGCCTGCAACCGCGTGTACAGGTCCGCGCGGTCCATCCTCAGAACCATCGAGAATATATCGGCCGCCAAGCCCAGATCGGGCACTTTTTGAGGATTGACCAGGATCGATTGGGTGGGCACGCTCATCGCCAGCGGCGCGCCCGTGCGGTCAAGAATGGTGCCCCGGGGGGCCAGAATCTTGACGATCTGCTCCTGGCGCGCCCGCGCCAGCCCGGCATAATGCCGGTGGTGCACCACCTGCAGGGAAACCAGTTTGTAGAGAATGAGCCCGCCCCAGATCAGGATAAGTCCCGCGAGCCATTTCAGACGACGCTCCAGCATGCCGCGCTGCGCGATCCAATCACGCCCCCCGTTCCCGCTACTTCACTAGCGCAAAAGCACTGTCCGGTTTGTTGCCGTCCAGATGCACCACCTGGCCCGCCTGCGGCGCCACCAGGTTCTGCTTTTCGGCCATCTGTTGAAGACGGTCCGGGCTCAACAACTCGGCTTCCTGCAACTCCAGTGTGCGGCGCTCGTCGAGCAGCCGCCGCTCCTCGCCCTTCAGCGCCTCCAGCTTGTATCCTTCCAGACGCCCGGCCAGACTCGGAACCAGCGTGCCGGCGAGCAGCACCAGCAGCACGCTGGCCGCGCCCACCGCGCTCCAGCACGCGCCGCGAGCGCGCGGGTCCGCGGCTCGGACCAGCCGCGAGTTGTCGATCTTCTTCGAGAAAAAGAGCACGTCATCCAGCGGCAAGGGCCGCAGGCGGTCGGAGTTCTTTGCCAGACGCGCGGCGCACGGCGCTGCGCTCGATGCGCTTGCGCCCACGTTCACCGTCTTACCCAAGAATGCTGGCATGGTCGCCATGGTGTTCTAATTCCCTTCCTCGATGATTTCGATGGCGCGCAGCTTGGCGCTGCGCGAGGCCGCGTTCTCCGCCGTCTCCCGGTCGCCCGGCACCAGCGGATGTTTGGTTAGGAGCCTGGCACGCCCTTGCCGCGCCAGTTCCCGGAATCGCACTTTCACCTTGCGGTCGTCGATACTCATGAAGCTGATCACGACCATCCGCCCGCCTTCCGCCAAAATCTCCGGCCCCGTTTCCAGCAGCCGGTCCAACTCCCCAGGCTCGTCGTTCACCGCCATCCGCAGGGCCATGAATGTTCTCGTGGCCGGATGCAGACGGCCCGTCCGACGCACGGCCCGCTCCACCACATCGGCCAGATGCAGTGTGCTCCGTATGGGCCGTGCACGGACGATTGCTCTGGCTACCTTCCGCGCCCCCCTTTCTTCGCCGAGCTGAAAGATCAAATCGGCGAGTGCCTTCTCGGCGTTGTGATTGACCAGATCGGCCGCCGTCATGCCCTGGGTCGGGTCCATGCGCATGTCCAGCGGCCCATCTGACAAGAACGAAAAACCCCTCTCGGGCGCCGTCAACTGATAACGGCTCACGCCCAAATCGGCCAGCAGGCCGTCCACCTTCTCGAAACCCTCGCGGCGCACCGTTTGCTGTAGCTCGCCGAACGTCCCATGGTGATACCGGATGCGCTCCGCCAACGCCAGAGTGTTTTGCCGCGCCATCTCCAGCGACTGCGCGTCGCGATCGTTGGCGATCACAAACCCGCTTTCCAGCCGCGCCGCAATCAGCGCCGTATGCCCGCCCAGCCCGGTGGTCGAATCCAGGAAGATTCCGTCCGGCCGCACCGCCAGCAACTCGATCGACTCGGCGGCCATCACGGGAAAATGCATACACCATCAGACCAGCCCCGCCGCCTCCAGCTTCGCCACGTCTTCGGGCGCCGTCGCGGAGGCCTCCCGCTTGCGTTCTTCGTACTCCTTCTCGCCCAGTACCTCGATCCGGCCGCGATATGCGAACAGATGCACGGGCGCGTTTTCGATGTCCAACGCGCGCCGCAGCTCCGGCGAAAACAGAATCCGCCCTTGCGCGTCCATCTCCGCTTCCGCACCCAGGTCCGCCGCGTTGAACGCCACCTTCCGCGCCACCTTCGGGTCTTCCCGGTAATCGGCAAAGAATTTTTCGTTTTGCCGCCAAACCGCCATCGGGTATATTTGAGCTATGCGCCGGTCCAGGCTGGTTACAAAGAGCTTTTTCTCACGCAGCGCGGCAAAGAACTGCTGGAACGCCGCCGGCATCTTCGCCCGGCCTTTGTCATCCAGCCGACTGGGGTACATCCCCCGCGGGGGTTCCACCATCAGCAGCTCTTGAAATCCATCACCCACTTTTTACCCACAAACTATCCAACACAAGCTATAGTGCCACGAGACTAAGGCCTTTGCAAGGGGTTTTTGCGGGAAGTGTTTTATTATTACGGAGTTACTGTAGTACCACCGAATCTACACAGATCGCGCGACACACTACATATAGACTTTATGGCGAACAAAAGACGAAATTGAAATGACGGAGGAAGCTTGGGGCCGGGAGTCAGATCCCGGCCCCGAAAGCAGGAAGGGTTACTGGACGGGAATCTTACTTTCGCCGGGGGCGCTGTAATACGTCTGGGTCGAACCCACCGGTACCACGCCAACCGAAAACACCACGTTATTGTTCTGCGGCGCATCGTTGGGAATCTGGAACTCAACGTAATATACGCCGATGATGTCGGGCGACAGTTGCGCGGTCGTCACCGGCGCGCCCTCGTTGTTGACGCCGACAATCACCTGGCCGTTCACAAACGATGGCGTGTTCCAAATGGGGAGTGCGTTGGTCGCGATCTGCGGGCTCACCGAACCCAGGCCGGTAACGAAAGCGGTGACAAGTTCCCCGCGCCGAGCCGGGTTGGAGGGACTCGCAAAGGTGCCGTCTGGCCGCTCGATCACGGCGCGCACCACGCCATCGGACATGGTCGTCTGGAAAATGCCCGGGCTGGCAGGTTGCACCTTGATGTTCAGGGTCTGTTGGCCACCGTTCACAGTAACCGTTACCGGGACGGTGCCGGGTGTCACTTCGCAGGGCACCAGGATCAGGATCTGCTGCTGGCCGGGGATGTTCGAGACCGAGAAGATAGGCGCTGGAATCGCCGCCGAGCCGGTACCGAAGCTCACCGTGTCGGTCGCCACTTCATACTGCAACGGCCCCAACACCGGCGGCAGGCCGGTGCCGCCCGGGGCCACTCCCGAACCGGCAATCGCCGCAATGCTGCACGGCGAAACCGAACCGACCTGGCCATCGGCTCCGTTCAGGAAACTGGCAGGCGTGAGGTTCGGCCCCGGTGCCAGCACGTTCAAAGTGAAGGCCTGGCTGAAGGTGCCGATGGAGGCGGTCACCGTGGCCGTGCCCGGCGTAAGCCCCGCCGTCGCCGTCACCAGCGCCACGCCGTTCGAGTTGGTGGTGGTCGAAGTCGCCGAGAGTGTGATCGAGACCCCCGCCGACACGAACGAAACCGTGACGCCGCTCATCGGCTGCCCGTTGGTGCCGGTTACCATCACCGCCAGTTGATCGGTGAATGCCAGGCCTTCCACCGCGTTCTGGGACTGCGGGGTTCCGTTCGGAATAGTGAGACTGCCCACCGTCACCGGTTGCTGGGCGGTGAGAGTGAACGTGGCCACCGCGCTCGCGTTCTTGGTGGAAGTAACCGTCACGGTGATGGTGCCGGACGCCGATGCGCTAAACACCGGGTTCTCCACCTTGACCAATCCGTTGGAATCGGAGCTCGCCGTTTCGTTGTTGAGCTGGATGGCATTGACCGGCGATACCGCCCACGTAACGGTCTGGCCCACCAGCGGATTTCCGCTAGCATCGACCACTTCGGCCACCAGCGCCTGGAGCTGCGCGCCCGCGGTCGCAATGGGTTGGTTATTGCCGCTGATCACCTTAACGGCGCCCACCGACGGCGCCGTCACGCTGAGATTCAGCGCGCCGCTTTCGAAGTTGGTATCGGGCGGGTTGCCCGCCGTCTGCGGCACGGCTCCTCCAGTGACGATCTTATATGTTCCCGTGCCCGCCACCGGGCCGAACGCCACGTTGCAGGTTGCGACGCCTTGGGCGTTGGTCAGCGTGGTATAGTTGCCCGCGCCGGGCTGCGTCTGGCAGTAAGCTGAAGGCACAGTGGGCGACGGTCCAATGCTGCCGTCGGGATTCAGCAGGAACAAGGCAACGTTGGGAACGCCCGCTCCGGGGTCGGTGAAAACGCTCATCGAGAAGTTGGATGTTGGCGACGCCGAACCCGCAACTCCGCTAATCGGAGGGCCCCCGACTATAGGCGCGTTCCCGTAGCTCACGTAAACATCATTAAAGGCCTGCTCTTGATTCAACGCGGCCGCCGACTGCGACTCGAAGAATGTCGCCGAAGCGTTGCCCGCGCTCGCGGTAATCGTGCTCACCGCACCGAACTGAGGGCCGGACTGCTGGGCTTCTTGCTGTCCGATGCTAACCGAAGTCTGCCCCGTGCTGCCGGTGTTCGTGACCGCACTGCTGACGCCGCCGGAGTTGCCTGTGCCAATAAACGCGCTGCCGGACGTCACCGCCCAAGTAACCTGGACACCTGGCAACGCGTTTCCTTTGGCGTCGGTGACTTCGACTACCAGGGGATCGAAATTTAGGAACGAAGAGTTGAAACAGGCTTGGCAGGTCAATTGCCCGTTCCCCGAAATGATTGTGACTGCGGCCGGCTGGGCCTCTAGGGCAGCCGTCGAGAGCGCGCTACATAGCACCGCATAAACGAGAATGCGCATTTTATTCAAGAAAACCTCCAGTTCAGCAGGTAAACACGGTCGGAATTTGTGGTCGGACGCGGAAGAACTCCAGTGTACCACGTTCCGGCCCCAATTCCGCGCATGATTTTACATCGTGTCGCGGCAAAATGATAATGTCCTATTTGGGCAAAGTAGAAATGTCCTATTGACAGGGTCCAGTCTGGAGGGTGGACAAAGGACAACTACTGATGACCCAGGCCGAGCGAGACCGGCTG
>Ga0116114_1001369_pt1 | contig 12997 bp, 24 predicted proteins | sample June2015DPH_10_5_FD_89823 | JGI IMG/M metagenome (GOLD analysis project Ga0116114, IMG submission 89823) | Peatland microbial communities from SPRUCE experiment site at the Marcell Experimental Forest, Minnesota, USA - June2015DPH_10_40 | ecosystem: Environmental > Terrestrial > Soil > Wetlands... | reverse complement strand
GCTGGAACCGTCTCCAGTCCACCCTGCGATTCTTACGGTACTATTCTTTTCGATTGTTGTCAAGATATTCCTGCGCTTTTTGTTGCTCAATCTAAAATATGGTACGATGTTTACGAGGTGGAACATGCCCACAAAACGCGAAGTCAAACCAGCCCTGCCAGAGAAACCTGTCGCCAGACATAAAGTTTCGGGAACAGTAAAACCCGCTCTCAACCAGAAACCCTATACCAAGATTGAGCAGAAAAAGAGAACAGTCAAAAGGGCGCTGGCGAAGTAGTGTGGTGCAAGCGGAGCGGATCGAACGCTCTATTCCCCAAGGGGAGCCTGATCTACAGTCAGGAGCCATACCTTCACGGCGGCGCTTGCACATCTGGCGGAGATGGAGCGGGTCCAACGCTCAAGTCCTTTCGGAACGTCCGGGTTCAGGCCGGGTGGGCTTCGCAAATGCCCAACATCTCCAACTTGGCGGAATAGGTCAGGAACGATCTGACAATACCTTACGGTATGCTGGTTTTCGGGACCAGTGGGCCTGCCAACCATGCCCAACTATTCCAAACTGGCGGAACGCAGGCCACTCGAAGACCAGTCTTTTCAGACCACATCCGTTTCCAACGGAGTCCTCAACCTCAGAGGTTTACGTTCCAAACTGGAGGAGAGCGGGTAGCACGATTACCACACCTTGCGGTGCAATCGGTTTAGCAAACCGTTACGACACCTTGTCGTTTCACTCTCCGTGGTCCTCGCACCCGGACTCGAACCGGGAATATGACACGCATTTTGAGTGCGCCGCTCTGCCATTTCGCCATGCGAGGTACTTCTAAACTTTGGTGCGGATAGAGGGACTTGAACCCCCACGCCCGAAGGCAACGGTTTCTAAGACCGTCTCGGCTTCCATTACGACATATCCGCACGTTTTTTGATACGACAAAAAGTAGGTGTCTGCGAATGACAGTTAGGACAAATGAATTCTAAGTTTTCCTCTCTGTCGTTCTGAAAATCGCCATCCAAGTGCTCAATTTCCAAATTGAATGGTTTATCCATCCACGAGGAAATACCGCAAATAAAGCATCGTTCCGTCTTCCCCTTAGCAAGCATCGCTCTGCGTAATCGGTGAGTTTTTCCTCTCCTGCCGTTGCTGTGATATACGAGAATTTCTTCAGCAGATTTCTTTCGCGCAGGACCACCAATTCTCTTATCTCCACAATTTGCGCGTTGCCCTAAAAAATGCGACGTATCAATTTCAAGACGTTTGATATTTCTCGATAGACAAGCGTGTGATCCTCCTGCGAATTGCTTATAGCCGAGGTTGACCATTGTTTCGCTAATTGAAAGGCTTTTCTTGACAGCCTCCTCAATCTGTTCTTTGCTGAATTTGAGATGGCTCTTCATGTGGGTCATAGTGTAATTGTACCACAAATCACCGCTTTGCCATTTTGCTACACGCGCACATCTAAAACTTGGACAGGCGGGTGGGATTTTAACCCACGATTAGCAGGTTTGCAATCTGCCGTGTTAAGCACTTCACCACCGCCTGATGGTAGGGAATATAGGACTCGAACCTATACGGATTTCTCCACTCCGTCTTAAGCGGAGCGCGTCTCGCCAATTTCGCCAATCCCCCAAAACAAAAGCCGCCCATTTCTGAGCGGCTCGTCAATCTCTGGAATCCTGAAGTCTTGCTTATATTCCCCTATCCAGAAATGGCGAGCCTGCTCTCAGCAACGATGAGAGGCAATAGCGCGAACTGGATAATAGGAATCGCATGTCAGTTTCAATACTCCCACGGAATCAAATGGATGTCAAGCGTTAATCCATAACCGCCATAAATTTGTCTACTTTGTCCTGCGGCTTGCCAACAAGCCCCAAGGCGTTCAATCCTTCCACGATAGCCACAGCGCACTCCTTGCAGACTCTCTGTGAGGCTTCCAATGATATGTGAGAGACAGTACATCCCCTCACTCCGGTCCTGTAGGTTCGGTCTTTTGAGGTGTGCCTCATATCGATATAGAAATGCTCTTCGCATCCATCGCATATATCCCGACCGCAGCGAGAGCACGGCCAGTCTTGATGCCGCTTCTCGTTTCCGCACACGTCACAGATTGTGATCTCGATGGTTTTTGTGGTTTTCAATTTACCCATCCTCCCGGCGTCCATCCGCGCTTAGGAGCGTCCTTGCGTACAGGGGTAGGCTCCCACTGCGTAGGAATCTGGACCGTTGGCCTCGGAACACCGAGAGCGTAGTTGTTGTGACCATGAAAGCGCAGCCCTTCAATGTATGTGCATCCTTGGCCTTCCTTCGCCCCGCAGATCGGACACCACAATGCAGTTCGGCTGCTTGCGTAATGGCTTGAATTGGTTTCGTAGTCCATGCTCATGTTTTTCTCCTATGGTCAAAAGTGTACATCCGAAATCGTTGAATAGGCGTTCACTGGGATGTGAGGTGTCCCATGATTTCACTGCTCATCACGTTAATCATCATCTGTGCTGTTTTCAGCGTTGCGTGGTACATCCTTAGCATTATTCCGTTCCCGCCACCGCTGGCATGGTTACCGAATGTCATCAAGGTTGTCCTTGCGCTCATCCTGCTTATCTGGCTGGTTGAAGTCCTGTTGCCGATGGCTGGAGGATTCCACGGATTTGTTGGTCCTTGCCGCTAATCAGGGTACTTTACCAGATCACTGTTATTCTGCTGCCACTCCTTGAACTTCTGCGCAAACTCAAGAACTTCGTCTGCCTGTTTGCTTAGGGAATCCGATAGGTCATGGTCTCCTCTCAGAGATGCATTTACAGACTCATGGCGTAAAAGATGGCTGTATTCGATCACCGCAGCAGTAGATAATCGGTCCTGCGCCCGAATGAAAAAATACAGTTCGCCCTTGTGAAGACGTTCAATCGGGTTGATTCCTGAGTACTTAGGTTGCCTTGCCATTACGTTCCTCCATCATTTTGTCTGCCCACATATAGGCTTGAGCAGTTGTATTTTGTTTACGTAAAAGATCAATCCAGAACTCATCAGCAGATGCAGAGAATAATCCTTGCATCGCCGCCATAGCAAACTGGTCGCGCAGGGTTGCGCGTGGCTCCGTCATAGTGAAGTGTACTGGTTGAGGTAAATCAAGCCAATCGGCAGGATCAATCTTCGACTTGTTATACTCCACCATCAGCGGAGGATAGAGAATCATATCCCATTTTCTATTTGCCTCGGCTTGCTGTGCGGCCAACTCAGAGAGCAGCGAGAGCAATAGAGACTTAAATCCTGCCTCCTGCTCGCCTACAGTCTGTGCGTTGAGCATCTGCTCCTGCATCCTCTCATTGAGAGTACGAATATCTTGTGCGTTCATACGCCCTCCGGTTGTGGCTCTGGTAGCCAGCTAAACAGTTCCTTCAACTTCGCCCATGCCATCTTCCTCTTGCGCCCTCGTTCACCGCCGCAATTAGATGCAACAACATAGAGAAATAACGTAAAAGCAATGTCGGCTAAAGGAAATCCAATATCAATCAGTTTACCCTTATATGGGGGAAATAAACTGGTTAATGCCATAAACTGCCAGAGTACCCTAATAATCGCGTGGTAACTGTGGGTATGTTTAATAGAGCGAACGGTAGATGGGTCAGTATGCCAATCCCACAAGAAAAAGATCATCAACAGTGAGATGAGAGATTGCATCCATATCGGGATATTTATTTCATGTCTAGCAGCCGACATAATAAGTATCGCACTCGCCAATGCGTAAATGAAGATAAGAGAACGCTCCACAGCCTTCTGCGAGATAGACAGCCACTCGTACAGCCAGTCCAAGCATGACTTGACCTTCCCGCGTACCCATCCGTCATACCGCTCAATTGGATTCATCTGTTCCTCTTCCGCTTACAACCCTAGCGTCTTTCCCGCGTGAGGCTCGAACTCCTCAGCGCCCTTCTTGCCCACCGCTCTCCTGTAAAGAACGGCAAGTAAAATGCCAGCCGAAAGCAGGAACGCTACGCCCAACACAAAAAGTCCGATTGTTGCCAATTGCGTCATTGCGCTATCCATAGTCATTCTCCCTCTCCCGGTTGAATTGCGTCGGTTGGTTTACGTTCCTCCTGAATTGCAATCTTAATCCAGCTCGCCGCCACTTGGTTGAGAATCGCTAGAAGTTCCAGGTACGTTAAATCAGGATGGCGTTCGACTGCATCCGTTACCGCCCTGTCGATCTCGTTGTGCGCCTGCTGGACTGGTAGGACGCGAAAATGGAGGTTCATTTCTGCTCCTGATCGTAAAACTCCAGCACAGCATCGTTTACTTCAAACCCCATGCACCGCATCCAATACGGCTGTATCCATCGCGGAAGCCACATACGGCCTCCGTTTGGGTGCCGTTTTACATGGACCCTAGTCGCAGTGGCAAATATAAAGCCGAGAATCCATCCGATAGGGTTTTTCACTTCTTATCCCTCGTGAACGTATACTCAATCGTCACCTTTTTGGTTCTTTTCACGTTAAAATGCTTGAGGATTTTCGGTCCTGGGTTGCGATTCCCATGCAGCACATCAGCCAAATAAGGAGCGGATACGCCAATCTCTCTGGCGTACTCCCGTATCGACTTCTCTCCTTTTCCTTTGAGGATAATCGCGTTGATTTGGTCGTCGTCTAAAATCGGCATGAAAATCACGGTACACCCGATCTTCTGTACTTGTCAACAAAAAAAGCAAGCATTCGCTAAAAAAGCACTCGGTCGCTAAAAAAGCAAACATTCGCTCTTGACAGTCTCCCCCGTATGCGGTAATCTTGCCGCTATGAGTTCAAAACGACCGCTCCTCATCGTTTCCGACGCAATCGCAGGAACATCCGGTTTGGCAAGAATCGCTAGAGATGTTTCGACCCGTATCCACGACAACCTGAGCGATGTGTACGATATGGCGACAGCAGGGCACAACGCGGCAGGAAGCCGGAGGTTTCCCTGGCATCAATATCCCCTCGAAGGGATGGGTGAGTGGATAATCCCTACTCTTCCAGAGATTGTGCAGGATCATGCCGGAAAAGAAAAATGTATTGTAATGTTTATTTGGGATTGTTCACGGCTCAAATGGTTCTCTCAGCCTGAGCGTCTTGCTGGCGATTCCCTCAAGAAGTTCCCTGGTCTCGCGGAATGGCTGCTCAAAGCCAATATAGAGCGTTGGATTTACTGCCCAATAGACGCCTCTGGTCCCTTAGATAAACTGACTCTTCCCCTCGCGTTTACGCTTTTGGGCTTCGACAGGATTCTCGCTTACGGTCAGTTCGGTGAGGGCGTGATACGCCGAACCATCGGAGACGATAACGCCAATCAAAGGCATTTGACGTGGCTTCCTCACGGTATCAATTCTGAGGAGTTTTACGAAATGCCAAGAAACCTGAGCAGAAAACTATTCCTTGAATATACCGGAGCGCGAACTTTGTTTCACATGTTCGGTCAGAAACAGACTGATCCTATTGGGGATGATGAAGTTCTAGTGGGAGCAGTTGCGACAAATCAAAGTAGAAAAAATTGGCCCCTTGCTATAGAAACGATTGCAATCCTATCGCGCACAAGGAAAGTTAGATTCTGGATTCACACGGACAATATCGAGGGCGGATTTTCGATCCCTTCTCTTCTCGCAGATTACGGCTTGGTGGATAAAACGGTTATCTCAATGGGGTTAATTCCTGATACGAAACTTGCCGCTGCTTACTCTGCGTGTGACATCACGCTAGGTCCAGGTCCAGAAGGCTTTGGCTATCCTGCGGCGGAGAGCCTTGCTTGCCAAACGCCCGTTATCACAGGGGCTTACGCGGGAGCCGCTGACTTTGTACCAAAGGGTATGCAGGTTGATCCAATCGGTTTTTACGAGGAAGGTAGTTACGCTTGTCTCCGTCCCGTCTACCGTGCCGAAGACTGGGCGGCAAAAGCTGAGGAATGGATAGGCAAGCGTACTCAACTGGATTCAGCTTACTTTTGGGAAAATAACTGGAAGGCATGGGAAAAGTACCTGCGGGAGGCGGCGAAATGAGCGAACACACAATAAAAGAGCGTCTTCGGGTAGCAGTCCTGCTTCCCTATGTGGACGATGTACATCTTAATCTTCCTCTTGAGAAGAAAGTTTACAGCCGGGAACTAGCCGATTTCCTGCTCGACACAGAGGCGGAGACAGGGGCATTGGCTTTGGCGGGGCGTGAAATGAATGGCACTTCTACCGTAGTATTTGAGGATGGACAATGAACAAACATCCACAACCTTGCACACTTTGTGGTTTTCGCTTTGGACACTACATCACTTGTCCGAATATGCCAAAGGTTCATAGCAATATGGAACCAAAGTGGAAGGCGGCGAAATGAACATCATCGAAGCCGCGAAAGCCTTACAGGAAGGCAAGGATATAGTTCGCCACGGCTCTTTCGATGGCTACCGCTACGAACGTGACCCAAAAGAGCGCGTTAAGTATTGGATGCTCTTACTAGATCATCCTCTTGCTCCCGGTGAATGGTTCCGTTCCTCCTGCTGGGTGTTTAGTCCCGAAGACCTTCAAGCAGACGATTGGGAGATTGTCGATCCTGCCGCCTATCCTTATAAGGAATAGCCAGAAAAGCAATGGTGGCTGCGGTAGTACAATGATTCTCGGAGGTACTCATGGTTCGCACATACTCAGGTCCAATCCGTAAGCGTCCACGCCGTTTCTATAAGTTCCATCCATACGTCTCGCACATGAACGACGTGTGTCATGATGATTACATTTGCAGGGAATGTATGGCTTGTTACGCCGCAGAAGCCGAGCACAATCGTCCTGGCCACGCTTGGAGAGTTGAGGACGGCAAAATCGTGTACATGGAAGACGACATCATAGCCCACCATCTTGGACGCAAATTGACGACAAAAGAGGGTGTGCTGCACAAAGACGGGAACGTGCTTAACAACAGACTAGATAACCTGGAAGTGGTCAACATCGAAAATCTGGAGAGAGAATGAAACTCTCCATCTGCGCGATCTTTCGTGATGAATCCAAATACTTGCGCGAGTGGGTCCAATTCCATGCGCTTCAAGGCTGTGAGAAGTTCTTTCTTTACCAGAATCGAAGCGTGGATGACTGGCAATCTGTGCTTCAACCATACATCGATAGCGGGTTAGTGGAAGTTACAGACTGGCCCTATCCGCCTCCCTGCCAGATAGAGGCTTACAATAACTACATTGAAGGTCATATTGGAATGTCAGAGTGGTGTGGCTTCATAGATATAGATGAATTTCTTTTTTCACCAAAATACGATACCGTTATAGAGGCGCTCGATTCCTTTCCTGCACACTGGCAATCCATAGCGGTAAACTGGATGTGCTTTGGCTCTAGTGGAGAACAGGAATGGAAAGACATTCCAGTAATCGAAAGGTTTACATGGAGGAAGCCTGCCGACATCCCCTCCAATCACTATGTCAAGCCTATCGTCCGCATGGATAAACATTTCACTATTCAAGACCCTCACTGTGCTAACGCTTCAACATTTACTCCATCGGGAAGAATCACGTCTGGGCCTCACTCCATACCGCATGAACATGACATTCTTCGCATCAACCACTACGGTTCCAAATCCCGGCAGGAGTGGGTCAAGCGTCAACTCCTTGGCAAACCCTGTGTGGCTTGCGGTCCAAGTCCAGAAAAGTGTTTTGATGAGATTCAGGGTTGGGATGTAGATGATAAGGAGATTCAACGATTCCTTCCGGAACTAAAAAGGAGACTCGAATGCAAGATGTGATCGTAACGACAGTCGCAAACTATGGCTGGCCGGAAATCATGGCTTTTATCGTCTCAGTTGAGAGGTCCGGATTCTCTGGCGACAAGGTGATGTTCATGCAGAACGTCACACAGGACGCTCAGGATAGGCTCAGGAGCAAAGGCTGGACCTTGATCGAGGTTGTGGCCGATCCTTCACAGTCCTACGCCACAGCACGACATATCCCAGTCAGAGACTTTTTGAAAGATAATATCGAACGGTACAGGTATGTACTTTATGTAGATGTGAGAGACGCTGTGTTTCAATCCGATCCGTCACTCTGGTTAGAAAATAACCTTTCTCCTGCGGAGATCATAGGACCGTCAGAGTGTATGCTCATCAAACATCAACCGACAAACTCTGAGTGGATTCGGAATACATTGGGACAGGAGGTTCTCGATTGGCTAGGTGAGTATGACGTTCTCTGCTGCGGCACTATCGTGGGAACCATAAAAGCTGTGAGCTATGTAGTAGAAAAGATGTGTGAGTTCGCAGCGAAGATTTCAGGATGGGGATACGATCAGGCATACTTTAATTACCTGCTCAGAATTCCTCCACTCAAGGAAGTTACCCGCGAAGTCAATATGAGTTCTGGTTTCATTGCAACCTGCTCATGGTATCTGTCCTGCTACGAGGCCGTATGGAAGCCGTGGGTTAACGATGTATGGCCTATTTTCGATAAGGAAAACGCTGTGGTTTATACCCCAGGAAGCGATGTCGTGTTTCCTATCTTGCATCAGTACGACCGTGATGTATCTCTTGCCGAAGCTATTCAAAGGAAGTATTCGGAATGAAAGTTCTACTCGCAATCGCTAGTTGGCCTCCAAGTGCGGAAAATGGAGATCATCAGTCTTCCCGCGACACTTGGCTCACAAAGGCGGACGGTTTAGACTACCGTTTCTTTATGGGCGACGGAACACCTGTCCATGAGAATGACGATCTTATCGACGTTGAATGGAATAATCGCCCTTGGAACTACAGGGACAAACCTTCCGAAAGCGTTCTCACATCGTACATCCCGAAAAACGATGAAGTTCTGCTTCCTGTTCCCTACGACTTCAAACATTTGCCTTTTAAGGTAAGAGAAATCTTTCGGTGGGCATGGGAGCGCGGATACGATTATGTATTCAAAGTTGATACCGACACCTATGTTGATGTTCCTCGGTTACTGGAGAGCGGGTTTCAAGAGTTCGACTACATCGGCACACCCTTCTACCGAGACGATCTGGAGTATGCCTCTGGAGGCGCAGGTTACTGGATCAGCCGAAAGGCGTTTGAATTCCTTCTTGACGCGCCAATTGCTATACCGTGGGACGATGTTTGGGTTGGAGACAGGTTGCGAGACAAAGGTATTCGTCTTCATGTAGATTGGAGATACATCGTCAATACGCCTCACTATTTCTTAACTGGACCACAAACAGGGAACAATGCAATCACAAGCCATTTAGGGTTTTCTCCTGAGCCGTTTATGCCGAAGGATATGTTTGAAGCGCACAGAATTAGAGGATTGTAAGGAGGATTTTCACAGCATGAACGTTCTCATTGTCGGTGCCGGATTTGCCGGGTGTGTTGTCGCGGAAAGGTTGGCCTCCGCAGGACACTCTGTCCTTATCATCGAAAAGCGCGATCATCTTGGCGGCAATGCCTATGATGAGTACGATTCTCATGGCGTATTAGTTCATCGCTACGGCCCTCACATCTTCCATACAAACAGCCAAGCAGTCTTTGAATATCTATCGCGGTTCACGGACTGGCGCTTTTACGAGCACCGAGTTTTGAGTAGGGTGGACGGGAAATACTTTCACTTCCCCATCAATCTCGATACGCTGAATAAACTTTACGGATTTTCTTTTGACGAACAAGCCGCACAGGAGTATTTGGAAAAAGTTCGCCTTCACTTATCCCTCATACGAAACAGCCAAGAAGCGGTTTGGGCAAGCGTAGGATGCGATCTTTCCGATAAATTCTATAAGAACTATACCCGCAAGCAATGGGGTTTGGAATTGTCCGAATTGAACGCTGGAGTCGCAGGAAGGATTCCTGTCCGCACGAATCACGATGACCGCTACTTCACAGACAGTTATCAGTTCATGCCAAAGGACGGTTACACCGCTCTCTTTGAACGTCTGATCTATAACGAGAGAATCACTGTCGAATTTGGGTTAGATTTCTTTGAGCGGCGGAATAAAATCAAAGTGGAGTTAGTTGTTTACACCGGGCCTCTGGACGCATACTTTAACTATAGTTTAGGTGTTCTTCCTTACCGCTCACTGCGCTTTGAGCACGAACATATAGAGAACGCAGAGCACTTTCTTACCGTAGGAACTGTGAACTTCCCAAACGACTTCAACTTTACGCGCATCACAGAATTCAAGCACCTAACCGGACAGGAGCATAGCGGAACGTCCATCGTGAGAGAATACCCGAAGGCAGAAGGGGAGCCTTACTATCCTATTCCCACTGCTGCAAACGAGGCTCTTGCTGCCCAGTACCGTCAGTTGGCAGCAAAAGAAAAGGATGTTATATTCATTGGAAGGCTGGCACAGTACAAGTACCTGAATATGGATCAGGTGATAGCCGCCGCATTGAAGGTGACGGCATGAGAATACTTGTTACAGGAAGTCAGGGTACGCTTGGCATTCCCTTAGTGGCCGAGTTACGGAAGCGTGGACATCGGGTTACAGGAGCCGACCTGTATCACGGCATAGGAGAAATAAGGGCTGACGTTTCCGAATCACGGCAAGTAGAAAGGGTTTTTTCTGAAATCCAGCCGGACATCTGTTACCACCTTGCAGCGGAGTTTGGGCGAGTCAATGGGCAGAGGTATTACGAGCAGTTGTGGCGCACTAACTGTCTTGGAACAAGGAATGTCATTGAGTCCTGTATCGCTCACAGAACTAGGCTGATCTTTGCATCGTCAAGCGAAGCCTACGGATCGCTGGCAGACGAAGGAATACTGGAAGAGTTTCGTCTCGACAGTGAAGTTCCGAGATTCCACAATGAGTACGCTCTTACAAAATGGACGAACGAGCAGCAAATTAAGACTGCAATCAAAAATGACGGATTAAAGGCAACCATATTGAGATTTTTTAATGTTTATGGGCCAGGGGAGAAGTATTCAGATTACCGCTCCGTTATCTGTCTTTTTATCTATCGCCTAATGAAGGGAATTCCTGTAAAGGTGTTTACCAAAACGACACGGAGTTTTCTCTATGTTGACGATTGGACTCACGCCGTTGCAAATACATGTGAAAGAGAACTTCCCAACGGAGAAGCGTATAACATTGCCAGTGCGCAGGAAAGGAACTTGCTAGACGTTTACCATCTCGTCAGTCAGGCGGTAGGAAAAACTACGTCTGCATACCTGACTGATAATGAGAAGATGAATATTGCCATCAAAAAGGCGAGTGTGGTTAAAGCTCATGAGGCGCTTGGATTGCATGAGAGTGTGACTTTAGTTGAGGGAATTCTGCGGACGGTAGAATGGATGAGGTTGACCTATGGCTCCTAACATCTCAGTTGTTATGACATCTTACAACCGTAACGAGCAACTGTGGAGAACTTTGGGTTCCTTTTGGCCGCAAAATGTCGATGACTTAGAGGTAATAGTTGTTGACGACAGCACCGAGGAGCCGTGGCCTATGAATATGGATCAGGTAGTCGCCGCAGCGTTGAAGGCGGCGAGAGATATATGAGAATATCCAATTTGCTCTCCGAATACGAGCCGCAGTCAGACATATTCGCTACGCATTTGAACCTGCTGCGTCTCATTGGTCCTGGCATCACAAGCGTTCTTGAGCTTGGCGCGGGAGAGTTCTCTACGCGCACATTTCTAAGCCGTAGATACTATCCCAACCTTGGAGAACTTGTAACCGTAGAGCAGGACAGAAAGTGGGTAATTGCCGAGGACGATCCGCGCCATAAGATAGTGATCTGTCCTGAACCTATCGAACTGTTTCTTGAAGATGTGTCCTTAGATGCTTTTGACTTGATTTTTGTTGACAATAGTTTATCTCTGGATAGGCGCTGCGATACCCTGAAATGGGTAGCTTCACACATAGGACGCTCTTTAGTTGTGGCGCATGACTTTGAGAGGACAGAATATCAGGATGCATCTGCTGGTCTTACACTGATTTTAGTCGATGACCGCCAAGTTCCATGGACGGCTCTACTTTGGAGGAAAAGGTGATGCTTTCAATAGTAATGACATCTTACAATCGTCCTCATCAACTAAGGAATACACTTGAGTCAATTCGTCTCCAGAGTTTCAAAGACTACGAAATCATCGTGGTAGACGATGGCGCAGACGATGAGACTCCAGTGATTTGCGAAGAGTATGGGGTGAGATATTGTCATCCTTCTCGCCCCGATCCTACCGCTCGACGTAATTCAGCGAGACCGTTGAATTGCGGTCTGCGGCAGGCGATAGGAGATATTATCATTCTCCAAAACGCAGAGTGCAAGCATATTGACTCGCAGACTATTGAGAAACTTACTGCGCTCGTGACGCCTACAAACGCCGTGTTTGCCAGAGTGATTGCCTTGAATGAGGACGGAACAGAACGTGAACTCTATTGTGGAATCGACCGTCCTCGTCCCTACTTTTTCTGCGGAGCGATCAAGCGTGAGTGGTTTGAACGGCTGCGGGGATTCGATGAAGACTTTATCGGAGCGGGATGGGAAGACGATGATTTTGCAGATCGACTTCGGCGCGAAGGAGTAGAGTTTATCTTCACCGATATTCTCGTACATCATCAATGGCATCCGCCAGCGGTTTACGAACTGTATGCCAACCAGTCAGTATATGAACGCAAAAAGTCAGAACCTACCGTTAGGAATATCGGTAGAGAATGGGGAGAGTTATGAGTGAACCTCTGCTGTCGTGGATTATCGGAAGTTTCAATCGCCCAAACAGTATGCGAACCTGCCTTTCGTCTATTATCGACCAAACGTTCACGGACTGGGAAGCCATCGTCACCGATAACAGTGACGATCCTATGTGCAGAGCAAAGATTGAATTGCTGTGTCGAATGGACCCGCGCATTCGTTATGAGTGGACTCATGACAACGCATTAACGAACTTCCCGCGAGTTGGCATCCCCTCACTTTACGATGCAGCAGAGATCGGCGTAAAGATGACGACGGGAAAATATCTAATGTTCCCAAATTGCGATTCAATATACGCAAAATACTTTGCCGAAAGAGTGATCCCATTTGCGGAGGAAGGAAACTTTGAACTAGT
>Ga0116114_1001357_pt1 | contig 13135 bp, 13 predicted proteins | sample June2015DPH_10_5_FD_89823 | JGI IMG/M metagenome (GOLD analysis project Ga0116114, IMG submission 89823) | Peatland microbial communities from SPRUCE experiment site at the Marcell Experimental Forest, Minnesota, USA - June2015DPH_10_40 | ecosystem: Environmental > Terrestrial > Soil > Wetlands... | reverse complement strand
TGACGGCCTTCTCCAGCGGGTCGATCAGCCCCGCTCTACGGCTGCGTCACGCGCACGCTCACCCCATACCCTTGCAGCGGAATGGTTGTGTCCACGGTGTCCGTATCGGTCTCGATCACCGTCATCACCTGCGAGTCGTTACACACCACATACACCTTGCCCGTCGGCGCAGAATTCGTCGTGGCAATCCACGACGGATGACCGTTGATCGGGATGGTCGCCGTCACCGTGTTCGATGTCAGGTTCACCACCGACACCGAGCAGAGAGTCGTTCCCGAACCCACAGCCCCCGTGCCGCAGGGCAGGCTCAGGTTTCCCGCGTTGGCCACATACGCCCGCGAGAAATCGCTCAGCACCGACACCATGATCGGGTTGACGCCCACCGGAATCGTAGTCACCACCTGCCCGAAGGTCGTCGCGTCGATCGGATTGGTTGGATCGCAGTTCGGGTTGGTCTGTAGCGCCGTCGCCGAGCACAGCGGGATGTTGATCAGCGTCACCGAGCCCTGCGATGTGCCCGTCCCCTCGTTGACCACCACCAGCTCATCCATGGCCGACGCAATGTCCGCCCACACCGGACGCACCCCCACCGGGATCGTGCTCACCGGCGTATCCAGAGCGTTGGTCTGCACGTTGATCACCGACACCGTCCCGTCGGTCTGGTTCAGGATGAAGGCGCGCCGGTCGTCCAGCGTCATCACCCCATACACCGGTCCGCGGCCCACCGGAAGCGTGGCCGAGATGGTCGGCGTGGTGGTCAGGCTGATGGCGTTTTCGATCGCCTCCACCTGTCCCGGCCCGCCGTTGGTTGCCGTGCTGATGGTATAGAACCTCGACGATGTCGATTGACCCACCACATACGACGGGGTATACGCGGTTGCCACCGGCAGTTCCTGCTTCAGCGCCGGCGGCGATCCCAGCAGTTGATCGACCGCGTTCACCCCGGGGTCCGCGATGTAGGTCAAACTCTGCGTCGGGTAGATGCTCACCGGGCTTGCCCCAGCCAGCAGCGTCGTGTAGAGCACACTGCCTGGAATGTAACTGGTAGTGATGCCCCACGAGGTCACGGTCGTGTCGCTGTTCAGCGTAAAGGCAGTATGTCCGACCGTGTCCAGGGCCAGGTAATACGGATTGAGGCCCATCGGCGCCGTCACCAGCACCGTGTCGCCGGAAAAATCCACCATCGTCAACAGCCCGTTCGACAGTTGCGACCAGTAGGCCGTCGCGGTCGAGGGATTCTGGCCAATGTTCGCGTTCTGCAGGCTCACATACTGCGCCCCCTGATAGCCCACCCCTTGATTGATGCTGTAGGTCGTCGTGGGACTCCAGGCCCCCACAAACGTGATCGGGCCGCTCACCGGGATCTTGGTCGGGCTGGACACCGCAATCGCAAACTTGGGCGGCTGTGCCGCCGGCCCCACCACGCCGATCGCGCTCACCACCGGTCGATACGAGTTCCCGCACCCGGCAATCATCGCCAACGATGCGGTCAGTCCCACCGCCGCCGCGCGCCTCAGCGGCGTCGCTCCGCGCACCGTCCTATGAATCCTGCTCCGCTTCCTCATCCCTGCCGACTGCGCTTCCACTCGATGCAAAACTTCTCCCACATTCCCGCCGATGCTGACTGCGCTCAAGCCTCGATTGTAAATCAACCAGGCCCCGCGCGCTCCCGCCGCCATAAAACCACCCGGCCTCGAACCTCGAACCTTGAACCTCGTGCCTGGTCCCTACGCGTCCGCCCTCCCGTGCAGCCAGCCGATGTTCACATGCAGCCGCAGCAGCGTATAGCTCAGCATCTCGTGGAAGTAGCGCAGCGACAGGTCGTAGTCGTCAATGTGACCCAGCGGCCCGCGCGGCGAGGTGTACACCGTCAGCCCAGCGTCCTGGCACAGCTTGCGCACGCGGAACAGGTGCGTCCCGTCGCTCACCACCACAATGCTGTTCAGGTGCCTCTCGCGCGCAATCTCCGCCAGCCGCCGCACCTGCTGCTCGGTGTCCACCGACCGCGTCTCCGCCACAATCTGCTCAAAGGGAACGCCGTTCGCCAGCAGGTAATCGCGCCCCACGCCGCCCTCGGTCATTCCCTTGTCCAGATCGCTGCCGCCGCCCAGCGTAATCACCAGCGGGGCCATCTGCATCCGATAGAGTTCCACCGCGTGGTCCAGGCGCGCGTGCAGCACCGGCGACGGCCGTCCCCCGTACTCCGCCGCGCCGAAGACCGCGATCGCGTCCGCCGGCCGCGCCTCATCATGGCCCGCAACCGCCTTGATCTGCAAGTAAACCCAGCCAAACCACCCCAGCGCCAGCAGCAGCACCACGCCCAGCAATCGCCGCAGCAACAGTCGCGCCATAGACTCCCGGCGCCTCGGCGATCGCTTGCGCAGCTTCGGCAGACTGAAGCGGCGCTTCGGCGAGCTGATGGAAGTGAAACCCATAGGGCAGTAATTCCCGACGGCAAGGCTGTAGCGCTCCCGGTTCGGCCCGGAAGCTGCCAGTGTAACTGCAAGAGGAACTGCAATGTCCGGCGCAGCCCCCAGTATCCCTCTTCCTGCCTCACTCGACAAACATCGTCAGCACCTGGAAGCCGGACTCGCAGATCATGTTTGGTCTATCGAGGAGCTTGTGGAGTTGCTGTAAATGAACGAGTTGCCGGAATAACCAAAGTGGATTTGAACTCCGTGATACCCTCCTGTATTCTGAAACATCTAACAGTGCAGGGGATGACCATGAAAAGAAATGCACAGACTGATGCCCGCGTTGCCGCTCTGTTGACGGCTCCGCTAAATGCATGGATTGCGCTATCCGACGATGAAACGAGGCTGGTTGCCGAAGGGGAAACCTATCAGGACGTTGTGGACAAACTCGACAAAATCGGGGATGAAAGCTCTTTCATTTTGAAAACGCCACCGAACTGGCGTCCATTGGCCGTCTGATGTTTCATGTCCCTTATCGACCCTATCCAGACAAAGACGGAAACATCCATCTATATCCCTTCATTCGTGTTCGCGTGGGCAGGAAGCGAGCGCAGGTAACACGATTCTTCGAGGCTATGGTAGATTCAGGTGCGTGTGACTGCATCTTCCCGGTGGCACTCGCAACTGCAATCGGCATAAAAGTGGAATCAGGGAAAAAAGATGAGAGAAATGGGATTGGCGGTACGCAAGATGTCTGGATACATCCGGTGCAGCTCCATGTTGGGGCCGACATAATCGAAATCAATGCGGCTTTTGCAAAAACACTGCCAGTAGCAGGTATTTTGGGCCGTATCGGATTCTTTGATCATTTCAAAATAACGTTTGATCCGACTGGCAATCCACCGGGAATGGACGTGGAACGCGTCTATAAGGCGTAGCCGACCCTATTTCCCGTGGGATTTTCAAACCTTGTCACTACCCCGCACCTTCGCCTCCCGTCGGAGTTATGCTATGTTCTTGCGCTGTCCTCCATCGCATCCCAGCTCCAGCCCCACGCACAGGAGAATCAGTTGACGGCCGAGATACTCCGCATCCACCCGGACGAACCCGAACCGGAACTGATCGCCCGGGTCGTCCGCGCGCTCGCCGCAGGCCATGTCGCCGCCTTGCCCACCGACACCTTCTACGGCCTGGCCGTCGATCCCATCAACCTGCGCGCCGTCGACCGCATCTACGAGGTCAAGTCCCGTGCCCGCCACAAGCCGCTCTCCCTGCTCATCAGCGACACCGCACAGGCCTACGGCCTCGCCCGCCAGATCGACACCGCATTCGACCGCCTCGCCGAGCGCTTCTGGCCCGGTCCCCTCACCCTCGTCGTCAAGGCCGGCACGCGCCTTCCCCTGCGCGTCACCGCCAACACCGGCAACGTCGCCCTGCGCGTCCCCGAGGCTGCCATCGCACGCGCCGTCGTCGACCTCCTTGGCCTGCCCATCACCGCAACCTCCGCCAACCTCCGCGGAATGCCCGAGTGCACCGACGCCGCCAGCGTCTGCGAGCAGCTTGGCAACCAGATTCCCCTTATCGTCGATGGTGGCCCCACCCTCCGCTCCACCCCCACCACCATCGTCGACCTCTCCGGCGGCGGAAACTCCTGGATGATCCTCCGCGAAGGAGCCATCTCCACCCACGAGATCGCCCTCGCCCTCCAGCACTGAGTCCACGCAAGCAGTATCCTGATCAGCGGAGAACGAACCATGCGCCTGACGAATCTGCTCGCCACAACATTGCTTCTCGGCCTCACCCACTGCGCCATTGCGCAGATCGCCGCGCCGCAATCCCCGCAGCCCAAGCCCGATCTGCTCCTCTTCCATCCCTCCGGCCCGCTGCCTTCCTACGAGGTCGCCACCGTCAAGCCGGTCGATTCCAACACTGTCGACCGCGTGGTCAAGCTGCCGCCTGGCTTCACTCTCAGCCCGTTCAGCATCCGCCGCTACATCATGAATGCCTACGGCGCCATCTACGCGGCGCAGGTCGTCGGTGGCCCCGACTGGCTCAACAAGGACGCCTACGAAATCAACGCCAAGGTCCCCGACGACCTCGAGGCCGCGTTCCAGAAGATGACCTCCGCGGACCGCATCGACCAGACATGCATGATGCAACAGTCTCTGCTCGTCGACCGCTTCCATCTCAAGGCCCACTTCGAGACCCGTGTTCTTCCGGTCTATGAGCTCGTGCCCGCCAAAGGCGGCCTAAAGATCGCCGAAGTCCCCGCGCCGTCCGAGCACAAACCCGGCGACCCGCCTCCGCCGCCGGCTTCACCCGGCAAGCCGCTGCCTCCCGGAACCATGATGACCATGCTCAACAGCAACGGCCTTCGCGTCCTCAACGGACGCGCCATCCAAATGCAGTGGCTGGCCCGCACCATCAGTTTCTCCGGCGCAACCGAAGTCGGCGACCGTCCCATCGTCGACCACTCCGGCTTCACCGGCTACTTCGACATCACCGACCTCACCTGGGCGCCCCTGAGCGCCGCCGACGCCGACAGCACTCCCGATGCTCCCTCGCTCAGCGGCGCGCTTGAGCATCAGCTCGGCCTCAAGCTCGTCCCCGCCAAAGACCCCATCGAGGTCCTCATCATCGACTCCATCGACCGCCCCTCGCCCAACTGATCGCCCTCGCCCTCCAGCACCAAGTCCGCGCACGCGCTATCCTGATCCGCGGAGAACGAACCATGCGCCTGACGAATCTGCTCGCCGCAACATTGCTCCTCTGCCACGCCCCCTGCGCCCTCGCCCAGATCGCCGCGCCGCAGCCCGCCGCGCCGACCACCCCCCTGCTCACACCAGCCCAGAAGATGGCCGCTACCGTCCTCCAGCAACACCCGGCCACCACCCCCGCGCCATGCACCTGGGGATATGAAGACGGCGTCCGCCTCGACGGCATGGTCGCCGAGTGGCACACCACCGCCAACCCCGCGATCTTCCACTTTATCCAGTCCACCGTCGACCCATGCATCGCCGCCGACGGCTCCATCGCCGGCTACAAACCCGACACCCATACCCTCGACAACATCGAGATGGGCCGCGCCGTCCTCTTCCTCTACCGCGTCACCTCGCAGCCGAAGTACGCCCTCGCCGCCAGGTTCCTCCACGACCAGCTCGACCTTCAGCCGCGCACGCCCAGCGGAGGCTACTGGCACAAGCAGATCTATCCCAACCAGATGTGGCTCGACGGAGCCTACATGGCCGAGCCCTTCCGCGCCGAGTACGATGCAACCTTTCTGGAGCCGCAGTTTGAAAAAGAAATTCTCGATCGGGTCAATTCAGGGGTAGACAACGTCATTACGCACACGATCGCCGCACCCGACTTCGACGACATCGCCAAACAGCTCCTGCTGATGGACGCCCACATGCGCGACCCCAAGACCGGCCTCCTCCGCCACGGCTGGGACGAGTCCAAACAGATGCCCTGGGCCGACAAACAGACCGGCCTCAGCCCCGAGGTCTGGGCCCGCGCCATGGGCTGGTACTGCATGGCCCTCGTCGATGTTCTCGATTGGTTCCCAAAGGACCATCCGCAGCGCGCCGCGCTTATCGCCGCGCTCAATCGCACGATGGCCGCGGTCGTCAAGGTCCAGGACGCAAAGACCGGCCTCTGGTGGCAGGTCATGACTCGCGACAGCGAACCGGGAAATTATCCCGAAGCCTCCGCGAGCTGCATGTTTACCTACGCTCTTGCAAAGGGCGTCCGCATGGGCTATCTGCCTCAAGCCGATGAAGCCAACGCCAAGCGCGCCTGGGAAGGCATCCAGAAGCAGTTCATCACCACGAATCCCGACGGCACGCTCACCCTCCACGGCACAGTGAAGGTCGGCGGACTGGGAGGCACACCCTACCGCGCTGGCGACTTCAACTACTACATCCATGAGCCAATCGTCGATCAGGACAAGAAAGGCGTAGGCGCATTTCTCCTCGCCGGCTCCGAGATGGAGCAGTCCGTAACCGAATCGCTCGGCCAGGGCAAGATCGCGCTCATCGACGCCTGGTTCAACTCGCAGACGCGCAAGAACGCCTTCGGCCAAACCGAGCTATTCCACTACAAATGGGACGACGACTCCCCCAGCGGCTACTCCCTCTTCGGCCGCGCCTTCCAGAGCTACGGCGTCTCGCTCGCCACGCTGCCCACCGCGCCCACCGCCGCCGCGCTCGCTCGCGCTAATATCTACGTCATCGCATCGCCAGACATTCTCATCAAGAACCCCAACCCGCACTATATGGACCAGCCCAGCGGCGACGCCATCGAGGCCTGGGTCCGCGCCGGCGGCGTCCTTCTGCTCTTCTCCAACGACCGCGACTCGACCGAGTTCACCCACTTCAACACCCTCAGCGATCGCTTCGGCATCCACTTCAACCCCGTCCTCTCGCACCACGTCGTCGGCGAGGACCACAGCACCGGCGAGGTCGTCATCCCGCCCAACACCGGCATCTTCGGCGCAGGCTTTACCGCCTTCATGAAGGACACCTGCTCCATCACCGTCAGCGGCCCGGCCAGGGCTGTCGTCACCGACCACGGCGACATCATGATCGCCATCTCCCACCTCGGCAAAGGAGTCGTCCTCGCCGTCACCGATCCCTGGGTCTACAACGAGTACGCCGACGGCCGCAAGCTGCGCCAGTACGACGGCCTGGAAGCCGCGCAGGACCTCGCCGCCTGGGCCGTCCGCCAGTCGAAGTAAGCGCGAGCTTCTCTGAATCGTTGAGCGTTGAAGAATCGTTGACCTTTGAAGAATCGTTGTGTTTTGAAAGGGCGGGACTTCAGTCCCGCCGTAATCGACGCATCTTCATTGAGACATCACGGGCTGCGGGGAAAATGTGTTCTGCTTAAGGGCACGGCTTCAGCCGTGCCGAAAAAGCCGCAGAATCAATAGGGCTTTAGCCCCTGAGGTACGGTTTTCGTTCGCGCCACGGCTTTTTCCGCAGCCTGTTTAGCCCCCGAGGGAATCTTCACGCCCCCGGAAAGATCGCCCTTCTTAGCTCCGCGGCCTTATTGCCGAGCCGCGCCGCATCGGGCGTGGCATCGCCCAGCAGCACTTCAATCTCCCGCGCAATGCGCGTTCCTTCGTCGTAGCCATACATGCCCAGCGAGCCGGCCAGCTTGTGCGCAGTGTGGCTTGCCTCTTCGCGCAGCTCGTCCGTAAGCCCGCCATCCGCGGTGGCCGCCGCCGCCCGGTCCAGCAGGGCCAGGCGTTCCTCCACCAGTGGACGGTTGCGCAGCCACATCGCCGCCAGCAGCGATGCGGTCTTCTCGTCGGAGTTGGTCTCGGTCATATCGCTCCTCGAAGTCTGTCTTTCGCCTGTGCCATCGGCGGCTCGCCCTTCCGCGCAACCCTCCGTCGTCACTCCTTCCAGCCCAGCTTTTCGCAGATCTGCTCGGCCAGCGTGAGCGGGTTGAAGGGTTTGAACAGCACGGCCGTGACTCCCAGTCCCGCAAAGCGCCGCTGGTCCACGCCCTGCACCTTGGCGGTCAGCAGAAGCACCGGAATGCCGGCCAGGTCGGGGTTCTGTTGCATCAGTCGAAATGTCGTGGGTCCATCCATATCGGGCATCATCACATCCATCAGGATGGCGTCGGGAAAGGGTCTGCTGTTGGCCGCGGCGCGCAGGCCGTCGGCCCCGTTGCAGGCGGTCGCGACCTCCCACCCCGCCGTAGCCTCCAATGAGAGAGCGGCAACTTCGCGGATGTCCTCTTCGTCGTCGATAATCAGGATGCGGCGCATGGCTCTGTTACTCTCTCATACGGTCAGGCGACTGGTGCGAAAATCGTGTTTTGAGATCTTGACGGCCTTGGCCCTGGCTTTCAGAACGCGTCCCAGCTCGGCCAGCAGAAGGTCCTCGTTGTATGGCTTCTGCACCCAGCCCTGGGCCTCGCCCACCAGCAGCGGCCGCTCGCTGGGAGAACTCACGCTGAGTACGATCACCGGGATCGCTGCCGTCGTGGGCGAGTTCTTCAACTGTCGCAGTGTCTCCCAGCCGCTCAGTCCGGGCAGATAGTGGTCCAGCAGGATCGCCGAAATGGCGGGCGACGGTGCGTCCCGCATGGCCTGCTCTCGGGCCAGCGCAATCACCTCTTCGCCGCTTCCCGCCTCGATCACGTCGTACCCGTGCCGGCTAAGCTGTTCCGAGACAACCGTGCGGATGCCGGGGTCGTCGTCGCACACCAGGATCAGGCCCTCGCCGCGTTCGGTCACGTCTGTCGCCGCCACGGGCAGAATGCTGTCGCCAACCCGCGCGTTCCGCGAGAACTGCACGCAGAACGTCGTGCCCGGATTGCCGTGCTTCGTCATTGCCTCGTTCTGGTTCGCCTGCGCCCAGCCTTGGTTCGGCTGCGCCCAGATGACCCCGCCGTGCTGATGAATGATGCTGCGGCAGATGGCCAGCCCAAGCCCCGTGCCTCCCTTCTTGCTGGAGTCCGACGACTCAACCTGCTGGAAGCGATCGAAGATGCTCTCCAGCTTGTCCGCCGGAATGCCGCGCCCGCGATCGACGACCTTCAGCGACAGGGCTTCCGCGTTGGCTTCGATCTGCACCGAGACCGTGGAGACCGGGGGCGAGAACTTGATCGCGTTCGATAGCAGGTTGGTCAGCACCTGCAGGATGCGGTCCGGATCGGCGTTGAAGTAGATCGAGTCGTGCGCCGCATAGCTGTTCAGCTCGATGCGGATCTGCGCTGCTTCGGCCAGTGCGCTCATGCTGTCCACGGCTTCGCGCGCAAGATCGTACAACGAGCAGCGGCGCACGTTGACCGGGGCACGCCCCGACTCCATCCGCTCCAGGTCCAGTATGTCGTTGATCAGCCGAATCAGCCGTTCGGTGTTGGTCGAGGCAATGCGCAGCAGGTTCTGCGCCCGCGTATCCACATTGCCCAGCAGCCCCGACGACAGCAGGCCCAGCGCCCCGCGAATGCTCGTCAGCGGCGTGCGCAGCTCGTGCGAGACCGTGGAGATGAACTCGTCCTTGGCGCGGTCCAGGTCCGATCGCTCCGCCAGCCTGTTCTTCTGCTCCGCGGCGTCTTCGCGGCTGCGCTGCAGCGATTCGCTCAGTCCGCCCAGGTCGCGCTGTTGCTGGCGGATCTTCCGCGCCAGCCGTAGCGCAAGAACGCCCAGCAGGCAGATGCACAGAAGAAAAAGACCAATGAAGATGTAAAGGGAAAAACTCATCGCCGATGGCCTCATGCTACGCGGGATTCGACGCTGAGAGATGAAAATCTTGCGGTAGCACCTTCCGTTATACCCCCAAACAGGCTCCCGCGGCGACCTATTTGATCAGGCGGTCCAGCACCCGGCTCCACTGCCTGCCCTTGCGCCCCGCCGCCGCCCGCTTGTGCAACGCGTATCCGGCAACCAAAGGCAGAGCCAGCGTGGCCTCAGAATACACCATCTGCTCATAGATCGTATCCACCTTGCCCCAGCTGCTCGCCTCCTTCAGCGTCGACCCCGAAAGCGACCCGTCCCGAACGTCCGCCACCGTGATCTGCACCGCGTACTTGTGCATCGGCGCGTCCTCCCCCAGCACCTCCGCCGCCACCACAATGTCCTGGGCAAAGTTCTTCGGCACGCCTCCGCCAATCATCAGCAGCCCCGTCGTCGGGTTGGCAATCTTCAGCTGCGTCAGCTCGTAAAAGTCCTTCGCCGAGTCGATCGACACCACGGCCTTGCCCCGCCGCGCGTGCCGGTGCGCCACAAACCCGAACCCAGCCGAGCAGTCCGAGAACGCCGGGCAGAAGATCGGCACCTCCTTCTCGTACGCCGCCAGCAGGATCGAGTCGCTCTTCCCCGCCGCCGGCGTCCGCCCGTTGGCCGCCAGGTACGCGCCAAGCTCGCGCAGAATCTCCCGCGAGCTGTACGGCCGCGCTTCCAGAGAGTCGATCACCCGCTGCGTCGTCTGGTCGCAGGTCCGCAGCTCCTCCTCGTCGATGAACGTGTCGTAGATGCGGTCGATCCTCAGCTCGCGCAGCTCCGCGTCGTGCTGGCCGTACTTGTACTCGTCGCCCGCAATGTAGTGCCGGAACCCCAGCGCCTCGAAGAAGTCCTGGTCCACAATGTTCGCGCCCGTCGTAACAATCGCGTCCACCATGTTCCTGCGCACCAGCTCGACAAACACCTTTTGCAGTCCCGCCGAGATCAGCGACCCCGCCAGGCACAGAATCACCCCGCACTCCGGGTCGCGTAGCATCCGCTCGTAGATCGCCGCCGCCCGCGCCGTGTCCCGCGAGCTGTACGCCATCCAGGCCATCGCATCCACCAGCGCCACCACGTTGTGCTGCGTGATGTCAATGTGCTGTACCGGCGTCCTGAGCAGTTCTTTCTTCGTCGCCATAAGTCAGTTACCAGAATATCGCGTCCCACCCAATCCGGTCGCAATCTCCGGTGAATCTCGCCCACTCAACCCCGTAAATCGCAAAAACTAACCAGCCGCAGCCAGCACGGCAACCCGCCGCAAGCGAATCTGCCCCTCGCGTTTGCGCGTCTCGGCAATGTCGAACGAAGACTGCATCCGCATCAGCGTCTCCATCCGCACTCCAAAGGCCTTCTCGATCCGCAGCGCCATCTCGCCGGAGAGGCTGGCCTTCCCGTTCAGCAGGCTGGAGAGCGCGGGCCGCGAAACCTTCAGCGCCGCCGCCGCCGCGGTCACCGTCAACCCGGCAGGCTCGAGTATCTCCGTCCGAATAAAATCTCCGGGATGCGGTGGGTTCTTCATCGCCATGAAAACGATTGTAGCCTGTCGCATTACACCTCATCCGTAAAGATCGCCTCGATGCTGCTCTCAAACAGCCGCGCAATCCGGAACGCCAGAGGCAGCGACGGGTCGTACTTCCCCGTCTCGATCGCGTTCACCGACTGGCGCGACACCTCCAGCCGCTCGGCCAGGTCGGCCTGCGACCACCCCCGCTCCGCCCTCAGCACTCGCAGCCGGTTCTTCATCGATACCGCCGCTGTAGAAACGGCACACCGATGCCCACGCAGAGCCAGAACAGTGTGTAGGTGTACGTGGGGTTGAAGTGCCGGATGTGCGTAAATGTCTCCAGCAATCCCCACGCCGACGTCAACACAAGCACCCCGCCCAGCCCCCACAGCAGAAGCTCAACCATCACGCTGCGCTGGACCTCGTCTTTGTCCTCGATCAGATACAGCCCCACCGCGACAATGTTTCCCAGAATCGCAACCGCGGGCAGAACGGCCAGCACATAAGCCAACGGCCCATGCGGACGAAATTTGTAGAAGAACAGAGCGATCGAGACGGTCAGCACAATGTAGGCAGACGATGCGGCAAGGGTCCGGAAGATAAATCGCCGCACCGCAGGATTCTTGGTCATACAGCCCATGTTTGGCTTCCTTTCCTTTATGACAACCTAACTTTACATAACCAACCGCACAGTGTCAAGCCCCCTTGTCAATTTTTTATATTTCCAAAGTCAGCCGTCATTCTGGCGAAGCCAGAATCTCAGTATTTCGCGCCCCGGCCCCTACTCTTCGCGCTGCTGCTTCGCCGCAATCTGCTCCAGTTGCCGTCGCCAGTCCAGCTCCTCGACAAACCCGCGGCTAGATCGCCACTCCTCCTGCACCTTGACGAACAGCTCCAGAAAGACCCGCGTCCCCAGCAGCCCTTCGATCTCCTTGCGCGCCGCCGTGCCAATTGCCTTCAGCATCGCGCCCTGTTTGCCGATCAGGATCGCCTTCTGTCCTCTCCGCTCGCAGTAGATCGCCGCCGCAATCTTCGTCACCGGGAGCTTCGCGCTCGGCGAATGCTTCTTCGGCACTGGTGCTGGTTCAATAAATCGCTCGATCACCACTGCAGTCGCGTACGGCACCTCTTCGCCGGTCAGCATCAGAATCTTCTCGCGGATCAGCTCGGCGACAAGAAACCGCTCCGGCTGGTCCGTCACCTGGTCGCGCAGAAAGTATCGCTGTCCCTCCGGCAGCACCGCGACGATCTTCTCCAGCAGCAGCTCAAGCCCCTCCCGCTTGCGCGCCGAGATCGGCACCACCTCGGCAAAGCTGTGCTGCGCGCTCCAGTGCGCCATCAGCGGAAGCAGCTCCTCCTTGCGCACCGCGTCAATCTTGTTCAGCACCAGCACCACCGGGCAGTCCAGCCGCCTCACCAGCCCGAGCGCAAAGTCGTCCTCCGCCGCGCTCATCGCCATCCGCCCCGTAATCTTCGCTGAACGTCCGTCATCCTGAGCGGAGTGACTCACAGCGTGAGTCACGGAGTCGAAGGACCCCGAGGGATCCAGCCCGGTCGCAGCGGCTCGAACCGTTCTGCCAACAAAGCCTTCCTTCGCAGACTTCGGAGTCGAATCAGCACTCTTCGCCAGCCGGTGCGTCACATCGACCATAAACAGCACCGCATCGCGCGACTCCAGGGCGTCCTGTACCTCCTGCATCATGCACCGGTCCAGCTGCGACTCCGGCTTATGAATGCCGGGCGTATCCACCAACACCACCTGCGCCGCCGGATGTCCCGCCTCGCCCTTGGCCTTTTTCTTCTGCGGCACCTCCAGCACGCCGTGGATGCGCGTGCGCGTGGTCTGCGGCTTGTGCGTCACAATGGCCAGCTTCTGCCCCAGCAGCGCATTCAGCAGCGTCGACTTGCCCGCGTTGGGCCGGCCAATGATCGATACGAATCCCGAGCGAAATGCCATCCCACCATTATCCCCCGCCGCGC
>Ga0116114_1001353_pt1 | contig 13165 bp, 8 predicted proteins | sample June2015DPH_10_5_FD_89823 | JGI IMG/M metagenome (GOLD analysis project Ga0116114, IMG submission 89823) | Peatland microbial communities from SPRUCE experiment site at the Marcell Experimental Forest, Minnesota, USA - June2015DPH_10_40 | ecosystem: Environmental > Terrestrial > Soil > Wetlands >... | reverse complement strand
GACATTGCTCACGAGGACGGAGGATATCGCCCTCACGTCCGAGTCAACGTCCTGGGTGACGGTTTACAACTGGCCGGTTTTCAGATGACCCTCACTGGCCGGTTTTGGGTGACCCCCGAGGCTGAAGAACAGGAAGCCACAATTGGAAGGGTCATGCTGGAGGATTCGGAATCGAGGCGGAAGATCGCGGCCCTGAAAGCGAATCTAACGAAGGCGTGCGAGAAATTGAGTGCTGCCAGCACGATTATAAATGGCGTCATCGGCGGGAGCGGATACCGGCAGATGGACATGGAAGAGGCGATCCATTCCATTCCGTCCTCCGACGCTCTTCTAGCGCTAATCAGGGAGCTTCAGGCCGAAATGAAGCGCAGTCTGGAACTCCAGAATCAGATTAAAGGCTTTAACCTATAAGCTCTTGAAGATGGACAGCAGCATCGCAAAGACCGTTGCATGGGTGGCTAATGCTCTGGTGTTTGAGGTGGACCCCATCGTTTGGACAGAATTTCGGCTGTCCTTAGATGACTTGAGCACACCACTGCGATATCCTCCAGTTGAGGATTACAGCAGCGTGAAGCAAGCCAGCGAAACGCCGCATAAGGGACATCCAAAGATGTTCCCACCTGTTTTCAATGAGGCCGATCCTCGAACCCCCTGGCAGAGGTTCGAGGATCTCGCCTCGAAAGTCTTGCGAACTCCTAAAACCGCAGTCGATACCCACAGGCCGATCCATCCGCGTAAAGCAAACCGAAGTTAGGTACGCTTCTGGCGAATGCCCCGACCCTGCCGTTTAGAACGGCTCGCTACTCGTTTGAGATTCCTCCGTCTTGCCGGTCAGTTCGGCATAAGTAAGCCGCTTCCCTGAGATCCCTGAAACCATAGCGCGGAATCTGTCTATGTCATCGCATTTGCGGTTATTGAACCGGAATGCCTGTTCATCGGCATATGCCTGAAGGTGGAACGGCTCGACGCTGACATACGTTCCTTTCAGCGACCGTTTGAACAGGCTCCAAAAGTTCTCTATCCCGTTGGTATGCACGGTGTCGCGCACATAAGCTTCCGTGTGGTCGATGAACTCACCTGCGGCTGCTCCGGCGGTTGGACGAACTGTACCTGGAATGCCCGTTCTTCGGCAGCCGACGCATGGCCATCACGCTGGAGGTCAACCGCAAACGCATCCAGCGACTGATGCGCATCGCCGGCATCGAAGCCCTCTACCCAAGACCGAACTTGAGCCGCGCGGCGCCGGGCCACGAGATCTACCCGTACCTGCTGCGCGGCGTCTCGATCGAGAGGCCCAACCAGGTCTGGAGCACCGATATTACCTACATTCCGATGCATGGCGGCTTCCTCTACCTGGTTGCCGTCATGGATTGGTTCAGCCGCTTCGTGCTCAGTTGGGAACTCTCCAATACGATGGAGACCGGCTTCTGTCTGGCCGCGCTCGGAGTTGCGTTCCGTTTCGGTCAACCCGAGATATGGAACTCCGATCAGGGCTCCCAGTTCACCTCGCCCGATTTTCTGGCGCCGCTGAAGAAGCGCGGCATCTCCATGAGCATGGATGGGCGCGGCCGCGCCCTGGACAACGTTTTCATCGAGCGCCTGTGGCGCAGTTTGAAGTACGAGCTCATCTATCCCGGCGACTTCGCCAGTGGCGCGGATCTGTTCCCGGCGCTGGATCGCTACTTCCACTTCTACAATCATCAGCGCCCGCACCAGGCGCTCGGCTATCGCCCGCCGGCAGAGTTGTTCCCGCGCCGGCCCATAAGGAAGAGGGCATTGCCATGATGGGGGGCGCTGCCCCCCAAGCCCCCCGGGATTTAACGCTGTTTTTTTCCAGAATGGATATTTTTCGCTTTTCAGATTTGAGAAGCTGCCGTACAATAAAGAGGCTTGATAGGAGGATAGGGCAACGCAGGGATGCGACCCGAGCGCCGATTCAAGCCCGGAATGGAGGGCGGCCTTCGGGCCGCCTCTTGGTCAGCCCGCTTCACCATCTAAGGACAGGCAAGATTTTGTCCAAACGATGGGGTCCACCTCATGCACGTATTCCGAGAGTCCTTCATAAGACTTTAGGGCATCCGTGTAGAGGCTCGATCCCGGTTCAACGTGCTTGGGGACTTCGGCCTGTACATCCTTCTTGCGGCGTGTTCCAACAACCTTCACGCGGGCTTCGCCATGATGCTCAAGCAGTCCCATAACGATTGCCTTTCCAACCGGGCCGCGACCTGCGATCTCTCTAGCGCGGCGGTTGGCGTGCATGTTCTTTGCCTTACCTCCAACAAAAGTTTCATCTGCCTCCACGGTCCCGCAAAGTTTCTTTTCGAGCGAGCCGCACCGCATGACAAGTCGGATTCTATGGAGTAGAAACCATGCAGTCTTTTGAGTGACGCCCAGATCACGGGCGATTTCATAGGAACTGATGCCGTTCTTACAGCTTCCCAGGAGCCACATAGCGGACAGCCACTTATCAAGTCCGATAGGTGAGTCTTCCATGATGGTTCCGACTTTCACAGAGAACTGTTTCTTGCATCCCTTACATTCCCAGGTATGCCGCGAAGCAATGAAATAGACGTTATCACAACCGCAGCGCGGACAGGAAACGCCTTCTGGCCAGCGCATCCGAACTGCAAAATCCAGGGCACGATTAGGATCAGAAAAGTAGAGGATTACGTTTTGCAGAGTCTCAGGGAAGCTGTCCATGCTCTAATTCTACAGCAACCTTACTCCTGAGTCAAGTATATTTTTACCAAAATAAACTAGACCGCCCATGTTGCAACGTGGTCGGCATAACCGCGACGGCGGCAACTGCTTATACCATGCATCCCCGAGGCAGGCGGCACCGCTGGTTCTACCTCCCTGAAAATGCAGGGCTTGTTGTGGTGGCGCGCAGGCTCCGTCTGTCCGTTCATTGTAAATTGCAGCCCGTTCATCGAAATTCTAAGCCCGTTTACCAGGATTAGCTCGGAAACATACAGAAACCTTCCGATACTGGAGCCATGACGAGAGTTCTTGCTGTCACCACTTTAGGTTTGCTCGCTTTCGCCTTCACGCCTCGCGTTCATGGGCAATCCCTGGGCAATGCCGGCACCATCGTAGGAGTGGTCGTCGACCCCTCCGGCGCCGCCGTCGTAAAAGCCGTGGCGAGCATCCACAATCCCATCTCGGATTACAAGCAGTCCACCACGACGGCTGCGGACGGTTCCTTCCGATTGGTCAACATTCCGCCTAACCAGTACCACTTGGAGGTGATAGCTCCTGGCTTCGCCAATTTTTCGCAGGACGTCACCATCCGGAACTCGCTGCCAGTCCAGGTCAGGGCGGCCCTGGAGATCGCCGGGGCCGCGACCACGGTCACGGTGGAGGCGAGCGGCTCGGACCTGCTGGAGCTCAATCCTTCCGATCACGTCGATGCCGATCGAGCGCAGCTTTCCAAGCTGACTACCATCGACCCCGGCGCCGGCCTCAGCCAGGCGATCACCTATAGCTCGGGCGGTGTTGCCGCCGATGGCAACGGATCGTTCCACCCCCTCGGCGACCACGCGCAGGTCAGTTTCGTGATCGATGGACAACCCATCAGCGATCAGCAGAGCAAAGTCTTCTCCACTCAAATCCCCGTGAACGCCGTCCAAAGCATGGAGCTGATGACGGGATCGGCCGATGCGGAGTTTGGCGACAAGACCAGCCTGGTGGCCGAAGTCACCACGCGTTCCGGCCTGGGAGCCGGGCGGGTGTTTGGCAACTTCGATGCGAGCTACGGGTCGTTCGGCACCACCGGAGGTTCCCTGGGGATCGGCTTCGGCAGCGCGAAAATCGGGAATTTCCTGGCCGTTGACGGCACGCGGAGCGGCCGCTTCCTGGACACTCCCGAGTTCACGCCCTTCCACGACATTGGCAACAACGAAACCATCTTCGATCATCTTGACCTGGAGCCCAACGGGAAGGACTCTTTCCACCTCAACCTGTTCACCGCACGCAACTGGATTCAGATCCCCAACGACTATGACCAGTTGGCGCAGGATCAACGCCAGCGCGTGGCCACCTGGAGCCTCGCCCCGGGCTACCAGCACACCTTCAACGCACACACCCTGTTGACCATCAATCCGTACATCCGCAAGGACGAGTTCTTCTACTACGGCAGCCGCGACGTTTTCGCCGACACGCCGTCCACTCAGAATCAAAGCCGCCAGTTGCTGAACTGGGGCGCGAAGGCCGACCTCTCGCTGACCGCCGGGCGGCACGTTGTGAAAATCGGAATTGACGCCAAGCAGACGCGATTGATGGAGAATTTCGGCTTCGGCATCACCGACCCGGACTTCAACCCCATCTGCGTCGACGCCGACGGCGATTCCGCCGGCCCGTCCAGCCTGCTGAACCCCAACCAGTGCGCGGGGCTCGGATTGACGGCTAACCCCAACCTGCTGCCCGGCCTGATTCCCTTCGATCTCACGCGGGGCGGGAGCATGTTCAACTTCCACGGCGCCGGCAACATTAATCAGTTCGCGGTGTATGCGCAGGATGCCATCACGTTGGGCCATTTCCTGTTCAACGTCGGTTACCGCGCCGACCACTATGCGGGCCTTACCACCAACAACGGCGCCGAACCGCGACTCGGCATCGCCTACAACATCAAGAGGACGGGGACGGTGCTGCGCGTGGCATACTCGCGCACGTTTGAGACGCCGTTCAACGAAAACCTGCTCCTTTCCAGCGCCACCGGATCGGGCGGACTGGCGCAGAACGTTTTCGGCAGCGTATCCACGCCCATTCGGCCCGGCCGCCGCAACCAGTTCAACACCGGTTTGCAACAATCCATCGGCAAATACCTGATGGTGGACGCCGATTATTTCTGGAAGTTCACGCACGGTGCTTTCGACTTCGACACGCTGCTGAACACCACCATCACGTTTCCTATTTCCTGGCACAACTCGAAACTGGATGGCGTTACCGGCCGCGTGAGCACCACCAACCTTCACGGTTTCCAGGCCTATTGGATTTTCGGCCACACCCGCGCGCGATACTTCCCGCCGGAGGTCGGCGGCCTGGTCTCGCAGGGGACGCCCCTGGCCGGCGGCGTCTTCCGCATCGATCACGACCAGGCATTCCAGTCTACGGGCAGTTTCCGCTACCAGCACAAGAACGCCGAGTGGGTCGCGCTTACGTGGCGTTACGACAGCGGCCTGGTGGTGAGCGGCGTGCCCGACGTGGCCGCCGCGCTGGATCTTACCGCCGCCGAGCAGACTTCGATCGGCTTCGCCTGCAACGGAGTCTACACCACTTTCACCAACCCGATTACCACCTGCAATGGCACCGGCACGTCGAAGCTGCTGACGCTGCCGCAGACCGGCGCGGAGAACGACGATCACAACCCCGATCGCGTGAAGCCTCGCAATGTCTTCAACCTGGGGATAGGCACCGACAACCTGCTCCATACGGAGAAACACGAGAAGCTCACCGCTTCTTTCGACATCGCTAACCTCTTCGACAAAGTGGCCCTGTACAATTTCCTCTCGACGTTCAGCGGAACGCATTTCCTGCAACCGCGCACGGTTATTGCCCGCATCGGTCTGGTGTTCTGATTACTGCCGATGAGCCGGCATCAATCTCCGTAGCCGCTTGTCTTGAGTTTTCGCCCGCGCACGTCAAGATACTGTGCCGTTCGTCATTTTCCGCTATGGAGTTCCGGGCGATTGGGTGTAAACGTTACTAAGATGGAGTCACGCCCCATCAGGACGATGATCGTGGACGATGAGCCGGTGGCTCGCCGCGTCCTGTGTGAGGATTTGGGAGTCTTTTCGGAGATCGCGATTGTCGGAGAAGCCGGGAACGGCAAAGAGGCCCTGGAGAAGATCGGCAAGCTGGCGCCCGACCTGGTCTTTCTGGATCTTCAGATGCCCTTGATGAGCGGCTTCGATGTGGTCCGCGGCCTCGGCGACGCGCCGTCGCCCGTGGTGGTGATGGTGACCGCTTTCGATGAGCACGCCATTCAAGCCTTTGAGGCTGGGGCTGTCGACTACCTGCTGAAACCGGTCAGCCCGGCGCGGCTTCACAAGGCCGTTGATCGCGCCAAGAGCCTGCTGAACCGGCCCCTGGAAATCGCCAACCAACTGGCCCGCATCTCCTCCGCTGTCTCGGCTTCCAGCGCCACCCACGGCCGCAAGATAGTGGGCCTCAGCGGCGCCGATTATGTGCTGCTCGATGCTAGCGAAGTCCTGGCTTTCCAGGCGGAACGGGAATTGGTGTGGATCGTCACGGCCAAGCGGCGCCTGCTGGCCAACCAGAGTCTCCACGCCATCGAAGGGCGGCTCAACGGACCCGAGTTCCAGCGCGTCCACCGCAACGCCATCGTCAATGTGGATCACGTGCGCAAGATGAGCGCGCTTTCCAGCCAGCGCTGGCTGATCACCCTCAGTAACTCCTTGCAACTGGTGGTCAGTAAGCGGCAGGCCCATGCCATCCGCCAGATCCTGCACTGGTAGCGTGACAGAATCAAGTTCGCGCATCCTGGCACGATTTCGATCCGCTGGCGAATAAATCCCGCCCGCCCGCGACCAAGATTGGCCGTCTGTCGGATTCTCTTAGGCGTCGGTCCGCGCAGTCTCGCACAATCGAGGCATGACGAAGATTGCTTCCGTGATGTGCGTTTGCTTCACTGCGGGGCTGAGTTTCGCGCAATCCACCAGCGGCAACTCAGGGACCATCCGTGGTACTATTCTGGACCCCTCGAGCGCGGCCATCGTGGGCGCGGTGGTAGACATTTCGAACCCCGTTTCCCACTACGATCAGAAAGCGTTCACCGACGGCCAGGGAAAGTTCGAATTGGACAACCTTCCGTTCAACAACTACCATTTGTCCGTCACCGCACCTGGATTTCAGGTGAACGTGCAGGACGTCGCCATAAGAGCTTCGGTGCCTCTTGAAGTGAAGGCCAGCCTGCAACTCGGCGCGTCGGCGACCACGGTGAATGTGGAGGAGGCCGGGGATCTGCTCGAAACAGTGTCCACCACTCACACCGATATCGACCGCGGGCTGTTCGACACGCTCCCCCTGGAGAGCCAGTCCTCGTCGCTCAGTTCGCTGGTGACGCTGGCCTCGCCCGGAATCGCGGCCGATTCCAACGGTCTTTTCCACGGAATGGGCGATCACGCTCAAAACTCGTTTTCGCTGGACGGCCAGCCGATCACCGACCAGCAAAGCAAGGTTTTCTCGAACCAGATTCCGCTGGACTCGGTTGAGTCCATGGAAGTGATTGAGGGCGCGCCGCCCGCCGAATATGGCGACAAGACCAGCGTCGTCATCGTGGTAACCACGCGGTCCGGCCTGGGAGCGACGACACCGCACGGCGATGTCACGGCTTCCTACGGCTCTTTCGGCACCACCAACGGCGGATTCGATTTCCTGAGCGGCGGCAAGACCTGGGGCAACTTCATTTCGGCGAATGGCATGGACACCGGCCGCTTTTTGGATGGGCCGGAACTTGGCGTCATGCACGATCGGGGCAACGAGCAGAATGGGTTCGACCGCATCGACTTCAAACCCTCCCAGGCCGACACGGTTAACCTGAACGTGGGATTCACGCGTTCCTGGTTCCAGACGCCGAACTCGTACGATGCCCAGAGCAGCACCGCCTGGAACGGGCTGGTGGTGGACAATGGCGGCATCGGCCCTAACGGCCAGGTGATCGGCTCCCAGGATCAGCGCTCCCAGATCAGGACGATCAACTTCTCGCCCACCTGGACGCGCTTAATGAGCGCCCACATCGTACTCACGTTCGGCGGCTTCCTGCGGCAGGATCAATATAATTACTATCCGAGCCGCGACCCGTTTGCCGACCTGACACCCGACCTCCAACTCCAGACCGTGGGCCAGAATCGCACGCTGACCAACGCCGGGTTGCGCGCGAACATGTCGTACGTCAACGGCGTGCACAACCTGAAGATTGGAGTCAACTATATGGACACGATCATCACGGAAAAGGACGCTATAGGGATCGTCGATCCAACACTCAATGCTCCGTGCCTGAATCCCGATGGAAGTCCTTACACCGGCGCGTCGCTGACGAATCCCGCGGGATGCAGCGGGATGCTCCAGCAGAATCCCAACTTTCTGCCTCTGCTCGGCTGCTACGACCTGACGCGGACGGGCACGCTGCCCGCCTCCGACGGCTGCCCCAATTCCACCAGCGCTCCTTACAACTTTTATGGCCACGCCAACATCAGGGAGTTGGCCCTGTTCGCCCAGGACACCATCACCAAGGGACCATGGAGTTTCAACCTTGGCCTACGCTTCGATGCTTACAACGGCATCACCTCCGCCAACCAGATAGAGCCAAGGCTCGGCATTGCTTACAACTTCAAGGCCACCAACACCGTGCTGCGCATTTCCTATGCCCGTTCGCTGGAAACGCCGTTCAACGAGAATCTGGTTCTTTCCAGCCTGGGATGCAATGACCAAGTGATCAATGCAATTATGTCAAGCACCATCAGTCCGTGCGTAACGACAACGCCGCTGAGCCCGGGCTGGCGCAACGAGTTCCACGCCGGCCTGCAGCAGGCCTTCGGGCGGTTTTTCGTGCTGGACGCCGAGTACATCTGGAAGTACACGCACAAAGCGTACGACTTCAGCGTGCTGGGCAATACCCCAATCACCTTCCCCATCGAGTGGAGCAGTTCCAAGATCCCCGGGTTTGCCATCCGCGGCAGTATGCCGAACTTCCACGGCCTGTCGGCGTTCATCGTGATGTCGCACGTGGCGGCGCGTTTCTTCCAGCCGCAGGTCAGCGGGATCGGCGCCACGCCGACCGGCAGCGAGGTGTTTCGCATCGACCACGACGAGGTTTTCAACCAGACCACCCACCTGCAATACCAGCCATGGAAGAACGGACCGTGGCTCGGCTTCAACTGGCGCTACGACAGCGGACTGGTAGCGGGTCCGGTGCCGTGCGCGGGCGGCAATTGCGCGAATGGACCCAACGGGACGGACAGCATCGTGGACGTGTCCGGGATCACGCCCGATCAACAATTCCAGGCGGGACTCTATTGCGGCAGCGTATTTGCGACTCCCACCACCCCGATCAGCCCGGACGGGTTGTGCCCCGCATCGCAGTACGGGTCCAGCCTGATCAAGATTCCAGCGGCCGGCACTGAAAACGACGACCACAACCCGCCGCGCATCGCGCCGCGCAGTCTGTTCGACCTGGCGATTGGAGACGACAACCTCTTCCACGGCGAGAAACGCAAGTGGAGCCTTCGCCTGTCGGCCGTCAATCTGGCCAACAGAGTGGCGCTCTACAACTTCCTTTCGACCTTTAGCGGGACGCATTACGTTACCCCGCGCGCGCTGACGGCGACCATCGGCTTCCACTTTTAGCGCCAGCCGGCGCACCGCCGCTGCGTTCAGTGGGCAGAGCGTCCGAAAGAAACCTCGAACCGCGACTTGTAGACCAGTCCGTTTCCCGCCGGAGTCAATCCGATTCCGACCCCGAAGCTCCATACCACGTTCTTCGCCAGCTTGAGATCCCCGCCGGGCAGGATTTGGTGAACCTGCTCACGGGCGGGCAGGAATGAAGGCAAAGCTCCCCACTCGCTGTAATACTCGAGGCTCGGGGTGAATCGCTCGGATGCCTCGTACCCGATGCGCGCCGCGGGCGAAGTTCCAGCCGCCGCTGGTTCCCGGCCCGTGCAGGGCCCGCTCGAATACCGGGTTGAGGTCGAATTGATATTTCCCGGAGCTCTTTTCCAGAATCGGCCGCAGTTCCACCCGCCGGGAGTTTTCCTCATACGTGGTCTTCTGAAAGGAGAACTCCGCGACCAGCCCCACATCGACCGGTAGATGCCAGGACCGGGGAACATAGAAGTGCGGCAGCACGCGCCAACCGGCGTTCTCCAGAGAGTTGCCGGGACGCCGGGCGTTCAACTGCATGAAGCCGATGGACGCGTAGTCGGTCAGGCCCGCGGTCAGCTCGAACGTCATGTGAAACTGATCTTCAAACGGAGCCACCGGACCATCGAATGTCCTGGTGCCCTTGCCGATATAGTTCAGGTGGGTCTCGAAGGTGAACTCAGCAGGCCGCAGGGTTTCGTATTCGTAGACGTGGATCTCGAAAGGATCCTGGGCTTGCGCCACTGCCAGAAATAACAAGCACGTCGCGATCCGCGCCCATGTTCTCATTGACCAAGGGTATCAGTCGGCGGCTGCCGCGGATGGCTGAACCGGGACACGCACTCCCGTATCCGGCTTGCGGCTTCGAGAAGGGATGAGCCGGGCCGAATTCAAGATGAAGGTGAGTTCGGAAGCGACGTGCACAACGGCGGCGAGCAGCGGGTTCAGGACCCCAATGGCGGCCAGGAACACCCCGACCGCATCCACGGCGACCGTTCCGCCGAAATTGAAGAATATGATCCGCCGAGCGCGCCGGGCGGTGTTGAGGAGCTCCGCGAAATCCAGCAGGTTGTTTCCCAATAGCAGCACGCTGGCGCTGTGGCGGGCCAGGTCCGTTCCGGAGCCCATGGCGATTCCCACCGTCGCCCGTGCCAGCGCGGGAGCGTCGTTGATGCCGTCGCCCACCATCGCCACGCGCTTGCCGGAACGCATCAGCTCTTCCACCCGCTCCAGCTTCTGTTCGGGCAACAATTCGGCGCCGAACCCCTGGGCGGCCAACTCGCGGGCGACCTTTTCGGCGACCCTGCTGCGGTCTCCGGTGAGCAGCAGAGTATCCATGCCCATGGAGCGGATGCGCGCGACTGCCTCCACGGCCTCCGGCCGCAGCACGTCTTCGACGCGGAGACCGCCGAGCAGACGCCCGCCACATGCAACCAGGATGTCACGGGCCTCCTCCGGCAGGGTTCGAAGCTGCCACTCGAAGTCCTCGATGCCGCTCAACAGCAAGGCGTTTCCGACGAGGATCTCCTCGCCAATCCAGGAGCAGCGAACGCCTTTGCCGGGCAGGTACTCGAAAGTTTCGGGATCGCGGACCGGCGATCCGAGTTGTCCGGCTTTCTTGAGAATGGCTCGGGCCAGCGGGTGTTCGGAAGGGCGCTCGGCGATGGCTGCCATTTCAACGACGGTTTCGGGATTCACGCCCGGACAGGGGATGACCTCGAGCACATAGGGTTCGCCAAACGTCAAAGTCCCGGTCTTGTCCAACACAACCGTGTCAATTGTGCCGAGCGCCTCCATGTACCTGCCACCTTTGACGATGGCGCCGCCGCGCGCCGCGCGCCCGATAGCCCCCAGGACCGCCAGCGGCGTGCCGGCGGCAACGCCGCAAGCTCCGGCGACAATCACCACCGCGATGGTGGATCGGACATTATGGGTGAGCGCCAGCGTAACCAGTGCGGAAGCGATTGCGAGGTACACCAGCCAGGCAGCCAGGCGGTCGGCGAGTTTCTGGATGGGGGCGCGCGAGTGCTCGGCCTTCTCGACGGCGTCGATGATTCGGCCGAAGACGGTGTCGCGGCCGAGCCGCTCGGCCCGGACCTCGAGCACCCCGGAGTGGTTGGTGGTGCCCGCGAAGACCGCCGCACCCGGCAGCTTTTCGACGGGCGCGGATTCGCCGGTGATGCTGGACTGGTCGACGGTGGAGCGGCCGGCCACGACGGCGCCATCCACGGGAATCTCAGCCGCGGGCCGGATCACGACAACATCGCCCGCCTGCACTTGGGCAATGGGCAGTTCCTGCAGGTAACCGTCGCGCCGGACCAGGGCGTTCTGAGGCAGAAGGTCCAGCAGATTCTGGATGGCCTTCCGCCCTCGTTCGACGGTCAGTTGTTCGAGCATTTCCGCGCCCAGCACGAAGAAGAGGATGAAAAGGGCGGTGGTGAACTCTTTGATAGCCAATGCCGCCGTCAGCGCCATGGTCATGGAGAGTTCCATGGTCATTCGGCGGGATACCAGGTTGTCCACGGCTTCGCGGAAGACGGGATACCCTCCCACGAATGCGGCGGCGAGCGAAAGCGGATCGATGCCGTCGAAACGCGGCGTGATTCCAGCCCAACTCAAGGCCGCGACGAATCCGACCAGTGTGAACCGAAGCAGGTCCGCGAAGTTCATCTCCCCTACTGGCGCATTCTGGCCGCGCTCCTCTACCCGAGATTATAGTGGCGGATGCGACTGCGGCGCGTGGAATTGTTACGACCGGCGTGCTCCGGGAAACAGGCGGGCGAGTTGCGGAACTGAGCGGGAATGCCAGGCTGTGGGACACTGGCACTAAGCCAGACATGCGCCAGGCCCGCGCCGCTTTTCGCTATCCCAACTACCGCTACTATATGACCGCCCGGTTCCTGACGCCGCTGGCGTCGGAGATGCAGGCCGTGGCGGTGGCCTGGCAGGTGTACGGGCTGACCCATCGGCCGCTGGATCTCGGGCTGGTGGGGCTGTCGCAGTTTCTGCCGGGCATCTTCCTGTTTCTGGCGGCCGGGCATACCGCGGACCGCTTCCCGCGGCTGCGCATTTTGCAGACTTGCCTGGCGGCGTTTTCCCTGTGCTCGCTGCTGCTGCTGGCACTCACGGTCGACGGCCTGTCTTCGGTCTATCCGATTTATGCGGTGCTGCTGCTGAACGGCGCCGTACGGGCGTTCAACCATCCGGCGGGCCAGGCGTTCCTGCCGCTGCTGGTGCCGGAAGAAGATTTTCCCAACGCGGTCGCCTGGAGCTCTTCAGTTTTTCAGGCGGCCACCATCGCCGGGCCGATGGCGGGTGGAGTGCTGTACGGATTGAGCGGGAGCCCCATTCCGGTCTACGCGTGCGCCGCCATCGCGTATCTTACGGGATTGGGGATGGTGTCGGCCATCCGGGTGCAGGCCGTGGAACGCCCGCCCGCAGCCTCTTTGGGCATGGTCCTGGAAGGGTTCCGGTACATCCGGCGCAACCCACTGATCCTGGGCGCGATCTCGCTGGACCTTTTCGCGGTGCTGCTGGGTGGCGCGGTGGCGCTGTTGCCGGTGTACGCGCGGGAAATCCTGAAAGTGGGAGCGCCAGGACTGGGGATTCTGCGCAGCGCGCCGGGTGTGGGCGCGGTGGCCATGGCCATCGTGGTGGCTCATAGACCCTTGACGCGGCGCGCGGGAGTCACCATGCTGTGGTGCGTTTTCGGCTTCGGCTTCTTCACGGTGGTGTTTGGACTTTCGCGCAACCTGGCGCTGTCGCTGGCGGCGCTGGCGCTGGCCGG
>Ga0116114_1001340_pt1 | contig 13240 bp, 10 predicted proteins | sample June2015DPH_10_5_FD_89823 | JGI IMG/M metagenome (GOLD analysis project Ga0116114, IMG submission 89823) | Peatland microbial communities from SPRUCE experiment site at the Marcell Experimental Forest, Minnesota, USA - June2015DPH_10_40 | ecosystem: Environmental > Terrestrial > Soil > Wetlands... | reverse complement strand
GTGAACTCGGTTTGCGTGAGCGGCGATACGCCGGTCTCGTAGCCGTGGTCCGCGTCTTCGGAGATGCGGCAGATGTCGACGATGCCGTAGGAGTGGTCGACGGGCTGCATGTTGGAGCGGACGACGCGACGCGGCGCTTTCTGGTCGATGGCCTCGCGCCAGGGCATACCGCCCGCATGATAGGTCTCCAGGGCGCTCATGTAGGGATCGTGCTGTCCCGGCCACTTGTCCCACCAGTCGGCGAAGTCCATCTCGGCGCGGCCGGTCTGGTCGGGGTGGTCGGAGGCCCAGGCAAAGGCGCGCTCGCGCTCCAGCTTGACGGCGAGCGGGTTGGAGAAGTCGATGACGCGTTCGCCATCGTACTTGGGCGTATGCACCGGCAGATAACACTCGGCGGGATAGTTGATGCGCGCGGGCCGGCCCTGCGTCCCTCCGCCTGAACCATAGAAGCCGAAAGTCCCCTGTGCGCCGGGCCCTCCCATGCCCCAGTAGAAGTCGGTGAGGCCGTGGTCCTGAAAGAACTTCTGCGCATGGGCGTTGCTTCCGCCCGACATCCACCCGTGAAAGCGGCTGTAGTTGTTGGCCACCAGCTCGCGGTCGTCGAGGTTGATGGGCCGCCGCTGCTTTAGCCGGATGTCGTGCGCGATGGCGATCAGATCGGCCTGGTGCTCCATGGCGCGCAGCCCGTCGTTACTGAAGAGGAGAAGCAGCTTCTCGCCCGGGAAGCTCGCTCCCACGGGCATGGTGACCTTGTAACTGCAGTAGCCGTGGAGCTGCATCCGGTCCGCCGTCATGCCCTGCCAGCCCTCGGAGACCTCAAAGCGCGAAGCGCCCTTCTGGGTGGTGACGTGGCCCATCAGCAGCGTGTTGCCGGTGGTTGGATCGTTTACCACGTGGTTTACCGCATACAATTTGGGCGTAATCAGGGTCTCCACCGGCAACAGCTCGTAGTAGTCGCGGTTGCGCGAGTGCGTTCCCAGGCTGACCCATTTGTCCGTGGTGCCACCCAGCCGCGCGTCGGAGGAGACGAAGTAGTCCATCTCCTGCAGGTCGACCGGCTTGCCCGTGTGGTTCGTGCGGCCCAGGCTTACAAGGATGTCGTTGCCGGTCTTACTGGCGGAGATGCGGTACTCGAAGTCCAGGTGCCCGTGCTTCGTCCCGTGCAGCGTCACGGTTTCGAACGATCCCAGGTTACTGCTGTCGTTGCGATCCACCGAGCTGGTCACGGTCCAGCCCGAGGGGTCGTCGCCAGGAAGGAAGTGCACGTCGTTGAGCTGCATCTCGCTGCCCTTGAGCTGTGCCGACCAGCGGCAGTTCGCGGGGTCCACGGAGAGCTTGAGGTTGTCAGTCTCCAGCGCGATGAGCTTTGCGGCCGCGTGGCTTGGTTTTGTCCCCTGCGATGGCGGAGTCTCCGCAAGCAGCGCCTGGGTGGGATGGACCGGGACCAGCGAGGCCAGGGCCGCACCCTTGGCGGCCTGCGCAAGCATCTGGCGGCGGGTGATCGGCGGTCCCGGGCCTTCCTTCTTCTGTGACATGCAATCTTCTCCTGCTCCGAAGCGCGCTGCTAACGCCAAAAACAACGCATTTTGGTCTGCGCCAGCTTACCACTGCAACTCCGACCGATGCATCTGCGCAGATCTATGAAGAAAGCAGAACGTCTGTGAAGAGAAGGGAGACAAAGATCGGTTGGCAGGAATCGCCCCATCGCTGCCATACTGGTATATGGATGGACCAGGATGGCGAGCACAATCGTTCCCAAACCCGAACTCGAAGAGAAGACGTTCGACAGCACGCTGGCCAGCGCGCACACCACAATGATCTTCAGCGAGGTGATCTCTCTGGCGGTGGACAGCTTTCGCGCCAGCAAGGCGCGTTTTCTGCTCACCATGCTGGGCATGGTGATTGGTTCGGCGTCGATCATCCTGGTGGTGACGGTGGGGATGACGGGCAAGCAATACGCGCTGGAGACGATCTCCAGCCTGGGGCCGAACAAGATCGAGATGCAGTACCGCGGCGGGAGCATCATTGGCCCCGACAACACGACCACGCCGGACTCGATGACCCGCGAAGACATGGAGGCGGCGCATGACACGGTGCCCGGCATCGTTGCCTACTCGCCCCTGCTGGAGGACCACGACCGCATCAGCATTGGAGGCGGCATTACCAACGACGCCATGCTGCTGGGCGTCTCGCCGCAGTATAAGCAGGTGCGCGGGCTGGTGGTACTGGCGGGGCGCTTCTTCGACGAGCAGGACGCCGACGCGCACGCCAAGGTCGCTGTACTCAACAAGCCATTGGCGGAGAAGCTGTTCGGCAGCGCGCAGGCCGCGGTGGACAGGAACATCTCGATCCGGGGCATTCCGCTCACGATCGTCGGCGTCTTCCAGGAGAGCATCGACACCTATGGCACCTCCGAGATCAACGATCAGACCATTCTTATCCCGTACGGGGTGGCGCGCTACTTCACCGGCACCGACAACCTCAAGGAGATCTTCTTCAAGATGGCCAACCCCACGCTGGTGGGGCCCGGGGCGATCCAGATCACCGAGCTGATCCAGAGCCGCCATCGGCCCACCAGCGTATACCACGCCGAGACCCTGACCGGCATTCTGTCCACCATGAACAAGGTTGCCGACGACCTGACCTGGGTGCTGGTGATCGTCGCATTCATCACGCTGGTGGTGGGCGGGGTGGGCATCATGAACAGCATGCTGGCCAATGTGCAGGCGCGCACGCGGGAGATCGGCATACGCAAGGCTCTGGGCGCGACCCGTCGCGAGATACAGATGCAGTTCCTCACCGAGGCGGTGTTTCTGTCGTTCGCCGGCGGCATGGTGGGAACCATGGTCGGTCTTGGCATCCCGATCTCGGTGGGCCTGTTGACGCCGTACAAGATTCCCGTGGGCTGGCTGGCTGCTCCGATTGCGCTGGGCACTTCGGTCCTGGTCGGCGTGATCTTCGGCACCGTACCAGCCAACCGCGCGGCGCGGTTGAATCCGGTGGAGACCCTTAAGTACGAGTGACACTGCGTGGCGTGCAGGACGCTTCGCGCCACTTCGAGGCTTTCTCGACGCTTCGCGTAAAAGCAAGAGCGCCAATCCCCATGCATGTGGATGGGCGCCCTCGGTGTCAATCGTTGTCAGGCACTTTACGCGGCGGTCTCGGCGGTGTCGCCCGGCAGGTCTTCTCCCTTGATGGTGACCTTGATGTGGCTGGTGACCTCGCGGTGCAGCTTGATGGGGACGTGGAACTCGCCCAGCGACCGGAGCGGCTCTTCCAGCGAGATCTTGCGGCGGTCGATGGTGTATCCCTTCTGCTCGAGCTGGTGGGCGATGTCGCCGGAGGTGACGGAGCCGAAGAGGTGGTCGTTCTCGCCCACCTTGCGCTCGAAGACCAGCTCGACCGACTCCAGCTTCTTGACGAGCTCCTCGGCGAGGACCTTTTCCTTGGCGAGCCTGCGTATGGCTGAGCCCTTCATCTGCTCGATGACGGCCTTGTTGGCGGGGGTCGCCTCGATGGCCAGCTTGCCGGGCAGGAGGTAGTTGCGCCCGTAGCCGTCGGCGACCTTGACCACATCGCCGCGATGGCCGAGCTTATTGACGTCTTCCTTGAGTATGACTTCCATGGCTGTTCTCCGGGATTTCTGTCGCCGTCCGGCAGAACCGGCGGCGCGTAAGGTTAGAAGCGCGCGGCGAAGGCGAGCAGGGCGATGTTGCGCGCCTGCTTGATGGCGAGCGAGACGCGGCGCTGGTGGCGGGTGCAGACGCCGGTCAAGCGGCGGGGAACGATCTTGCCCCGCTCGGCGACGAAGCCCTGCAGCAGGCGGACATCGCGGTAGCTGATGGCGTCGATCTTCTCGGTGCAGAACTTGCAGACCTTCTTGCGGCGGAAGAACTTTCGTCCGCCGGGGCCTCCGCCGGGACCGCTAGGGCCGCCGGGACCGCCTGCGGGACGCGGCGGGCGCGGGCCGCCGGGACCGGCGTAGGCGGGACGCGGCGTGTAGGGTCTTGCTTCCGGTGCGGATTGCGGGGCGCTTGTTTCGTCAGCCATTGTGGTTCCTCTCATCACTTTCTATTTGTGCCAAACCAGCTCCAGGTCCGTGGTGGAGTCTGGGAACGCCCGCGTTGGAGGCCGGGTTTGCAAGCTGGTGCGGCGGTTGATTTGTTCGGCGTTGCGGCAGTTGCCGCTGCGCAGATATTGTATGGCGCGGCGGCGGTTAGACCGCTGCGGCGGGAGGCCCGGCGGCGACAACCGCTTCAGGTTCGGCAACGGCGAGTGCTTCTGCAACTGCGGACGGCTCGGGCGCTTCGGCGGCGGAGATGGCGACCGGCGCGGGCTGCGGAGCGATGGGCTGCGCGCTGCGCTTCACCTTGGAGTCGCGCAGGGCCTTCACCTTGGCGAGACGCTTCTCCTCCTCGTCCATGCGCACCGTGATGAACTTGATTACCGGCTCGGAGACGCGCAGGCGGCGCTCGATCTCGCCGATCAGGCTGCCTGGCGCGCCCACGGTGAGAAGCACGTAGAAGCCGTCGTTGAACTTGCGGACGGTGAAGGCGAGACGCCGGCGTCCCATCTTCTCCACGCTCTTGACCTCGCCGCCGCCGGAGGTGATGTTGGCCGAGAAACCTTCGATCAACTTGTCGAGGTCGGCCTCTTCCACGTCGGGACGGACGATAAACATGATTTCGTAGCTGCGGTTCATTCTTTACTTCTTTCTGCGAAGTTCTGCTTCGCACCGTGCGGGCGTGTGCTCTGCCAACCCGGTCTGGAATGGTCCTCGGGGGCTAAAGCCCCGTTGGGATTCTTGCCTCGTTCGGCACGGCTGAAGCCGTGCCCTTCCGATCTTGCTTCCTCTGCATCGCTTCCGACTACTCTCCGCCCGGCGGGCGGTTGAACTCATTCATCGCGGCGCTCACACCCTGGGTGAGGACTGCCTCAACCGCGCTTCTGACGCGGTCGAGCACTTCATCCAGCACTGCAAGCTCCTGCCTGTGCATCGGCGAGAGCAGGTACTCCGTGCCGCCTGCCTTCACCTCTGTGCCATCCGCCAGCGGGGGCTTGCCGACCCCGATGCGAATGCGCAGCCACTCCTCGGTGCCGAGCGCGCCGGAGACTGACGCCGCTCCGTTGTGCCCGTTCGCCGAACCGCGTTCGCGAATGCGAAGCGTGCCCAGCGGAAGGTCCAGCTCGTCGTAGATCACAATCAGGTCCTGCGACGGGACCGTGATTTCCAACTCACGAACCAGCGCGGCCACCGAGAGCCCGCTCAGGTTCATATACGTCTCCGGCTTGGCCAGCAGGACCTGGTGGCCTGCCAGCATGGCCTTTGCCGTAAGCGCCCTGCCCCGGCGGTTCGCGAGGGTCGCACCGCAGTGTTCTGCGATGCGGTCCAGCGCGAGAAAACCGGCGTTGTGCGGGGTGAACTGATACTCGATGCCGGGGTTGCCGAGACCTACGATCAGTTTCACGCCGCGCTTCCTTTGTGCGAACAACTCCGGGGCCAAAGCCCCATCGGTGTCGCGCCTGTTGCGGCAGGCTAAAGCCCTGCCCTATGCAAAACGTACCGTTCCGCTGCTCCTTACTTCTTCCTGGCCTCCGACCTAGCGTCCGCCCTGGCGTCCGACTTGGCATCCGGCTTGGCATCCGGCTTGGCATCGGCCTTGGCATCCGGCGCGGCTTCCGTCTCGCCCTTGCCCTTCTTGACGACCTCCGGTTCGACCGGCGCTTCGACCACCTCTTCAACCGGCACGACCTCTTCCTTAATCATGGAAACGTGCGCGACGGTCAAGCCCTCGTCGTCGAGGAACTTGATGGTGCCGGGGTGCGGCAGATCGGAGACGTGGACGGCCTGGTTGATCTCCAGCAAGGAGACATCGGCGTCCAGGTGGCTGGGAATATCGCTGGGCAGGCACTCGATCTCAACCTCGCGCAGCACATGCTCCAGGATTCCGCCCTGGGTCTTGACGCCGACCGGCACGCCGATCAACTGGACGGGAACCGAGACGCGAATCGCCTTGTCCATTGCGATGCGCTTGAGGTCGATGTGCAGCAGCGCGCCTTTGATCGGCTCATTCTGCCAGTCGACAACCATCGCCTTGACCGTGGGGGAGCCGGCCACGTCGAGGTCGAAGATGGTGTTGTGGCCGGAATCGGAGTGCAGAATCCGCGTGATGATGCGTGGGTCCACGGTGACCGCGACCGCAGCCTGCCCGGCCCCGTAGACGACGGCGGGAATCCTGCCCGCGGCACGCACGCGGCGTGCTGCGTTCTTGTTGAACTTGCCCTCGCGGGGCGTTGCGACGACGGCTGAGATGGTGGATATTGCCATGTACTTATCCTTTCGGGCACGAGAAGACAATTGTCAGTTGTAAGTCAAAACCCAATCACTGTCTGCCTACGCTCCCTTTGCGGCTTGGCCGCTAAATCTACCTACGTACAACGAAAACGAACAACGTACAACTTGCTTCTAGTTGAACAGCGTGCTGACGCTGGTCTCCATGTGGATGCTCTCGATGGCGCGGCCAAGCAGCCCGGCAATCGATAGAACCTTGATCTTCGGCACCCGCAGCGCGTCTTCGCGCAACGGTATGGTGTTGGTGACGACCAACTCTTCCAGCCTTGATGCCGCAATGCGTTCCACCGCCGGGCCCGAGAGCACTGGATGCGAAGCGCACGCATAAACCTTCTGTGCGCCCTGGGCCAGCAGCGCCTCCACGGTTCCCACCAGCGTTCCGGCGGTGTCGATGATGTCGTCGAGGATGAGGCATGTGCGGTCGCGCACATCGCCGATCACATTCATCACCTCGGTCACATTCATGTCGGTCCGCCGCTTGTCGACGATGGCCAACGGAACTTCCAGCTTCTTGGCGAAGAAGCGCGCGCGCTCCACGCCTCCCGCGTCCGGCGAAACCACGGTCAGATCGGGCAGTTCAAGCTCCCGGAAGTAGCTCACCAGCACCGGGCTGGCGAAGAGGTGGTCCACCGGGATATTGAAGAAGCCCTGAATCTGCGCCGCGTGCAGATCGACCAGCAAGGCGCGGTTTGCTCCGGCCGTGCTCAGCAGGTCTGCCACCAGTTTGGCCGTAATCGCCACCCGCGGCCGGTCCTTGCGGTCCTGCCTTGCGTAGCCGTAGTACGGCATGACAACCGTAATCCTGCCGGCCGAGGCGCGCTTCAGCGCGTCCATCATGATCAGCAGCTCCATCAGGTGCTCATCCACGGGGTGGCATGTGGGCTGCACCAAAAACACATCCACGCCGCGAACATTTTCGAGCAACTGAAAGTAAACCTCGCCGTCGGCGAAGCGCTGCAACTTGGACTCGCCCAGCGGCACGCCGACGAACTTGCAGATCTCTTCGGCGAGTGGGAGATTGGCCGACCCGCAAAAAACCTTGAAGCGCTTGTCTTCACTCAGCTTGGGAGAGCGCTTCCTCTCCGTCGCCGGCCTTGCTCCATCCGTCGCGGACTTTGGCGCGTCGGACTTTGTTCCATCCTGAGATGGTTTTGGTGCAGGCTGGGAATTTTTTTCTGGCTCCTCAGCCTGCCCTGAAATAGGGGAATGGACCGCAGTCGTGTTCTGGTTGTTCACGTCGAAACCCTCCAGGCTGGTTGACCTTGGTAGCTCCTGCTGCTTTACGTCTTACGACGCCATTTTTTCTGCGTCGCTACTTCGCCCTGCGAAATAAAGAAAAATCGACAAAGTCGAGTTTCTAAGAAACTGGCCCCTTCAAACTTCTGCTTCTGAACCTTTACCCTTCGCGCCCAGTTCGGCGCGCTGTGCAAACTTCAAAAAACCGTCCAACTTCCACGGCATGTTGCTGCCGCCAAAGAACCCTAAGTTGTTCGTCTGACCGAAGTCAGCCGATCGTCTGCGCACGCAATTGACCCGTGCCGACTTGGTTCGCTCTCCTCGTTCTGTGCGTCGACTTGTTTGGCTGGGCGACCAGGATTCGAACCTGGACTGAGTGCGTCAAAGGCACTTGACCTACCATTAGTCGATCGCCCAGTACGGTCACCGGTGTTCCCTGCCGGCAATCATCACTCTGCGAACATTCTGCGCCAGTACTCTTGCCGGGGCAAGGTCTCGGTAAGGAGGGCCTTGCAGCCGGAAGCCTGAACGCGTTGTTGAGCCGCCCTGGCATCTGCCTCGGACCGGTAAAGTCCAAACAGAGCGGAGCCTGAACCCGAGAGCGCCGCGTAGATCGCGTTGCCGCTCGAATCTTCCGTCGTGTCCGAAGACACGCCAGCCGTGGGTCCCATCAATAGACGCTTGATTTCACGCAGGAGGGGATACTGAGGAAAGACGACCGATTCAAAGTCGTTTTCGATCCCGGTGCGGACAAGCGCGAGAAGCGGGTTCCCGGCCAGACCGTTCTGTGTGACGCTCTCTTCAGAGCCACGAACGATACCGGATGGGTCAGGCGTTGGCTCTGTCTCAGGAATAAACCCAAAATCCGAAGGGCAATCCCGAAGAACAGTTGCGTAAACGTGACTCAACTCTTCCAGCTTATCGGGTTGCGCAGGGGAAGTCAAACGAACGCCTGCTGTTCCCTGTTGCCTGTTCCCTGTTCCCTGTCTTTCATCCCAGTCGCGAAATGCCTGGGGCGTCGAGACTCCCACCTCCGGCACGGCGATGACACAAGGAGTCGCCGGAAGGTCTGGCATCGCCGAGACGCACTCGCCGCGACCCGTCCCCAGCACCGCGCCGCCCAGCAGAAACAGCGGCACATCCGAGCCAACCTCCGCGGCCAACTCCAGCCGGGCCGGCTCGGGCAGGGCAAGCCGCAACTCGCGCTTCAGGCCGATCAGCGCGGCCGCCGCGTTCGCCGATCCCGCCCCCAGCCCGCCCTGCACCGGCAGGTTCTTCTCGATGTGGATGGCAACCTCGGCGGTCACACCCATCCGCGCCAGCGCCAGTTCCACCATCTTCCACGCCGTGTTGCGCGCGTCGGCCGGAACCTCGGGGTGGTTCGTCGTCAGCGTGATCCGTGAATCGCCCACCGCGATTCGTCTCGCCTCCACCGTCACCAGATCGTGCAGCGCCAACGTCTGATAGAGCGTCGCCAGCTCATGAAAGCCATCCGGCCGCACCGGCCCAATCGCCAGCCCCAGGTTGATCTTCGAGTACGAACAGACACGTGTAGCCATCGACCCATTCTATGACCAACACTGTTGCTCCAACCGTGGCGGGTTCCTAATCGACAACCCCACCGCTTCGCGCTCACGCTATTCTGTCAGCAGCCTTCCATCGCGTTTTCTGGAGTTGCCGTCGATGCATCTCGCTGCCCGTGTTCTCGTCTGCTGCGTCGCCCTGGCTCTCTCCGGCGCGACCGTTGCGGCCCAAACGAATGTCTCGACGAGCGCGCAGACGGCAGCCCCTCCCAATCCCTACGCAATCGTCAGCTCGCCGCCTACGCTGGCCCAGCACGCAATGGTGGTCAGCATCCACCACGATGCATCGGACGCCGGCGTCGAAGTTCTCAAGGCCGGCGGAAACGCGGTGGACGCGGCGGTGGCGGTGGGCTTTGCGCTCGCCGTCGTCTATCCGCAGGCGGGCAATCTGGGCGGCGGCGGATTCATGCTTGTGCGCCTAAAGACGGGCGAGGCGCACTTCATCGACTACCGCGAGCGGGCGCCCGCCGCGGCCAGCGCCGGAATGTACCTCAACGCGAAGGGCAACGTCGTGCCGGGAGCGTCGACTGAGGGCTACAAGGCGATCGGCGTGCCGGGCACGGTCGCGGGGCTCATCTACGCGGAAAAGACCTACGGCCGGCTGACGCTGGCGCAGGTGATGGCCCCGGCGATCCGCCTCGCAAGCGAGGGCATCATTTTGTCGGACGAGGAGGCGCACAGCCTCGCCGCCGCAAAGAACCTCGCCCGCTTCCCCGAATCGCGCCGCATCTTTCAGCGCAACGGCAACTTCTTCAAGCCCGGCGACCGCTTCACTCAGCCGCAGCTCGCCGCTACGCTGAAGCGCATCGCCGCCGATCCCGCGAGCTTCTACAAAGGCCCGATGGCTGCCGAGCTTGCCGCCTCGATGCAAAGGGGCGGCGGACTGATCACTACTGCCGACCTCGCGGCTTACGAGGTGAAGGACCGCGCTCCGCTCGCCGGAAGCTATCGCGGCTGCCAGATCATTACCGCGCCGCCTCCCTCCGCGGGCGGCATCGTGCTTCTCGAGATTCTCAACATCCTCTCCGGCTACGACCTGGCGCAGATGGGCGACCGCACGCCACAGCAGGTCCACATCATCACGGAGGCCTTCCGCCGCGCCTACAAAGACCGCGCCGACTACCTGGGCGACCCCGGCTTTGTCTCCATGCCGATCCAGCAGATGGCCTCTCCCGCCTACGCGGCCGCCTGGCGCAAGTCGATCCAGCCCATCGCGCCATCGCCCTCGGCAACGCTCATGCGCCCCGCCGGGTTTCTGCCTCCGCCACCTGTCGCGACGCGCGCGGCGGCGCATGAATCCACCGAGACCACGCACTTCTCCGTCGTCGATGCCGAGGGCAATGCCGTCGCAAGCACAACCACGCTCAACGGCCTCTTCGGCTCCGGCGTGACGGCGGGCCAGCTCGGTTTCCTGCTCAACGACGAGATGGACGACTTCACCGCCAAGCCCGGCGCACCCAACATGTACGGGCTCATCCAGGGCCTGGCCAACGCAATCGCACCCGGCAAGCGCCCGCTCTCCAACATGACGCCTACCATCGTGCTGAAGGACGGCAAACTCCTGCTCGTGCTCGGCTCGCCCGGCGGCCCCACCATCATCACCACCGTGGCCAACGACATCATCAGCATCCTGGACAACGGCCTCAATGTGCAGCAGGCCGCCGACGCTCCGCGCTTTCATCACCAATATCTGCCCGACGTCCTTGAGTTCGAGAAGTCCTTCCCTCTGCCCGTCGTCGACGCGCTCAAAGCCAGTGGATACGCGGTCAGCCGCGTGAATGAGGCCGACGAGAAGAACCCCGGCGTCTGGGGCGACAGCGAGATGATTTACATCGATCCCAACACAGGCACGCTGCTCGGCGGCCAGGACCAACGCCACCACTTCGGCAAGGCTGCGGGATATTAATCCGCGCGGATTCACTGTCTGCGCGCCGCTGCTGTACCTTTAACAGCAATGCAACCTGGAATCTCCACCCACGTCTTCTTCCAGCACCGCCTGCACCCTGGCCTGCTGGACGCCCTCGCCGGCGGCGGCGCGCGCACCATCGAAGTTTTTGCCGCTCGCCACCACTTCGACTACACCGATGCGCCCGCCGTACGCGAACTCGCCGCGTGGTTCCGCTCCAACGACGTGCGCGCGGTGCTGCATCAGCCCATCTATCTTCTCTCCGAGGGCGGGCGCGACTTCAGCAGCGCGGACGCGGCCCAGTGGTCGCGCCACGTCGCACCCAATCTCAACCTGATCGCTGCCGAAAAATCCCACCGCATCGGCGCCATGGACGAGGTGAAGCGTGCCATTGAGGCAGCCGAACAGGTCCCGTTTGCCGCTGTCGTCCTCCACCTCGGCCTCAAGGACGCGCCTTGGGACGAGTCCGCTCTCGAGCGCTCGCTCACCGCCATCGAGCACCTCGAAGCCTTCGCCGCGCCGCTCGGCGTCCGCCTACTGCTGGAAAACATGCAGAACGAGGTCGCCACGCCGGAGAACCTGCTCACCATTCTCAAGACCGGACACTTCGACTCGGTTGGCGTCTGCCTCGACGTTGGCCACCTGCATCTTGCCATGCCCGCGGACGGCGCGCCGCGTGACTCCGGCGTCGGCGCTGCCGTCGAGATGCTCGGCCCGCGCATTGCGCAGGTGCATCTGCACGACAACCACGGCGCCTTCGCGCACTCCTCCGAAATGAAAGATGAACACCTCTGGCCTGGCAGCGGCACTATCGACTGGCCTGCCGTCTCCTCCGCGCTCGCCGCCCTGCCCGCCGCCACGCCCGCCATTCTGGAGGTTGCCGGCGAACGCGACGAGCCCTCCGAAGCCGTCACCCGCAAGGCAGAAGCAGCCTTCCGAACGCTTGCAAACTGGCAATCCACGCACCTTTCGCAGAATATGTAACTTAATAAGATCGAAATAGGCGCCGTATGAGTGAATTAGGACCAAAATCGGTTACAAATCCGCCGGTTGCCACCATCGCTTCACTCGCCGCGCACGTCGGCGAGACGATTACGCTGCGCGGATGGCTCTACAACATGCGCGAGAGCGGCAAGCTGCTCTTCCCCATCTTCCGCGACGGCACCGGGACCATCCAGGGCATCGTGCCCAGGTCCGCCGTGCCTCCCGAAGTCTTCGACCGCGTCAAGTCGCTGACCCAGGAGTCGTCGGTCATCGTCACCGGACGCGTTCGCGCCGACACGCGCGCCCCCTCCGGCTTCGAACTCGACGTTGAGGACCTCCAGATCGTCCACCTCGTCCCCGAGTCCGCGCCCTACCCCATCACGCCCAAGGAGCACGGCACCGACTTCCTCATGGAGCATCGCCACCTCTGGATGCGCACGCCGCGCCAGTCGGCCATCCTGCGCATCCGCGCCACCATCATGCGCGCGGCGCAGGAGTACTTCGACACGCACGGCTTCGTCCGCACCGACCCGCCCATCCTGACGCCCGCCGCCTGCGAGGGCACCAGCACGCTCTTCGAGCTGGACTACTTCGGCGACCCAGCGTTCCTCACGCAGTCCGGCCAGCTCTACATGGAGGCCACCGCGCTGGCCCTGGGCAAGGTCTACAGCTTCGGCCCGACGTTTCGCGCGGAGAAGTCGAAGACGCGAAGACACCTCACCGAGTTCTGGATGATCGAGCCCGAGGTCGCCTTCATGGACCTGGAAGGCGACATGGACCTCGCCGAAGCCTTTCTCATCCACATTGTTACGCGCGTGCTGGAACTGCACCGCGCCGACCTTAAGGTCATCGGCCGCGAGATCGCCAAGCTGGAAGCGATCCAGGCGCCGTTCCCGCGCCTAAGCTACGACGAAGCCCACCAGATGCTCGAAGCCGCCTTCGCCTCCGGCCACCTCGAAGCCCCGCACATCTACGGAGACGACCTCGGCTCGCCCGACGAGACCTACCTCAGCTCCCAATTCGACCGGCCCGTCATGATTCACCGCTACCCCGCCGCCTCCAAGGCCTTCTACATGCAGCCCGACCCGGCCGACCCCACCAAGGCCCTCTGCGTCGATGTCCTCGCGCCCGAGGGCTACGGCGAGATCATCGGCGGCTCGCAGCGCGTCGACAGTTACG
>Ga0116114_1001333_pt1 | contig 13301 bp, 14 predicted proteins | sample June2015DPH_10_5_FD_89823 | JGI IMG/M metagenome (GOLD analysis project Ga0116114, IMG submission 89823) | Peatland microbial communities from SPRUCE experiment site at the Marcell Experimental Forest, Minnesota, USA - June2015DPH_10_40 | ecosystem: Environmental > Terrestrial > Soil > Wetlands... | reverse complement strand
GGGTTGGTGCGAAAGGGGGGACTCGAACCCCCATGGATTGCTCCGCCAGGTCCTAAGCCTGGTGCGTCTGCCAATTCCGCCACTCTCGCATTGCTGTCGAAGAAATCAATTCCCTCGATCGTGGTCGTCCGCGTACGACAACTGAATTGTACCGTGTCCCATCCGCTGGTCGATGCTTCGCGTCTCTTCACACGCCATTGCAGTGGCAAAGCGAAGAGCCAACCGGATTGGGTTGGCTCTGCAAGAAAACTTGTTGCTCAGATTGGTGCGGAGGAGGGGACTTGAACCCCTATGCCTTGCGGCGCTAGCACCTCAATCCAATAATGAGTGTTTCTCGGGGTATCGGATGGTTTCAACTAATTGATTCTATTCAGTCTCCTGTATCGTCCAGTATCGCCATTTTGCATGAAGTGGTTACAAAATGGTTACAGTGCTTTTAGGTGTTTATTATCGGAAAAGTTCGATGCTTCGGGCTCGCCTGATTCCAAGGACGCACTAGCGTTTTTTAGCACTCGATAAGCGCGTCGATTTAGCACTCGATAAACTGCCGAAGATTTCATGCTTACAAATACCTCTGGATGGTTACAATTTGGTTACAGTTAGGCCAGTTTCTTAGCTCTAGTGGGAGCGGCTTTTGAAGCCGCCTTTTTAGGTGCAATCCGAGCAGCTTTCATCCGCCGTTCCATGAACTCTTTGGCAATGCTCAAATCGTCCACGTCCACAATGTTATACCGGCGTTCCATTGAATCCGTCTTGTGGCCGCTTATTTTCATGCGAACCACTTGAGGTACCCCGGCGCGACGCATATTGCGTACCGCTGTTCGGCGCAGGTCATGAAACTTGAGATCAGGCACTCCGGCTCTCTTGCACGCATCCTCCCATGAAATCCGAAAGTCTTTGATTGGGACACCAGCACGACTAAACATCCACGGCGACTGAGGCCAGTTCGCCTCTCTCTCCTTCCAGCTTGCCTGTAGCAGGTCGCGCATATCGCCTTCGAGGAGTGGCACAGACCTGGCATCATCATTCTTCGTGGCGCCCTTTTCGAGGGTGATGAGGCCAGCCTCGAAATCTACCTGCGACCATTGAATGCCAGTCAGTTCACCTTTACGCATTCCAGTGATGTAGCCGCAGACGAAGAGAGCCTTCAGTTCGAGAGGCAGCTCGTCGCGAAGGCGAGCGTAGTCCTCATCGGACAGGAAGCCGGTCCGAACCGTAGTCTCCTTAATCATCGGGAAGTAGGGAACTGTGTTCACCTTCGGCGGGGACCGTTTGCGGGCATTGTGGAAGGCAGTACGAACGATGGAAAGTTCGCGGTTAACAGTCGAGTCAGTGCGCCCCTCCGCTTTTCGCTTCTCCCGGTAGTCGTCCATCTTGTCGGTTGATAGGCGGACAGCACGCAGGCTCCCAAAGAACGGGCGTACGTTTTTCTCTACAACCTTCTCCCAGACGTAACGGGTAGAGTCCTTGACATCACTCTTGAGAACATCGTCCAGCAACTCGCCGATTGTTACCTTGTCAGGCGTGCCGCCCGAGATCTCCCCTCGATGCCGCTTGCCCAGCATCTTGTCTCGCAACTTGATTGCATCGGATTTTTTGGTTGATTTGCTCGACTCGTAAACAGGTTTCCCATCGACGCGAATCTTAACCCACCAGATATCGCCTCGCAGGTAAATCGTGCCAGAACCAGTTGAATTAGTTGTCATTACTTATTGTAACCGAAACGCTAGTGCGTTCGGTTTCAATACTTATTCTTTTCGATCCACGTATCCAGGTCTCGACGATGCAGATGAACTCTACGTCCCATTCGCACTACGGGGAGATCGCGCTGAAAGATGAGATGTTGGACGGATTGCTCGGTACGTCCCAGATAGACGGCGGCTTGCTTCACGTTCAGCAAGACCGGCTGAACGTCGGATGGTGCAAGGCGAGCAAACTCAAGTCGGAGCAGCGAGGCTACTTCCCCCGCTACGGCTCTGACCAGTATGGACATTGATGGGCTCGTCATATCTTCCGTCGCCATTCTCTCTGCTGAAGTCATTTCGGGTCGATCCTCGCTTTAAGGGGTGACGCCTGCCAGTGTTTCGCGGTGTATCCCTGCATACTCATACCCTCGGGCCAGCAGGGAGTCCTGTCCAATACTTCCTGCCTATGCATCCATCAGCCAAACCTATGGGTGCGCAATGGCACTGGCCCGTATTGCGAAAGGTTGCCCCTTATTTTCAACGACGTACCTACTTAGTAACGCTTTTGCCGTGTTTCAGAGTCTAACCAATGAAGCATCTGAAGCATTTTTCTTCCAGCACATAGGCCGAGTAAGCAGGAGAGAGCAGGTGCATCATGTACTTCGGGTTGGAATTTCGTCACCTCCGTTATTTCGTGGCAGTCGCTGAAGAATGCAACTTCGGTCGAGCAGCGATTCGGCTTCACCTCGCGCAACCCTCACTCAGCGCTCAAATCAAAAAGCTCGAAGACGGCATACGCGCGACGCTGTTCCTGCGTGGGCGCTCCGGTGCAACATTGACGCCCGCTGGCAGCGTTTTTCTGACAGCGGCTAAGCGACTGCTGCACTTGAGTGAGCGTGCCGTAGAGAACACATCCTCTGTCCATTCGGGCATCGACCTTCCGTTTCGCTTTGGATACTCGCCCTTCGTCAATCATCATCTTGTTGAAGAGACGGTGGCGGAGTATCGGGACCTCGTACCGAACGGTCAGATTGAGTCGTCAAGCGAATGCTCAGAGCCGCTTCTAAGCATGGTTGCCGAGGGACTTCTCGATGCGGCCCTTGTGATAATGCCAATCGGCGAACACAAGCTCTTCGTCCAGCGCGTACGCACTGAGAAGCTGCTGGTCTGCTTGCGTCGAGATGATCCGCTCGCGCAAGAAGAGAGCATTCCTCAGGAGCTGATCGCAGACCGCCTCCGCATTGGTCTGGCGCGTGTACATCCGGCTAGACGAAGCCCTGACCCTCTGCCCACACCTAATCGCCGTGCAGGCACGGCCTCGCCTCTATGTTGAATATCACCATCGCATCGCCGCAGCCATCGAGCGGTGCATCCCGATTCAACAGGTGATGTCGTGTGACGAGTTCGCATGTCAACTCATGGGCACTGAATGCAAGCTGGAGCGTGCGGTGGATATAGCCTACGCAATCAAGTCGGAATTGCGAACCGTTGACCCTGCATACGCCTTCGGACATCTCCGTGATCCTCACGCATCTGGACACCGCCCCTGAGCCTGACCTATTCGCGCCTGAACCTGACTGTGCGGAGAGCAGGGCAAGAGTGACCGATGCGCTCGATGCAATGAACGTGAGATATGGCCTCAACACCGTTTACCTCGGCTCGATTCACGAGGTACGCCGTCAATCTCCCACACGCATTCCGTGGGGTCCTCCACCACCGCTGGAGGAGTACGACGACCCCGCAGACAATGTGCGGAAGCCAGTAACGCGATACACCCTGAATCAGGAACAACTCGCTCGACTGGGACGCAGGAAGCTTGCCCGTTGAGGCGTATTTACCGAAATCCCGTTTCCCGGAAATCGAGACGAAGCGCTCATTTCCGCTCCACACAACGGCGTTTGTCGGGACCGATCCTGCCAGACCGCGGGCTTCTTTCTACCAACTGAGGTCGGAGTCTTCCGGTCCCCAAGTGCGAGGGGCCGGGGCACTCTCGTCGTGGTCTAGAAAGGGCACAGGGACCGGTGCCATCCGTACAGAACTCCGACCGACAGGTATGGGCTCTCAGTTCTGGGCACGTACATGGTTCGGAACGCTATGGGATCAAAGAAGCGGAGCGCCGTTTCGCCGAGTCGGCCCAACGCAACGAAGAGTTGCCAAGGCGCTGGGGTGCAGACAACAGGAGGGGCAAAGGCGTCATTGCCAGGGGAAAGCCCCCCAAAACAAACAGCATTCCATCCAATTGTGGCGGAAAGAATTTGTTCATGAAGCCCTCCAGTTTCGGAATCAGCGCACCGTTAATTAGAGCTGCGTATTGCGAGGCCAGGGGCAATAACCCTGAACCCGTATTAACCTTGTAGTTCAGATTTAAGTCCACCCCTGCCTCAGAGATGTGTCCTTGCCCACTAGCCTGTAACGATAATGCTGTCCCGAGAATGACCTGATGACTCTCGGGGTCCACGGTTCTGAGCATTGTTGAGAATCCCACCGAGTTGAATTGAATGTCTATCGTGCGTCTGTTTTTGTCGAATGCCGTAACGGAGAAGACCAAAAAAGGAGCCATGAGGTCGCCAGTTGTGATCTCGAAAGGGATAGGCGCATTCAATGCGCCTAAGGCCACGTTAATTTCATCTCCGACGCTAGTTCGTATCGCCTTGTCAAATCTCCAGAAGAGTTGGTCGTGAATCGTTATGGTTGGCCTTGGCGTTTGGTCAAACTGCTGGCCCGTGGCATTCGCCGCTGCGATGAGGGCACCAGTCATTGTTTGATCTATTACATAACCGATGATGTTGTTTATTAGATCGGGACGCTGATCGGATCGGGTGATGGCATGAGCTTCGGTCGTGCCCGCGGCAAACGGAAAAGGGATAGTTGATAACACGAGACACTCGTGCTCATCACCATCGTATATCCGTATGTCCTGCACTGTTGCTACCGCTGGAATACCATATCCGGTAGTCGCGGGCGATTGCGACTTAGTGCCAGCGATTCCTGTGTTGACGATGTCGGCCCGCACACCATTACCTTCATATCTGATCACTGGGTCGCTTGGATGGTCTGGATCAACCATCTTGATCGTTGCGAGGTTCGCGTTCATCAGCGCGTGGGCGTAGGGCAGCTTAAACAAATCATCGTAGCCTGGAGGATCTGATCCGGCGCTTTGCGCTCGTGTGGGAGTATCTGCCCCACTGGGGGACCGTACAAGAGGCGCCCCCCAAGCCGCAGCCTCCATCGAAGCCGCGGGCGTGGTCATAGCGGCGGCTTTTCGTTTGGCTGGCCTTTCGACGGCGGCAGACTTCGATAAATCGCGCTTCGCAGTTGCCTTGCGCTCTTTCTCCGGTTTACGCATCCGGGTTGCCATTGTCAGCCCTCCAAACCCCATTTGCCGACGCGTATTCTTGATGCGAACTCTCAAGATGAAAACACAAACTAATAACGCTCAAAACGACAATGGGGCCGATCTTGTCACACCCCATTGCCTTGGAGTGAGGCCTGGATCCAATATGGCGAACCAGACGATTGGATCAACACTTTCAGTCTGGCCACCTTTGTGCCCTGATTGCCCGGCGTAAAAGTTACGTCTATGTTCGAGTCCTGTTTTGCGGCGTAGAAAGAAGCCCTATCCTGTCCATCGATGGTGACTTCCCCGCCTGTGAAACTGGCACCTGTGACGCTAAAACTTGAAGCCCTTGATTGGCCGACTGATACGTTTCCGAAGTCGTGGGAGTTTGGAGACAACGACGCAGACATAGAACGCCTACCTCCGGATCGATTTAAGATATTTTATCATTTCGTCCTTTAATAATGCAATCCAATATTCGATCAAAGCCAGCCATTGAAAAGTCCCCTATGCTTTGAAGACGAAAATAGTAAACGAAGATAAGTGCTGGCGTTGCGCCGAAAACCGGTAAAACAGGTTTAGAGAATCATCGCATGAACGTTCCCTACTTCAATAGGCCTTATCCTTTCCCCGTTATTCGATCGATCTGTGCGCCGCCTCCCAGACGCCGTGAATCAGTAACGAAAAGTCGGCATTTGGGAAGAAATTGATCGTTCCAGAAAATGATCGACTCGTAAGCACTCCGCAATCAAATCATTCTCCAGAATTGAATACATATCCTACCCTGCTGACCGATCATTGCCGGAGTGACAAAGTGGATTGATCGCATATTGACGGGTCCCATCGCGCCCGTGCGCAAAACTGGGGAATGGAGGAGCAATGCGCATCTATTCGCGAATGTACCTCCGGGCAATTAGTATTTTGTTGCCTCTCTCCGCTCTGCACCTTGCGTACACTGCGGAAGCGCAGATGTCCTGCATGGTCACTTTCACCTGTCCATCCGCCCGAGGTGCTTGCGCTTCTAATATGGGGGGACAGGTCACATCAAGAGGTCCCTTCCCATTTGCTTCGATCGCCGACTGTAATATTGCGGCAAGGAACGCCAATCCCAATCTGGGCGGCGTCGGCATCAGTTGCAGTTGCACCTCAACCGAAGAAAATACCCCAGCCGAGCAGAAGCCGCCCGGCCCGCATATTAGATGGAATGAACAAGAGAAAAGTTGGTACCCGGAACCAGGATATAACTGGGTGATCGATCCACCAGTTCCCGGAGATTTCCGAGTAACATGGGTTCCAAACGAGCGCTCCGACAGCCATCCCCATGTTGTGGCGAGTGAAACGGAGGGTCCGTCCGGTTGCGCGGGGGACTGCGACAGAGACATTGGCGGCATGAGGCTCTGCAAACACTGAAGCCAGCCCTTGCGGGCTGGCTTCGCTTCCTGCTCACCAAGGAGCAGGGGGGAGTCTCTCTGCAATCATAAACCTTCGTGCGACCGGTTCATCCGGTCGAATGGGGGGAGTCATCAGGAAGACTTCGGCACCGCCGGCAAGGGTTGGCCCTCAAGTCCTTTACGCACGAGGCCCGCAATGAAGTCGGAGAAGGGAATTATGTCTTCTCCGACACTCGCCCTTTCGAGGGCATTCATGTAAGGGTTGCGATCCCCAACCGATATGACCGTCCAGGGGTATCCACCAGATGCCAGCATCACGTTCATCAGAAAACGCCCGATGCGGCCGTTTCCGTCCATGTAGGGATGAATGTAGACGAAGAGGAAATGCCCCAGCACGACACGCACGGCTGGATGAGTCTCTTCGCGGAGGAGATCGAAGAATGCTGGCATGGCGTCTCGCACCGCGTCGCGGTTGAGCGGGACGTGCATGGACTTCCGAATGTAGACCTGGCTGTTGCGATACCCGGCAAGGTCTGCGGGTTTCAAGATGCCAGATGCAACGCTGGGCGCGAAGAGTTCCCGATACCAAGCACCGTGCTCTTCATCCGCAACTTGCCCCGGATTATCGCCACGCAGAACCCGTCCAACGCCTTCCTGCACGGACTGAAACGCCAGCCAGTATCCACGCGCCGCCATCGCGTTCCGCTGCTCCCGGTCACTCTCGTTTTTCTCCGGGTTCCATGAGCCGCTGCGGACACGCTCGACCAACTCGCGCGTGACGCGGTAGCCTTCGATAGACAGCGAATGGTAAGCGTCAGTGACATAGGTTTCGTTGACGCGCTTCAAGTAGGCCGCCATATTGCGCGGCGTCCCCGGTGCTTTGGGGAATCGCTCAATAATCGGCTCCCGCATCTTCTGCCAAAGCATCCGTATTCGGTTTACATACGGGGATGCTTCACGGGTGCGGAGGACAAGATTCGGCCTATCGGTGAAGGGGTCGTTTTCCCGAACAGCATAACCGGCAGCAGTCATCGTCTTCACAATGTCGTCCGCGATACGCTCGCGCCCGACATTGCGGAAGGCTCCGGCCAGACGCCCCGCAATGATGGTGTGTCCTCCCGCCAGTAGCCGGGCCAGGAGCCCAGAGGCATCAGGGACCATCAGCAGGACAGCCCGAACGTCCGTTGCGTTGTGGGAAAAGTAATTGGCAGAGCACTCGATGAGGGCGGACTCTGGCGAGAAGACCTGTAGGCCGTCCACAACCTGCCGATCAGCGGCTGCGGGCAGGGCGGAGCGAAGATCCAGCAGGGAAGTGCAATGCGGGAGCTTGGTAACGGCATTGCGGGCTTTGGGTGCCCTCACCATCAATTGGCGAGGCACCGTCCAGCTACCGGCATGGAGCGATAGGGATTGTTCGGGAGAGAGACACCATTTCGTTCCGAAACGCTCTCTGAGGTAGACCGCGCAGAACTGCCAGTAGGAGGCATACCAAGCCGTGCTTTCGCCCTTCGCATCGTCCGGGCGGCTCGGGATGAACCAGCCCTTTAGAACCGGCTGGAGAAAGCCCTGGGCGACCAGCCGCTCTCTGTGTGTTCGGGATATATCCCTCGCACGGATCGCTATGGCACCGTCTGCAGTCTGGAGTTTGGCAAGAGCCTCCAAGGACTGCGCGAGTTTCTCTGACGGTGTGGCCATGTCGCTCCCTTAGCTTTTTCTGTTGCACGGTAATTATCTTTTCCTGTTGTACGCTTTTTAGCTTATTGTGTCGAGGTCGAATGGGCCGACGGTGCTGATGAGATACCTCCCCTCGTCCTTAGGGATCACTTCCGGTTTGCCGACATATCGGTACTAATCCCGGGGGCGCTAGTATCGAGCCATGCCCACACCGGAAGATTTCACCATCACATTCGGCTTCCCAGAATTTTGGCAAGAGGTCGTCGAGCGGCATAAGATTTTTTTCGAACCTGGGAATCGTCTCCAGCAAGCTGTCATCAGCGTGACTGATAGGGCCTACGAGGGTCTCGACCCAAATCAGCATATCTTGCTCAACATCCTGATGCTCGAAGCCGTTGCAATGACTGAAGCTGTAACGCTCATCGGTAACGGGATGGGCCACGGTGCTATGAAAATCGTCAGGGGCATGGTCGAGGGCGCGATCAACGCCGAGTACATCAGAAGATTTCCCGAGCAAGGCGAGAAATACAAAGAGTGGAACTGGATGGAGATGCATAAGCTGTACAACTACATGACGGAAACCAACCCGGACGCGTTGAAGGAAATTCCGCCGGAGAAAGTGGCTGAAGATTTAGCGAATTACGAGCGCGTGAAGGGCATGTTTCGCTACAACGTGACGGGCAAAGATGGTGTCGAAAGGGTTGTTAAGCAGGACAGTTGGTGCCGTGAGAACCTCTTTGAGCGTGCCAAACTTACCGACTGCCTGCAGATGTATACAACCGTCATGCCTTCAGCTAATCAGATTCTTCACGGCTCCATTGGGGGCCTCATTAGCCATATGGAGCGGGAAAACACAGATGGCCGCATCAGCAATCCCCCCAACCATCATTGGGGAGGCGAAGCTCTTATTGCCGGCCATACGGCGCTATATCAGACGCTCGAATCGGTTTCACGAGCTCTGGATGTCACGCCGACTCCAGGCATGGACATTTTGGCGGCAGATCATGCCGCTGTTTGGAGAGAATAGCCTCCAGCAAGCGAGGCCGCACCCGGAACTGAGTAGGTGCGGCGACATAAGGCTGCCTCCCTACGATCGTTGGTCTACCGGCGCTCGATACACGCCGGTTGCTAAAAATCGGAAGTACGGGATGAGCAAGTCATTCAGCTCAAGAAAATCGTCGGCTAGAAGCTGGGGTCGCGCTTCCGCACCGAATCTGCTGTCCGGATGAATGACGCGGATGCGATTCTCGTAGTCGTCCTCGAAGAACTTCTCCCATACGTTTTCATCGCCCGTAACGTCGTCGAAGTATGCCGACGCGTCAGCCGATGTTGGATTCTGGTTTCCGGCATCGCGAAGCTTTTGCAGCGTGAGGCTGAATGCTGCATCGAGCGCTATCCACAGATGAATACAGGCAGCATCCGAGAACTCAGAATGCTTCCACGCCATGTGCGCTTTTATAAGAGAGGCCATACCGCGCAAAAGTACCGGCCCGGCCGCCTCCAAGTGAGTTGTGCACTCTTGTATGGCCTCCGTGCAGTCCTCGTAATCAGCCGAGTCATAGCTGATTCCGCCTAGTGCCGGAGGCCGGTGTATAAGGCCGGTGGGCCTGAGGTCGGTGGCATGATTTCGGAGCATCTCAATGAGATGCTCCCGGCACTCAGCTATGCAGTCAGCTGTGAAGAGCGGCGAACCTTCTGCTTCAAGGGTGAGCCCGTACATCGGGTATGGATAACCTGGCCCTGCCAAGAGAATGGCACCCAGTAGTGGAATCTCCAGCGGCGAAAGCATGTCCACCTCGGAGAATCCCCAATCCTCCTTCGTAATACGCACGATGGAGAAGCAAATGTCAGGGCTCATTATGTACGCCGCGTCATCGAGAATAACGCTGCTCTCCGGATAACTCCCAAGCGGAGATAAGAGGCAGACATGAAAGCCCTGCGCCACAGGTCTGTGGGATAGTTTCATCTGTTTCGCCTCCCATTGGTTCATTTTGCCATTTCTAAACGTAGCCAAGCCTCGGAGCGCTCGGCTATGACTCCGTCTGAAAATGCTGCGATACGGTCAACCGACGGTGGTCCTTTTTGCATGCTCCTATTCTGCCCGAGACTTACCTTTAGGCCTCATAACGCCGTTCTCATCAGTTATTGCTGGATTTTCGGCAATCCGGAAGAGACCACCAGCGTTCTAGCAAAAACAGATGCGTACTCATTGATCCCATCATCCCGATGAACCGGCACTGAGGAACAGCGGCAAATCGACTTTTTCTCGCAATGGTTACAAAAATGGTTACAGTAGCGAAAAATGAGGCCAACCGGAATTGGTTGGCCTGCTGATAAGTCTTTTATTATGATATTGGTGCGGAGGAGGGGACTTGAACCCCTATGCCTTGCGGCGCTAGCACCTCAAGCTAGTGCGTCTGCCAATTTCGCCACCTCCGCATGGAGCCTGCGCACGCCTGTGTGCGGCAGGAGCGGCGTTCAATCCGAGCGTCAGTATAGCATCCACGGCGCATCTTCACGGATGGTGGTCCGCGTCGCGCTGCGAAAGCAATACCGCGATTCTGCTCTGTCTCCTTCGACTGCGCTCCGGGCCGGAGTTGCAATCTCGGCGCTTCCTCCATCTGCCGCAACCGTGAAAATGCTCTAATGGCTAGCGGAGGTTTGAGCGGCTTGCTGGTGAGTTCGATGACCTGGGGAGACATTCTGGGCTGTCTGCGCTCGGTGGCGGCGTTTGCGGCCGTGCTGCTGGCGCCGGGGTATTGCCTGGCGTGGGTGTGCGACTTGCTGGGATTCCGCGCGCGCGCGGCGGGCGAGCGGCTGGCATGGGGCGTGGCGCTCTCCTTTGGCTGCATGACGATCGTCTCTGTTCTGCTCGGCAAGTTCGGCTCGCTGACCGCGGTATGCTGGCTGGCGGGTATCTGCGCGGTTGGATGTGTGGGGACCATGGCGCGGGAGGGGTGGTCGCGGCGGCGTGGCTTCAGCTTCGCAAACAAGCGGGGGCTGATTGGCGCGGGAATTGCCGCGGCGTGGGCCCTGTTTGTAGTCGTTGAACTGGTGGACATCGGCGTGGGCAGCCGGCTCTACTTCAGCGTCACCGTCTTCGATCACGCCCTACGCACGGCCTTTGTGGACGCGGTGATGCGCACCGGCGTCCCCCCGGCCAACCCGCTCTTCTGGCCGGGACACGCCGTGCCCATGCGCTACTACTACTTCTGGTATGTGCTGACGGCGGTGGCGGCGCGGCTGGGTCATGCGACCGCTCGCCAGGCCATGATCGCCAGCGTGGTGTGGTCGGGTTTTGGGCTGGCCGCGGCGTTGCAGCTTTATTGCAGGGATTTCCTGGGCAGCGGTTCGCAGCTTGGTTCCGGCGCGAACACTGTCAAACGCCCGCCGAGATTGGCGGTGGCGCTGGCGCTGCTGGCGGTCACCGGGCTGGACATTCTTGCGGTATTGGTGAAGGCGCTGCTGCGCATGGGGATCGACCGCGACATGGAGTGGTGGTCGGAGGACCAGGTCACGTCGTGGATGGACTCGCTGCTTTGGGTGCCTCATCATATCGCAGGGCTGGTCTGCTGCCTGCTGGGGTTCCTGCTGGTGTGGATGGCGAAGGGTCTTGGCCGAGCGCAGAAGGCAGGTTGTGCTCTGCTCGCGGGACTCTCGTTCGCCAGCGCCTTCGGCCTCTCCACCTGGGTAGCAGTGGCCTTTGCCATGGCGATGCTGGCGTGGATGGTGTGGGCTCTGCTGTGGGAGCGAGGCTCGCGGGCTCGCGTGGCCGTTCTGCTGATGGCTGGAACGGTCGCGGTGGTGGCATTGCTGCCGTATCTGGCAGAGTTGCGCGCAGAGGCCTCGGGCGCGGTGATCGCCTCCTCTGCGGAGGCAGGCAGGGTCAACCGGCAGGTCAGCGGAGGCACCGTTGCGCACAGCGCCTCGCACCTGCTCCGCTTTGGTGTGCGCCGCATCATTCCCGCGGAGGGCCTGTTGGGGATTGGCTGGGTAGCGCGACTGGCCCGCAGCCATCCAACGCTGGTTGGATTGCCGGCGCAGCTGTTGCTGCTCATTCCGGGATACTTCGTGGAACTGGGCCTCTATGGCCTTGTCCTGCTGGCCGCCCTATGGGCGACGGCCCGCCGAAGACTCGACGAGGCGGGGCGAACGGCTGTAGTGCTGGCAGTCTCAGGGTTGATGGTGACGACCTTTCTCCGCTCGACCATCATCAGGAACAACGACTTTGGAATTCGTTCGGCGCTGGTGGCGCAGTTCTTTCTTCTTCTGCTGGTCGTGCTGTGGTGGGAGGGCGGGCTCGGTTCAAGCAGGCGTTTCCTGCGCGGCGCGATGCTTGCGATGGCCTGGATCGGGTTGGCCGGAACGGTCTACCAGGCGGTCCTGCTGCGCGTCTATCTGCCGCTGGACGAGAGGCTCGGACAAGCGGAGGATGCAGGGCTGGCGGAGCGTGCAATGGCGTTGCGGCTCGGCTTCGATGCGATGCACGCGCGCGTGGCCACCGATGCGGTGGTGCAGTACAACACAGCGCAACCGGGGGACAACTTCTATCTGACGCTGGCGATGCTGGCGGGCCGTCAGATGGCGCTGGCAACGCCGGATTGCGACGCGGCCTTCGGCGGAGACCCGGACGCCTGCAAGGGAGTGCAGCAGGGTGTGGAGCGGCTGTTTTCGCTGCACTCCTCGCCCAATGATTCTCCGGGAGTTTCACCGCCGGGACCTTCGCCAGACAGGCAAATCCCGGGGCCAGCCCCAGGCAGCGCGCTCACCGCCTCCCAGGCGCGCGTCGAGTGCGGTAGGCTGGGAGTCAGCGATCTGGTGGCTTCGCGATGGGACGAGGTGTGGGCCGATCCGCGGGGCTGGGTTTGGACCCTGCCGGCGGTGGTAGATACCAATCAGGTTCGAGTGCTCGATTGCGCCACGCCAATGCGATAGGCTTTGAACGTGGGCAGGGCTTGGGTTAGCGCAGAGATTGGCCGTGCGCGGAGTTGCTTTGAACGATGCATTGCTTTGAAAGACTGAACCCGCCTCAATTGAGGCAACTCCTGGGATTTTGCAAAGGGGACGGCCAAGAACGATGACTCCTTCACAGCCCGACCAGGAGAATACACAGGACGCAGCGACTGCTGCGCAGCATGGTGAAGAATTGCCGGAGAAAACGCCGGCTGGGACGGAGCTGCCTGCGCCGGCTGGGACGGAGCCGCCTGCGCCGGC
>Ga0116114_1001310_pt1 | contig 13503 bp, 9 predicted proteins | sample June2015DPH_10_5_FD_89823 | JGI IMG/M metagenome (GOLD analysis project Ga0116114, IMG submission 89823) | Peatland microbial communities from SPRUCE experiment site at the Marcell Experimental Forest, Minnesota, USA - June2015DPH_10_40 | ecosystem: Environmental > Terrestrial > Soil > Wetlands >... | reverse complement strand
GGGAAAAAATTTTCAAAGAGCCGGAATTGGGGTATTGATGTTATTGATTTCCTTAATCTGTTCCCGGCGGATCCTTTAAGATATACACTTGCTGCTAATCTTCCCGAAACAAGAGATACCGATTTTTACTGGAAAGAATTTCAATTAAGAAACAATAGCGAGCTTGCCGATATTCTGGGTAATTTTATTAATCGTACTTTCACATTCGCTCATAAAAACTTTAACGGGGAAGTACCGTCTAAAGGCAAATTAGATGCTGTCGATTATGAAATGATAAGTCTGATAGCAGGTTATCCGGCAAAAATTTCAAAGCTTTTTGAATCGTATAAAATTAGAGACGGCGTTCTTGAAGCTATGAACTTAGCCCGTGCCGGGAATAAATATTTTAACGACTCCGAGCCGTGGAAAACAATTAAAAAAAATAAAGCTAAATGCGCAACTACTTTAAATATTTGCCTGCAGGCTATTTATACCTTAGCAGAAATACTTAGCCCGGTAATCCCTTTTTCTTCTGAAAAGATATTTATAATGTTGAATGCGGAAAAGACTGTTTGGGGTAAATGTGGTGAAGAAAATCTTGCAGCAGAACATAAATTAGACAAAGTTGAAATTATTTTCCCGAAAATTGAGAATGAGGTAATAGAGAAACAAATGCAGCTGCTTAATAAAACGGAAGTGAAAGAAGAACCGAAACAGGATGAGCAAATAACCTTTGAGGATTTTATGAAAGTCCAATTGAAGGTAGCTGAAGTGATAGCTGCGGAGAAGTTGGAAAAGAGCGAAAAGCTTTTGAAATTATTAGTTAAAATTGGTAATGAAGAAAGACAAATTATTGCAGGCATTGCTAAAAGCTATAAGCCTGAAGATTTGATAAATAAAAAGGTTGTTGTAGTTGCTAATCTTAAACCTGCAAAACTTATGGGACTGGAGTCACAGGGAATGATACTGGCTGCCGAGGATGAGAAGGGTGGATTAAAAGTTTTATCCTTTGATGAAATGGTTAAAAGCGGGGTTAGGGTTAAATAAATCTTTGAATAATTTAGACTATGTGGTGCTAGGTAGTACCAGGTAGTATAATAATCATTCTTTATCAATAAAATGATTTGTCAATTTACCTTGATTTTCAGATACTCTATAACTAAAATAATTAGCTGAATTTAATTTATTATTAATAGGAGATACGTTAAATGTTTTTACGGGTTGCAGTTATTCTTACCTTTGGTTTGGCGCTGATATTAAACTCTTGCGCCTCAGGAACTTCTCAGGTTATATTGGCAAAATTTGGAGACCAGAATATTACTGTGAAAGATTTTGAGAATGCTTATGTAAATAATGTAGGCAGTTATGAAATTGCAAAAAATGACAGTTTATACAAGTTAAGAAATTTTTTGGATTTGTATGTCAATTTTCAAATGAAGTTGAGAGATGCTTATGTAAGAGGATATGACAAAGACCCCGTTCTGCAAAAAGAATTAACGGATTATAAAAAGCAAGTAGGCATTTCATATATATTGGAGAAACAGCTCGTAGAACCGGCTATTCATCAATTATATGAAAGACGGAAATGGGAATACAGAGTAAGCCTTTTAATTATTAAGCAGGAAAAAAATTCAGATATATTTGCCGAGAAATTGGCTAATAACCTGCTTGACAGTATTAAAAACGGATCAAACTTTAAGAAGCTTGTTGAAAAATACTCTAACGAACCCTCTCTCACTAAAGTTGGAGGAGATGTATTCTATTTGACAGCCGGCGAGCTTCCTGAAGAATTAGAAAACCCTATTTATTCGACCGAACCCGGTCAGGTTTATCCTGAAGTTATTCATACTAAATATGGTTATAATATTATTAAAGTTACAGATAAAAGACTTCGTACACCTGAAGTAAGATTCAGCCATCTAATGACTGCTTTTAAGTCAAATCCCGCCAGTAATCCCGATACTATAAATGCTAAACTCAAAATGGATAGCGTTTTGACTGAATTAAAAGCAGGAGTGGATTTTGCTAAAGTTGCTGAAAAGTATTCTGACGATATCGGAACAAAATCTAAGGGCGGCGATTTTGGATATATTGGAATAAGAGCAATAAATAAACAATTTAGCGAACCTTTATTCAATCTTAAAAACATCGGAGATGTAACTCCGGTAATTCAATCTAATTTCGGATTTCATATTCTAAAACTTACCGACAAAAAATCTTATCCATCATTTGAGGAAGATAAAGACAATCTTAAAAAAATATACCAGAAAACAAGCTACCAGCAGGATTATGATACGCTTTTAGCCGGATTGAAAAATAAATACCACTATAAAGTAAATGACGAGACATTAAGCTATTTGCTGGCAAATATTGATTCCGGGAACGTCGGTGATGTTAATCCGAAATATGATAATGTTAAGGACAGTATACTGTTTTCCTTTACCGGTGCTTCGGTAAAAGTAAGTGAATTTCTTGAACAACTTTCTGAAAGTCAAGATTATGCAAATAAGAAAGTTTCACCGGATCTCTTTAAAGACGCTTTAAATAAAATCAGCAACAATACTGCGCTTGAACAAGGCGCATTAAACCTTGATAAATCAGATCGGGAATTTGCTGCTTTAATGACCAACTACAAGAACGGAATCTTTATTTTCAAGCTTCAGGAAGATGAAATATGGGACAAAGTGAAAGTTGATTCGGTTAAACTGGCTGATTTTTATGCCGCAACAAAAGATAATTATAAATGGCCGGACAGAGTAAACTTTTCGGAAATATTTTCAAAAAGCGATTCGGCAATTCAATACTATTATAACTTGTTGACTAATGGTGCAAATTTTGATTCACTTGCCGCGAAATATACCGAAAGAGAAGACTTTAAGAGCAAAAACGGTGCCTGGGGCTTGCAGGATGTCACTTCCTCCGATGTTGCATCCGAAGCAAATAAGCTTGAAAAACCCGGAGATTATTCCAAACCGGTTAAAACTTCAGACGGTTATTCTATAGTATATCTTGTTGTTAAAGAGCCTTCAAGCTTAAAAACTTTTGAAGAAGCAAAGGCTGAAGTTTCGGGCGCATACCAGGAATCCGAAAGTAAAAAAATTGAAAAAGAATATCTTGATAATTTGACCAAATTGTATACTCCGATAATTAATTATAACGAGCTTGATAAGGTATTTAAGTCCAATTAAATGGAATATAATAATATTTATTGCCGCATCCTTTTTCTATGGATGCGGCAAGGTAACCACGCAGCCTAATTTTGTTGCGAGGGTTAATAATTCTTATTTGACCAAAGATGATTTGACCAAAATGATAGATACAAGTAATACTTCAAATTTTTATAGGAATGAAGTAATAAGGAATTGGATTAACAAAGAAGTAATGTATCAGGAAGCATTAAAGCAGGGTATACTTAAAGAAAGCGAGTTTAACCGATTAATTGAAAATTCTAAAAAAGAACTTGCTGCTTCAATGCTGCTGCAAAAATATTATGAAGACGAAAAAGTTTCTTATGAACCTGAAGAATTGGAAGAATATTATAACCAGCATCAGGAAGAATTTAAGCGTTTTTATGATTCTTACTTATTAAACCGGGCTGTCTTTGATGATGAAGATAAGGCTGTCAGGTTTAGAACGATGGTACAGGAAAGTAATTGGGGAAAAGCATTGAATGTATTTAAAAGCGATCCTTCCATAATCAACATGGGCACAAATGAATTGCTGTATGATTATGAAATTCATCCTCCCCCATTATTAAGGATAGTACCGGGTTTAAACCCCGGTGAGGTTAGTATAGTAATTAACATCGAAACAGAAAAAAGTTATATCATAGTACAGGAAGTGCAGAAGTTTGTTAAGGATTCGGTTCCGCCGTTTCATTTGATAAAGCCTTTTGTTGAAAAAAGATTTATTGCGCAGAAGAAAGAAGACTTAATCAAAAGCTATATTAAAGAGTTATATTCAAGTAACGAAATAGAAATCAGAAATTAGGTGTGAAATGAAATTTAAATTTTTTGTATTTCTCCTGATATTGGCAAGCAGTGTACTTTATGCCCAGAAAGCAGTTGACCGGATTGTGGCAGTGGTTGATAATGAAGTAATTCTTCAAAGCGAATTGGATTATCAGGTTAGATTAGTAGCAGCACAAAAGAAAGTCGACCTGGAAACCTCTGGCTTACAGGAACAGGTATTAAACCAGATGGTTGAAGAAAAACTTGCTTATGCACAGGCGCTTCTTGACTCTGTTCAGGTTCCCGAAGAAGAAATAAATCAAAGGATAGATTACCAGATTCAATATTTCATTCAGCAATATGGCTCCAAAGAGAAAGTTGAGCAGCTTTATGGAATGAGCATTGAAAAAATTAAGCGTACTCTTGAAGACCCCGTGAAGAAGCAAATATTGGTTCAGCGCATGGAAGAAAAAAAATTTGGCGATGTGGACGCTACTCGCCGGGACGTTGAATCGTTCTTTAATACTTACAAAGATAGTATCGGCGTAATACCGGAGAAAGTGGAAATTGCGCATATTTTCGTTACTCCTAAGGTAACTGGGAAAATGAATGAAAAATATAAAAGCGTGGCCCAGTCTATTCTTGATTCGATTAAGCGGGGTGCCGATTTTGGGGAAATGGCAAAAAAAAATTCTGAGGATCCGGGAAGCGCTTCCAGCGGTGGTGATTTAGGTTGGGTTGGAAAGGGTGTCTTCTATCCGGAGTTTGAAGCGGCAGCTTTTGCACTTAAACAAGGCGCTCTTTCGGATATTGTTGAATCACCCGTTGGATTTCATATTATTCAAATGCTTGATAAAAGAGGAGACAAAATTCACGCAAGACATATCCTGATAAAAATTAAAAAAGGCGATCAAGCCGACTTAAGCGCTATCGAGTTATTATCAAGCACTAGAGACAGTATCATTCAGGGTAAAGGTACTTTTGCAGAATATGCTAAAAAGTATAGTGAAGATAAAGAAACAAGTGCATATGGAGGCGATCTTGGTATTTTCTTTTTAAGTCAGCTTGACCAGAATATGCTTGATATTATAAGCAAGATGAAAGAAGGCGATATTTCTTTTCCAAAGAGAATAGATTATGGAAAAGGAAACTATGGCTATCATATAGTACTTGTTAAAAAAAGAATTCCTCAGCACATTGCAGGTCTGGATACTGATTACCAGGAAATCAAAAAGCTTGCAGATCAGTATAAGAAACAAAAATTATATGATGCATGGATTAAGCAGCTAAAAGACAAAATTTATTGGAAGATAATGATATAGGAAAAAACAGGGAGGTTATATTTCGAAAATCAAGTTTTGAAGGAACAATATTGAAAAATACAGAGCCTGTATCACATGACGTCCAATTAGTTGAAAAATTAAATGATACGGTTAAAAAAATTAAAGATGAAATTGGAAAAGTAATAATTGGACAGAATGAAATAATCGATCAATTATTAATTTCGCTGCTTTCACGCGGACATTGCCTGCTTGTAGGCGTTCCGGGATTAGCAAAGACCCTGCTCATAAAAACCCTTGCTGAAGTCCTGGATTTAAAATTCAATAGAATACAGTTCACTCCCGATTTAATGCCGAGTGATATTACTGGAACCGAACTTATTGAAGAAGATCCTGTAACCAAGAAAAGAGATTTCCGGTTTATCTCCGGACCGATTTTTTCAAATGTAATTCTTGCCGATGAAATAAATAGAACACCGCCTAAAACTCAGGCAGCTTTGCTTGAAGCAATGCAGGAACATAAAGTAACAATTGCCGGAGTAACTTATTCTTTATCAGAACCTTTCTTCGTTTTAGCTACACAAAATCCGATTGAACAGGAAGGAACATACCCGCTGCCCGAAGCGCAGCTTGACAGGTTTATGTTTAATTTGTGGCTGGATTATCCTTCATTTGAAGAAGAAATAAGAATCGTTCAATCCACAACGAGTGAATATTCTCCTAAACTTTCGAAAATTATTGCATCCAATGAAATTATCAGTTTTCAGGATTTGATCAGAAAAGTTCCCGTAGCAGAAAATGTTATTGAATTTGCCGTAAAAATTGTAAGCAAAACCCGTCCTGTTGTAGACGGCTCACCGCAGTTTGTAAAAAATTGGATAAATTGGGGTGCGGGTCCCAGAGCTTCACAGTATTTAATTCTTGCCGCTAAGACAAGAGCAGTAATTCAAGGCCGTTTTTCTCCGAATATAGATGATGTTAAATTTGCAATGATCCCGGTTCTACGCCATAGGATTATAACCAATTTTAGCGCTGAAGCAGAAGGAATAAATTCTGTTGAAGTGATAAAAAAATTATTAGCGGAAACCTTATAAAGTTCCTACAGACCTGTCTGCGGCAGGCAGGGCTTACAGGTATCTAAAACCCGGCGCCCCGCGAAGGACAAATTTTCTTGATAGAAAATTTGGTTTTAAATTATGTGCTTAAATTTCTTTTATTTCGTCACCTCACGCAAAATCCTAATATTATAATACTATATGCTGATGGGAAGCTACCCGCTAAAGCGGGTCAGTTATTCACTGAATCCCGTAATACAACGCTACATAAAACTCGTTCAACCTGTTATCCGAAAAAGACAGATCAGCCTGCTGTGTAGAAATCTTTGTGGTTTGATATTGAAGACGCGCAAAAAGCTCATGAGTAATTTCATATTTAATCTCAGCGCCTAAATAAGCATAATTTGTTCTTAAACCATAAAGAAAAGGGGGTTGCGGCAGAGTATATTGATCGGACTCCGGACCCTGCCCTCCTTTTCTTATGTATTGTGACCATAAAGTTGCCTGAAGCCCGCGTAAGAATCTGTAGTTTAATGCGCCGTAAACAAGGTCGGCATTATTCCCTGTCCATTCCCCCATTACATAACCGTTATTTTGATATGTAAGAGTAGGTACATAATGAGTATAAACATAAGGATATATTTTTGTAAACTCTAAGGTTAAAGTCAAATTATCAACCGGTAAATCCGTTACCGATCCCCCCAAAGTAAATCCGATCTGGTTTCTCTGCGTAGCCGGATTAAATAAGCCTTCCAGCGTTAGCTCATCAATAAAAAGAGTCCCGTACAAATGAGTATTTTTTATTTCATTCCTGGAACTCACACCCATAAACATTTGACAGTTTCCGCCGGCATTATTATTATTTTCACTTAAGTAGTGATCGGCTGACGAGAAAAACATTATCGGTATTAAATAAGCAAGCTGAAGCTGACCGCTGTAAATAATGGATTCGCCCACCGAAATGTCAAGGCCTGTCGTAGGAGTCAAAGTCAATGAATGCTGAGCAAGAAATTTATCCCGGAAAACAGTACTTGGTTCACCCGGTAAAGCGGTGGAGAAAAGCTGAGTTGAATCAATTACACCGGAGTTTAACCAGGCATGGATATAATTAAAACTTAACCATTTGACGGGACGGATGTCCAGCCTGATAAACGGAAATGAAGGAGCTTTATCCGATAAAACCAGCAGTCCGCTCTGACCGTATCCCCAATTTAAATAATCTTTACCAACGGATAAATCTCCCCACGACCAGTTATAAGCAAGGTTTACATTAATATCGTCGTATTGAATATTATTTATATCACTTTTAGAAATTGAAATTCCGCTAACAGGAGTAAAATTTTTAGTTTTGTCAATTGTGGTGCCGTCTTCTGAATTATCCTGGAACCGGAAACTATAACCGATATTATTACCTAAATAGCCGTACATATACAAACCGTCCCACCTATGCGAATATTTAGCGCCGTCTCTTGTCCCGGTTTCATAGCCTAAAATAGGGCTCGCATTTATTTTAAATAAAGTATCGCCGTAAGAAAAAAGCCTGTAGCGGTCAAATGGGTCTTTGCTTATAATCGTTGTAAATGCCGTATCGGCAGGAATAAATGTCTGCATAATTGCGGAATTACCGGCAGACTGTTGAATATTATTTGCAGATTGTTCATTACCTGGTTTATTTAATTGCTTTAAAGAAGATTCAACTTTCACTACAACCCCGGAATCTTTATTTAGATTTGCTATTTCCATCCCGAAATCTTTTAAATAAAAATCCAATTCCTCCTTTTCCAAATCAGTTAACTTTCCTCCGTTCTCCTGTCTCCGGTCTTCGGTTTCCGTTCCTGTCTCCGGTTTCCTGTCTCCGGTCTCCTTCACTTCCAGAATCTTTTCCGCAATATACGCCCTGCTAACCGGCTTTATTTCATCGTAAAATTGAATAATTCCTTTCTGCGCCATCAGGTCTAAGAAATCATAAACGCCGCTGTGTATAGGCTCATAAACAAGCTGAGCGTAGGAAACAGATGCTGGTACAATCAGAAGAAGCAATATTTTTTTTATCATATTTATCCTATAAAAAACCCATTACTAATGAAATAACCTCACCCCTTGCCACCCACATAACAATGACACTGCCGATCGAATCGGGACAGGTTTGGTAAGGAGAGGGTGTCCCGATGAATCGCATAGGCGTCAACTTAAAAAATAAGTCGCTGTTTGTTTCAAGAATAGTAAATTATTGTAAAACAAGCAATAAAGACTTTTCAATGAAGATAAACAACAAGAAAAGAACAGAAACAATAATAAAGAAAAAACTAAATAAATTATCCATCAATAAGCTATCAAAGCAAAGCAAATTTTGCAAGAGAAAGCCGAAAAAAATAACGCCGAAAGAATTGTTGGTGGGATTTTTTATGATGGCATTCAGTTCAGAGAAAAAATTTTATAAGTCTGGGGATTATTCATTACAAACGTTCCAATACATATAATGTATGCTGATATTTATTGTCCTATTATCTTATGACTGCCTTTATGAATGTCGGAATGAGAGAGTTAACTATTACCGGGAAATTAATAATTAGGTTGACGCCTATCGAGATTGGGCTAATAAATCAGATTTGTTTTAATTCAGGCAGAGATGAAATAAAGTTTTTTATCTAATTTACAGCTTCAACCCTTTTAATGGATGGCACCTGGCGCATTAAAGACCTTTCTACCCCGGCTCGAAGTGTCATTTGGAACATGGGACAAACTGCGCATGCCCCGGTAAGTTTAACTTTTACTATTGTGTCCTCTGTTATTTCAATTAACTCTATATCCCCGTCATCCGACTGCAAATACGGACGTATTGTATTTAGTGCTTCTAATACTTCTTCCTTCAATGTTGCATCCATTATAAAAACTTAAAAGAAAAATTTATTAAGTAACTTTACTTGTTCGTTTTATGGCATTCATGCTTCGATGTAAACTATTCGTCATCATCAAGAGATATTTTCATGTTTGCGGCTGAATTTCCTCTCAGGTTTCTAATATGGACCTGGGCGGCAAGATTCCTGGAGAGTTGTATAAAAACTGCCGCGTATTCGGAATCAGGTGTATCATATAAAACCGGTATGCCATTGTCTCCGCCTATTCTGATGCGGGGATCTATTGGAATTCCGCCAAGGAAAGGGGCATCAAGTTCAACTGCCATTTTAGAACCGCCGCCGGTTCCGAAAATATCATACTTCTTCCCGGTATCGGGCGCTATGAAGTAACTCATATTTTCAATTACTCCCAAAATAGGAACATTAACTCTTGTAAACATCTTCAAGGCTTTCCTTGCATCAATCAGGGAAACTTCCTGCGGAGTAGTTACAATAACAGCTCCGGTCAACGGTATTGTCTGAACCAAAGTAAGCTGTATATCTCCGGTGCCGGGAGGAAGATCGAAAAACAGGTAATCAAGTTCGCCCCAATCAACATCGGTCATAAATTGTTTAACCGCTCCGCTTGCCATAGGCCCGCGCCAAATTACAGGTGCTTTATCATCTGTCAGCAGCCCTATGGAAATTACCTTTATCCCGTAGTTGGTAAGAGGAATCATTTTCATGGATTTCTGATCCTGATAAATTTTTGACTTTTCATTTAACCCGAGCATAAGGGGTATGCTTGGCCCATAGACATCGGCATCAATTAAACCGACCGAAGCCCCGTCTTTAGCAAGAGCAACTGCAAGGTTAACCGCAACAGTGCTTTTACCAACACCGCCCTTTCCGCTTGCAACGGCAATAGTGTTTTTAACACCGGGTAGTATTGCATTCTTACTGCTGTCCTGATGGGTTGTTACTTTAGCGTCGATATTAATATCAATCTTATTTAAATCTGTAAATTCCTTTTTAAGCGCTTCGGCAAATTTACTTTGTAACTGTTTGCAGTCAGCCGAAGCAGGCAGTGTTATAGATATGTCAACTGAAAGGTTGTTGCTTTTTATTTCAAATTTTTTTATCGAGTTAAGTATTAAAAAATCTTTATTGAAATTGGTATCATCAACTTTTTTTAGTGCGTTTAATATCTCGTTTTTCGTCAAATCAGACATTCATCATCCTGGTTTATATTAAAATTATAAGTTAAACTTAGTAAATTATTCAATCAATTTGAATTCCCCTCAAAAAAGAGTGATGTCGCAGCTTCCGGGTTAGTATCTAAACTATTAGCTCCTGAATATTTGGCAGAAAACGAGGGATGTCCTTGTGTTATGACCGTCTGTTGAAAATGTAAATTTATATCTGAATTGTTTTCTGTTAGATCCTGTGCATGCAATAAATTTAAAAATAATAATAATTAAAGTGCATGTTATTAATGGTATTCTTTTAGTCATAATGTCTCAATTTTACTATATAATAGTATATTACTTATTTAATTTTATAACGAGGCATTCATATGCTGTTCTGCCTGCCTGGTAGATTGATAAATTTCGCTTTAAAACCCGCCATCCTGAGTAATCAAAAAATTTATTGTTATTGTTAAGGAATTCTGCCAGATTCTGTGAACTTTCCAGGAGGTCAATCAATTCCTTATTCTGTCCTAAGATAATAGGTTTTAAATTAGCAGATGTTATAATTGTAATTGGTTCTATCAACAAGTTTGCAAGGTTTTGCAGTTCAACTTGCGGAAGATTCTCCCTGACTTCCAATTGAATCATTCGTGCACGGGCTTCGGGCCCAACAATGCTTTTAGCGGATGTAACCAGATCAAGCAGGTAATTACGGACTGTGTTCAAGTCCGCTGCCGTCTTCAATGAGTTTTCGTCGTGAAGCTCATTTAATGCCTTAGCAATATTGGAAACTTCCTTTAGGTAGGAATTTCTTTGATTATCCGGTACAAGGTACATAATTACAATTTGTACAGGGTTGCCGTCGGGAGCGCCATAATTGATGCCTGACGGACTCCATCCTACAGCGCAGTATAGATCGCCGTCAAAAGAGCCTCTTGCATGGGGGACAGCGAATCCCTTGCCGAGCGTAGTATTATAGTTCCCTTCTCTTTTCAAAACCAGACCCGCAACATCGGTGCCGCTTGGAACAGAAGGAATTGCTTCTATAATATGAGCTAGTAATTGAAGTGAATCCTGTTTATCGTTATCAGGTAATTCGATTAAACGGCCCTCTTGTAATGCATCTAATAAACTTTCCATAATTAATGAACCCCATATTTGTTGAAGAACCATGTTTTAATATAATGAGTTAGTATGCTGTATAAAAGCAGGAAGCCTGCAATCCATAAAAAGTATATTGCGGGAAGAGGTACAAAGCCGAATGTTGAAGCAAACGGAGAATATGGAAGCCATGCGCCTATAGCCATAATTGATAATGTAGTTAAGGTCATCGGCAAGGATGCCATGCTTCCGAAGAAAGGTATTTTGCGCGTTCTGATTATATGCACAATTAATGTCTGTGTTAATAAAGACTCAACGAACCAGCCCGTTTGAAATATATTCTGCCTGTAAGTTTTATCTCCTGCAGAAATCAATGGATTAAGAAATTCGCTTGATTTGAATACGAACCACATTAGTGCGAAAGTTGCGTAATCAAATATTGAACTGATGGGACCGATAAAAAGCATAAATCTTTTTATGTTACTGATATTCCATTTTAAGGGCTTCTCTACTAATTCCTCATCGACATTATCGGTAGGGATGCCGGTTTGTGAAAAATCATACAGCAGGTTATTCAAAAGAATTTGTATCGGCTTCATCGGTAAGAACGGAATTAAAATACTCGCGCCAATAACACTGAACATATTGCCGAAATTTGAACTTGCTCCCATTCGTATGTATTTAATAATATTTGCAAAGACTTTTCTTCCTTCTTTAATTCCATCCTCAAGAACAAGCAGACTTTTTTCAAGGAGAACAATATCAGCAGCTTCTTTTGCTACATCGGCGCCGCTGTCAACGGATATTCCAACATCCGCGGCGCGCAGGGAAGGCGAATCATTTATTCCGTCACCCATGTAGCCGACCACATGTCCCTTCTGCCGCAGGGTGTTAATAACTTTTTCTTTTTGAATAGGCGAAAGTTTCGCAAATACATTAGCTTCTTCAATTACTTTTGCAAACTCTTCATCGGATAAATTTGTAAGCTCATTACCGGTAACAATTCTATCTATTACAAGTCCCACATCGCTGCAGACTTTTTTTGTCACAAGAGCATTATCTCCGGTTAATATTTTTACTTTTACGCCGACATTCTGAAGGCTTGCAATTGCCTGTGCGGCAGAATCTTTAGGAGGATCAAAGAAAGCGATATAGCCGAGCAAAATCATGTCTGATTCATCAGCTACCGTAAACGTGGTTTTTATTTTGGGAAATTCCCTGTATGCGATAGCCAGAACTCTGTAACCAAGATTATTTAAATCTTCAACTTCTTCATAAAGATCATCGTGGATCATTTGAATCAAAGGATAAACCTCATCATCTACCTGGTAGAAATTACACACTGAATAGATTTCTTCAACTGCGCCTTTACATATAAGTACATGATCGCCTTCATATTCAACCGCAACCGACATACGCCTTCGCTGAAAATCAAAAGGTAATTCATCTACAAGCGCGCATTTAGGCCCGACATCCAATTCAATATGGTTAATAACAGCTCTGTCAATCAGGTTCTTTAGCCCCGTTTGATAAAAGCTGTTTAAGTATCCGTATAGAAGAACATCCTGGCTTATCTTACCCGTTATATCTACATGCTTTTCTAGCACAACTTTGTCTTGTGTAAGTGTGCCTGTCTTATCCGTACAAAGGATATCTATTGCGCCAAAATTTTGTATTGAAGTAATTTGTTTTACAATTACTTTCTTCTTAGACATTGCCAGTGCGCCCTTGGCAAGGTTTACAGTCACTATCATCGGGAGCATTTCAGGTGTTAAACCTACGGCGATGGAAATACCGAACAGAAGCGCTTCAATCCAATCCCCTTTAGTTAAACCGATTATCATAAACACGGTAAAAACCATAACCATCATAAATCGAATCATTAACCATGTAAATGATTTTACTCCGATGTCAAAACTGGTTTTAGGCCTGCTCTCAACAAGCCGTTCGGAGATGGAGCCGAAATATGAATGAATGCCTGTATTGACTACAATACCGCGTGCAGTTCCGCTTAATACGTTGCTCCCCTGGAAACACGCATTTAACAGCTCAAATACGAATCCGCTTTTTAACTCCTGCTGATCGGATTTCTTTTCAATCGGTAAAGACTC
>Ga0116114_1001283_pt1 | contig 13707 bp, 13 predicted proteins | sample June2015DPH_10_5_FD_89823 | JGI IMG/M metagenome (GOLD analysis project Ga0116114, IMG submission 89823) | Peatland microbial communities from SPRUCE experiment site at the Marcell Experimental Forest, Minnesota, USA - June2015DPH_10_40 | ecosystem: Environmental > Terrestrial > Soil > Wetlands... | reverse complement strand
CGCGGCCTGGGCCAGGGGACGAAGGCGATCTTTCTCCACGTCGCTGGGGCCCCAGTATTCCAGGAGGCCGGTTTGCGGATCGACCCCTTGCTCGGCGATGATTTTTGCCTGGCTGACGATCAGTGCGGGATCGCCGTGCAGCGTCGCCAGAATGCGATCCAACCCCGCGATGACCGTGTTGAGCAGCGCCTGGCGCTGGTCGTCGCTCAGGTTCCTGTCCGTTTCCAGGCGATGGAGCGAGGAGAGGCTGGCAATGGCCGCCCGCTGCTCCGGCGCGACGCCGTCGAGGTCCATGGCGCGCTTAAGCAGGTCATCCAGCCCGCGGTCGGCCAACTCGCTGTAGAGCGCGTTTTCGTCGAGACCGGCGAGGCCCGAGGCGGGAGTTGTGTCCGCCAGGAGCGGGGCAATGCAAGTAAGGAGAACGCAGATGAAAATTCGAAATTCGAAATTCGAATGACGAATCAAATTCGAAATTCGAATCATGAAGCGACTTTGTTTCGAATTTTGGTCATTCGAATTTGATTCGAGTTTCGAGTTTCGAGTTTCGAATTTCCGTCCTATCGGCTTCATTTCGCATTAATCCCAAATCCCACTTTCGTGAACCCGGCATTCTGCCCCGCCTCGAACACCGGCACCAGGCCGTCCAGCGTCACGTTCTGAGCCGGATAGATGATGATTTTCACGTCGTCCATTTTCACGCCGGCATCCTTGAAGCTCCGGTATTGGGCTTTCAGTTGATCCGTCAGCCGATCGCAGGCCCGCCTCGGATCCGTATCCTTCACGGACGCGAAATTCCCCGCCTTGACGATAAACATCGGACCCTGCTCGCTGACGTTGATGGTGAAATTCGGGGGAAACACCGTGCCCGCGGGCGGCGGGGCGCCAATCCCCTTCGCCTGAAGCGGAACGTCGCTGACCAGGTAGTGCTCCATCTGGTTGAAACTCCCGGCCAGCATCAGGAATATCAGGATCACCATCACGATATCCACCAGCGGCGTCATGTTCGGGCCGGAATCGTAGTGAATTTTTTTCGCGCCTTGGATTTTCATGTCACTGCGGCTGTTTCGTGTCAAACGCAAACGACCTGACGTGGGCGAGGTTGCAATCCATCAGCACGGGCGCCAGGAACCGGAAGCTGAGCGAGCGGTCCCCGCGAATCACCACCTTGAAATCGGGATTCGGCTGCATTTTCAGCAGTGGATCGCCCTGGCGATACAGCTTCAGCGTGTTCAGCAACTGGTCCTGGACCCTTCCGCTGAAAAAGTCGTGCAGCTTCAACTCCTCCATCTGGCCGCGGACCAGCGCCGTGACGATGGGCTGGGGATCGGGCACGCCGGTCGGTCCGTTGACGACGTTCAGCACCAGCGTATTTCCCATGTCCTTGATGTCGGTGCCCAGGATGCTGGTGGGGATGTCGATGTTGCGGTCCGCCCCGGTATCCACGCCGATCTTCGCCACCAGCATGAAGAAAATGATGAGGCACATGACGATGTCGATCAGCGGCGTCACGTTGACGCCGTTTTCTCGAATCGCGGGCATGCGTTGACTTCGCACGGGCTATTGGCCTCGGTTACATCTGAGCGCCGGGGACGGGAATGGGCTGAGCCGGCTTGCGCGGGATCTGCGGCGAAGGCGCCGGCGCGGGCTGCGGCAGGGCGCCCGGCCGCATCACGCCCGCCGTCGGACGGGCCTCGGCCGGCTTGATCATCAGCAGCAATTCCTCCGCGATCATCGACGCCCGGACCGTGTATTTGTCCACCAGCGTCCGCAGAATGCCGAATGCCGCCAGGCATGGAACCGCCAGCAGAAGCCCCAGCATGGTATGCACCAGCGCCTTGGAGATACCGTACGCCAGATTCGCCGGCGACGCATTCCCGCCCGACATGTTCAACTCCAGAAACGCGTCGATCATCCCAATCACCGTTCCCAGCAGCCCCAGCAGCGGGCCGAGGTTGCCGATGATGTTCAGATATTCGATCTTGCGGAATTGGTCCGCCGTCTGCTCGCCGATCGCCGTTTCCATCGCCTCCTTCATGCTGTTGAAGCTCGGAGCGCGCTTCAGCGCCGGATTCAGCGCCCGGCTCACGAAGCTGGGATCGGTTTCCGTGAAGTCGATCAACTCCTTGAACCGCCGCTGCGCGATCATCTCGCGGATCGTTTCGATCGTCCGTTGCGGCATGATGATCGACGGCCGGTTGACCAGAAACCCCTGAATGATCAGCGTCAATCCCCAGATCGACAGCGCCACGATCGTGAAGAAGACGGGGTCGCGGTTAACCATGATCAGGCCGAAGACCGACCTAGCTTGCGTCACCTCGTTGCCCTTTTCACCCGCGGTTTGGGCGAATCCGGGCACGGCGATGACGAACAACGCGCCCAGGCACAACGTCACCAGCAGCGCCTGCCGCAATCGCGAATTCGCATAACCACTCATTAGAAAGCCCTTTCCTTTCGGGTGATTTGGCGACCCATCACAGATCGTCGCTGTAATACTTGTTATACGTACCGCCGTTGCCCTTGAGAGCCCCGCCGTCGCCCTGGGCGATGTTTCTCATGATCAGCTCCAGGTCCTTTCTTTCCACTTCCTTGCGCCTCTCTCCCAAAAGCAGGACCGTGTTCACGTGCACCTTTTTGTCTCTATTCAACTCTTCGATCTTGTTGAGCACCTCGGCGTTGTTGGTCGTATTATACCGATTGTTGAAGTCGCCGTGGCTCAGCAGGAAGATCAGTTGCGGCTCTTCCCGGAACGCCTCCTCCAAAGCGGGAATGGGATTGTTCACGCTTGAAAACGGCAGATTGTCGATGAAATCAAACGCGGTCGCCTTGCTGCTCGGCGTGCCCATGATCAGCTTGTCCGTCAGCGCCTGATACTGCGACCCGGTCCGCGTTTCGTGGAAGATCAGAATGTTGAATTGCTGGATGGGAGATAGGTTGGCGATGTCCCGTTTCAGTTCGGTCTTGAGCGCGTCATCGCCCTGGCCGACCATGGAGCCGGAGGCGTCGCAGACGTAGATGATGCTGCGGACGTTGCTGCCGTGTCCGAAGATTTTGCTTTTTGGACCGATGCCCTGCCCGCCGCCGCGGGGGCCGAAGCTGCCCATCTGGCCGCCGTCGTTGCCGAAGAGGTTGAACAGGGCGTTGTCTTTTGCCGGGTCCTGCTTTCGATCGTTCTGGGCGACGACGTCATTGGCCGCGACGGCGCTGGCGCTCAGCGCCTGGGCCAAGTCGTCGCTCCGCCGCTGGGCCCAGCCGCGCGCATCGTTCTCGCTCGGATCGGTCTCCTGGGATGCGTTGCGGGTCGGGTCTTTGCCAAGTCCCGGATTCGGCACGCCCCCGATATCGTTGTCGGTGGAAAGCGTCGCGTCCGGAATGATGACCTGCTCCTGGCTGGTTTCGCGCAAGCCCCGCACGATGGGCGGTAACACCAGGATCGCCGTCGTAAACAGCAGAACGTGGAACGTGATCGACGTGCCCCACGCCAGCGCCGTCGCCGACTTGGGCGTCGCCAACAACATCAGCAGCCGTTTGTAAGTGAATCGCGGCCACCTCGCGGGGAAGCGAAGCGTTTTTCGTTCGCTGTCGGGCTGTGTCGGGAAATCGTCCATATCGCTGCTACGGAATTGTACGCCGCAATTCCGCAACCTCAATCAACCTATCCGATTTATCGGCGAAAACGGCCTAGAAATACTCCCTACAAAACGGCGCCGGGCCGGCCGACAGGGCATCCAGCAGCGAACTGGCCGCGGCCGTTCGGGCCTTTGCCAGACCCAGTTGCACCGCCCGCGTCGCCGGCAGATCGCCGGTGGCGATCGCCGTCCAGTGCCGGTCGAGACATTCGAAATCGACTTCACCCACCGCCGCCGACACCCGGGCACGCCCCGATTCCATCTCCACGGAGAACCGAGAAACCTCACCCTCGCTTTCCACTACGCCGACCGATGCCCGGCCCTTGGCCGTCTGGGGCAATCTCAGCGATTCCAGGAATTTCCCGTGATCCAGAATCCGAAGCTGCATCCGCGTATGCCAACGAACCTCCGCGGTTGGATGATCCACCGGCCGGTGTGGAAGCTGTGCCTCGCGCAGCAGCCGATTCACCGGCCAATCCACCGGCGTCACAATCGATGCCGCCGGGAATTGATCCCGCATCGTACCCAGGAAGTTCAGCAGGCCGCGAAAATTCTCCGGCGATTCGGCCGACCATTCCTGCACTTTCAATATATTTTGTCCGTTGACGTTCTCCTGCGTCATAAATGCCGAGGCCCGCACGGCGTCGGCCTTGGCAGGCCGGTCGATAAACGTCATACCCTCCGCTTCGTCCAGGAGCCGATGATTCCATCGCCGCTCCGATCGCTCGATATCGCATTGGCCCGCTTCGACGGCGCGCTGCCATTGCGCGGCCAGGGCCGGTCGATCTTCTTCATTGAAAAATCGCCATCCGGCGCAATCGTTGGCAGGAAGCGTGCAAAGCGGAATCGTCCATTCCGCGCGCCGCTCCACCACGCCGTAACCAAAATGCTCGTAGAACGAAACCCGAAACGGCATCAGCGCCGAGACGACGTTGCCGCGCTGTTTGGCCATCCGGAGGATTTCGCGCATCACCGCCGACGCCACCCCAGCCTCGCCCCCTCGCCGCCGCTCGGTTTTGATCGTCCCCACCCACGCCACGCCCTGGCACGACAGCGGCGAGCCGCGCACCCACATCGTCAGCGGCAAACTTGTAGCCGTCCCCACCGCCGCCCCGTCGCGCTCGGCCAGCAGATAATCCCCCGGTCCGCTCCGCGGATCCTCACGTAGTCTCTGGCGGTAATGCTCCAGTTCCTTCCCGGCATGGGCGTAGCACATCCAGCGCGTTTCAGCCACCCGGTCCAGTTCTTGCGCCCCAACCCATCGCATTTCCATGGCCATGCCGATTAGAATCGCCGGTTTGCCCGGCCGAATCAACCTTTATAGGGGGGCTGGTGGATTCATTGACGTCCCCCGGCGCGGTCGTATGCTCGCATGCAGGGTCAGGAGCAATCCATGAAAAATCTGATTCTCGCGGCGGCGCTGATCCTCCTCGGTGCGGTGGCAATGTCCTGCCGGCCGAAGCCTCCGGCCGCGCCGCCCGCCAAGGAAATGACGCTGGACCTTGGCAACGGCGTGAGCATGAAGCTGGTGCGGATTCCGGCGGGCGAGTTCCTGATGGGCAGCCCCGAGTCGGAGAAATATCGCGACAGGCATGAACTCCAGCACGAGGTGACGATCAGTAAGTCCTTCTACGTGGGCCTGACCGACGTGACCGTGGACCAGTTCGCGGCGTTCGTGAAGGACAGCGGCTACAAGACCGATGCCGAGAAAGACGGCTGGTCGTTCGGTTGCGAAATCAGGGATGGAAAGCTCGACGCGAGGAGGGTAAACGGCTGCTCATGGCGCAACCCGAGTTTCGATCAGAGGGGCGACCATCCGGTGGTGCAGGTGAGCTGGAACGACGCCCAGGCATTTTGCGATTGGCTCTCAAAAAAGAGCGGCAAGACCGTGCGGCTGCCGACCGAGGCCCAGTGGGAATACGCCTGCCGTGCGGGCACAACGACGGCGTATCCGTGGGGCGATGACCCCGACGATGGCGAAGGCTGGGCCAACTGCGCCGACCAGAGCTTCAAGAACAAATTACCCAATGCGCCCTCAGACTGGGTGTTCTTTGCCTGGGACGATGGTTTCGTGTTCACTTCTCCGGTGGGGAGTTTCAAGGCCAATGCGTTCGGCCTCTATGACATGATCGGCAACGTGTGGCAATGGTGTGGCGACCGCTACGGGGATTACGAAAAAGGCCCGGCCACGGACCCCACGGGAGCCGAGACGGGCAGCCTTCGCGTGCTGCGCGGCGGTAGCTGGAGCAACGCACCGGCGAGCTGCCGCTCGGCGTACCGCTTCAAGACCAATCCCGCCTTCCGCCTCGACCGCATCGGATTCCGGGTGACGGTCGCGGGCGGCTAAACGGGGGTTTGCCCTGCCGAATCAAACTTTATCGGTCCATGGCCCGAAGAATCGGCCGGAGGACCGGCCGGCTCAGTTTCGAAATTGAGCCGGCCGGTCCTCCGGCCGGTCTTCGACACGCGAAAGTTTGCCCACACCCGCTCAACCCGCCCTTAATTTGCAATTGATTTTGCCGGGAATTGCGATAATCTTTTTATGGACTCTTCAACCAATCTCACATAAACGATAAGAGTTTGGGGCCGCAAATTCGAGGACACCTTCCGATGCGTCGCGTTGTGGTGGTTGGCTCAAGTTGCTCCGGAAAGACCGTGATGGCCGAATCCATCTCGCGGCGATTGGGCTTGCCGCACGTGGAGATCGATTCGATGGTCTGGCTTCCGGGGTGGTCGCTTCCGTCCGATGAAGCGCTGCTCGCCCAGGTCAGCCATGCCATCGCCCCGGACGCCTGGGTCATCGACGGGGTTTTCCCGGAGCATCGCAACCTGGTCTGGTCCCGGGCGGACACCGTGGTCTGGCTGAATTATCCGATGTCCGTGGTGTTCATGCGGGCATTGCGCCGCACCGTCGGGCGATGCCTCACCCGCCAGCGCCTGGGCGATCACAACGTCGAAACCTGGCGCAGGACGTTCTTTTCCCGGAAATCCCAGTTGCTCTGGGTCATCCAAAGTTGGCGCAAACGCCGCCGCGATTATCCCAAGATTCTCCGCCGCCCGGAATTCGGCCATCTCCGAATCGTTCAGCTCCGAAGCCCCAAACAGGCCCAGGCCTGGCTCGAAAGGCTCTCGGCCGCTTCGATGCAACCCGCATCGCCGGCCTCCTGGCAGAATTATGGCTCAACCATCTCCCAAGTCCCCGCGTGAAGTTGCTCTGCTCTGCTGCGGGGATGACGGGTACGTCATGCCGATCATGGTCATGCTCTGCTCGGCATCGGCCAATCTCTCGCCCGGCTGGCGAATGCGCGTCTACCTCATGGACGGCGGAATCGCCCCCGATTCCCGCCGGCGGATGGAACGAAAAATCGCCGCCTTCGGAAACGTCGATCTCGAATGGCACGTAATCAGCCGCGACCCCTTCAGCGATCTTCCCATCCTCCGCCGGCTCAACAGCACCATCTACCTCCGCCTGCTCATGGACGACATCCTGCCGATGGACCTGGAGCGCATCGTCTATCTCGACGGCGACCTGCTCGTCGAGGGCGACCTTGCCGACCTCTACCGCGAGGATTTCGGCGATGCCACTCTCATGGCCGTTTGCGACTACGGAAGTTCGATCGTCCGCCCCGAATTGCCCTTGCCCGGAATCGATCCCGCCCGAAGACAGAACGCGCCCTATTTCAATTCGGGAGTGCTCGTGATCAACATGAAACCCTGGCGGCACGACGGCGTTGGACGGGCCGTCCTCGAATACGTCCGCCAATTCAAGCCCATCGTCCGCTTCCCCGATCAGGACGGGCTCAATGCCGTCCTGTTCGGCAAATGGCGGCAACTGGATCTCGCCTGGAATGCCCAGGTCGATAATCTGATCAACCCAACCCAGCTTGGCCAAACGTCCGTCGACGAGGAAATTCGCCGCCGAAGAGAGGAACTTCTTTACCATCCGCGCATACAGCATTATGCCGGAAGAAAGAAACCCTGGAATGCCGGGCGTTTCAAGCCCGTCCGCTCGCGTTTCGTGCATTATCTGCACGCCAGCCGCTGGCTCGATCCCGCGGATTTAATGAAGTTTCACGTTCGCTGGGTAGTTTCCACCGGCCAACTCGCCTTGGGCGAGTTGCGCAAGAAGTTTGCCGCGAAGGTCGCGCCGTAGATGAACATTGTTCTCATCATCGTCACCTTGTTCATCGCGCTGGATGGGCTGGTCTGGCTGCGGTTTCATTATCTGCTGCGTCAGACGCGCCGCCATCGCCTCTGGCGGGGAATCCTGGCGCTGCTGATGATCGGGGCCGTTGTCTTCGCGGTTGTGCTCGGCGTTTCCAATCCCACCGTGCTCCGTTCGCATCGAATCATCCCCCAATGGATTCCCGCCGCGGTCTTCATCTGGCATTTTCTCGTCCTTCCCATCACGGTCGCCGCGATCGCCGCCGGCTGGGCCATCCGCCTCATCCGCCGATTTCTCATCCCCCGCTCTGGCCCGTCACCGGTTTCAGATCAGGCCATCTCCCGCCGCCGCTTCCTGACCGCCGCCGCGCTGGCCGCCCCTCCCGTCGCCTGTTTCGCCCTGGCCGGCGCAGGCGTCGCCCAACTCGGCGCCTTCCGCATCAAGCGATACGAGCTGGCCATCAACGGCTGGCCCGCCGGGCTTGACGGATTCACCATCGCATTCGTCGCCGACGTTCACGCCGGCTGCTTCTCTTCACAAAAAATGCTCGACGACATCGCCGATGCCACCAACAATCTCCGCGCCGAACTGATCCTTCTCGGCGGCGACCTGGTGAACATCTCGCATTCCGATTTGCCCAACGCGCTGGAGATGGTTCGCCGCATGGACTGTCCCAACGGCGTTTACATGGTCCAAGGCAATCACGACGTCATCGGGGGCGCCCAGCGATTCAACCGAGCCTGCGCCGCCCGCGGCGTACCCCTGCTCTTGAACGATGCCGTCACGCTCTTTCCCCGCGGCATCCCCTTCCAGCTTCTCGGCACCATCTGGACCACTCACGGCGCCGAACAGCACGCCGCCGTCCGCGACACCCTTCTCAAGCGCGATCCCAATCTCTTTCCCATTCTCCTGGTCCATCATCCTCATGCCTGGGACGTCGCCGCCGAAAGCGGCGTCCCCCTCGTCCTGGCCGCACATACCCATGGCGGACAGATCATGCTCACCTCCCGCATCGGCGCCGGACCGCTCCGATTCAGATACTGGTCCGGGCTCTATCAACAGGACCATCCCGGTTCAAACCTGATCGTCTCCAACGGCGTCGGCGATTGGTTCCCCCTTCGCATAAACGCCCCGGCGGAAATCGTGCACGTCACCCTGCATCCGCGCCCCAGCCCCGTCTAAATCTCGCGTTAGATCCGGCTTAATTCGCCCTTCCCACTTGCCGATATTCCCGCGGACTCGGTTAGGCCTCTAAATCGTCGCGATTCTTCATGCTCGTTTCATCATGCGGTTGTTACATATCCATCATCAAGTCGCGGCGGCCGGGGTAGAGGAGCGCAACATCAGCGTTATTGAGAACGAAATCCCGGCCCACGCCAAACCGGCGGCAGCGCCCCAATCGGCACGCACGCGGGATTCAATCCCCTATCGTCTCCTCGCCTGGGGGCTGATCGCGCTGGGCATTGCCATCCGCCTGCGGATGTACCTCGCCGACCGATCTTTCTGGCGCGACGAGTCCGCCCTGGCGCTCAACGTCATCCACCGCTCTTTCGCCGGACTGTTCCAGCCGCTCGACTACTACCAGGGCGCCGCCGTCGGCTTCCTGATGATTCAGAAGCTCGCGTTCAAGCTTTTCGGCGGCGGCGAGATGGCGCTGCGGCTCTGGCCCATCACCGCTTCCGTCCTGGCCGTGCCGCTTTTCTATCTCCTGTGCCGCGGGATTCTCAGCCGCCGCGCCGCTATCTTCGCCCTCGCCTTTTTCGCCCTCGCCGCGGATAAGAGCTATTACTGGGCCGGTTGCAAGCAATACTCCACCGATTGTTTCATCGCCATCCTCCTGATGTTCCTGGCCGTCCGCGCCCTCAAATATCCGGCCGATTCCCTGGCCCGCGGCCGAGGCCGCGTCCTGGCGCTGGCCCTCGGCGGCGCGCTGGCGATCTGGTTCTCCCATCCCGCCGTTTTCGTGCTCGCCGGCATCGGCGCCGCCGCCGTCCTTCAATGGCCCCAAGACAAATCCCATCGCCGGATCGTCAACGTTCTTTTCCTCGCCGCCGCCTGGGTCGCCAGCTTCTGCCTGAACTATTGGTTCTGCCTCCGCAAACTCACCCACAACGATTATCTGCAACACTACTGGGCCGACATCGCCGGCGCATTTGCTCCGCCGCCCATCTCGCTTGATAACCTCACCTGGTACAAGCGCAACTTCCTGGAGCTGTTCCGCAACTTCTCCATCGAGTTCCAGGGCCTGGCGGCCCTGGCGTTTGTCGTCGGCGCAATCGAAATCCACCGCGTCGGCCGCCATCTCCCGGCGATGCTGCTGACGCCCCTCGCCGCCGCCCTTGCCGCTTCCGCCCTCCACCAATATCCTTTCGAATGGCGCCTGCTCCTCTTCGCCGTGCCCCCGATCACCATCATCGTCGCCGCCGGTTTGGATTTCCCGTGGAAGGGCGAATTGCGCGTGGTCGGCGTGGTGGCGCTGTGCCTCCTGCTCATTTCGCCCATCAATAAATCCGTCAATACCCTGCGTAACGCGCCCTCCGACTGCGACATGCGCCCCGCTTTGGAGTTCGTCGCCGCCCACTACCAGCCCGGCGACGTTTTCTATCTCAACGACTCGGCAAGGTGCGACTTCGCCTATTACCAGCCGCGCTTCGGCCTTTCCGGCGCGCCCGTCACCGTCGGTTCGCACAAATTTCCCGACCTCAACGCCTGGGCCGAGGAATTCTCCCAGTTCCGCGGCAAGCGTCTTTGGGTGATCGAGGAAGACCCGTTCGTCGGCGACATCGCCGGGGAAAGCCATTTTGCCGCCGAACAACCCCTGGCCATGTCCGTCCTGGACACCATGGGAAACCGCCTTTGGAAAAAACAGGCTTTCAACGTGTACGTCGCATGCTACGATCTGGCGGCTGGCGCCCGGGCTGAAACCTTGCCGGGAGGCGAAGCCTTCCCGTGGCTAAGGCCGCTGGCGATGATCAGGGCAAATGAGTGACGTCTCGCTGCTTCGTTTCGCCGGACACCGATACCGAGAAGTCCTCGCTCACTTCCAAAGACTATCGCAGCCCGCCGCCAGGCCGCGCGCGGTTTTCTTCCCCTCCCAGATGCCCGCCGAAGGCGGCTCCGCGCTCCTGCGCGCTTTCAACGTGGCGTCAACCCTGCGAACCCTCGGCTGGCGCACGACGGTCGTCCCCCCTCAATGCGAACTCGTCCAGCGCCGCCGAATCCTCCGCCTGGAAAAACCCGATCTCATCGTCCTGCAAATGCAGCGCCATCCCTTGAATCGCCCGAATCTCTACGACGGCTATCCCGCGGTCTTCGATATCGACGACGCCGATTTTCTCGATCCCCGCTGCGTCCAGGCCGTCCGGGAATGCTGCCAAGGCAGCCGCGCCGTCACCGCCGGCAGCCGCTTCGTCGCCGATTGGTGCTCCCAGTTCAATCCCAACGTCACCGTGCTATGGACCGCGGCCCCCGTTCCCAAAGCGCGGCCCATCCCCCGTCCGCAAGACCGCGCTCCCGTCCTCACCTGGGCTCAATCCGTGCCCGATCGTTACCCCGCCGAACGCGAACTGGTCAGGCAAATCATCTGCGGCCTCGCCAGCCGCGGCGTGAAATTCGAGTTCTGGCTCTACGGAGTGACCGACCCCACCGGCATCGCCGAACTCTTGTCCGCCGCCGAACAATTCGCCGTTCCCGTCAAAACCAATCCATTCCTGCCGTATCGGCAATTTATCGATTCCCTCTGTCAAGTCGCCGTCGGCCTTCAGCCGATCGCCGTCGAATCCCCATTCAGCCGCGGCAAATCCTTCGGAAAGGTCCTGGCCTATCTAGCCGCCGACGTTGCCGTCGTCGCCCCCGATGCTCTGGATCACCCCCTCTTTTTCCGTCAATCCGAAAACGGCATGCTGGCGCAGTCGCTGGAAGATTGGATCACCCACACCGCCCGCCTTCTGCAGGAGCCCGAGTTCCGCCAGACCCTGACCGACCGGGCCTGGCAAGACTTCACCCGGAATCTCTCCATCGAATCCGCCGCCCAAAAAATGAAGACGGTATTCGAAACCGTCCTGCGCCAGCGATGAAATCTTTCTTAACCAAAGCCGCGGGACGTTCATCCCGCGGGATTCTCACTTCCCCCGCTCAAATTCCCGCAGCTTCTCCACGCGCCGGCTATGCCGGCCCTCTCCACACGGCGTCGATAGGAAAATCTCCACGATATGGCGAATCTGGTCTTCGCTCAAAAGGTCCGTCCCCAGGCAAAGCACGTTGCAGTGATTGTGTTCCCTAGCCCGATGTGCCGTGATCTCATCGTGGACCAGCCCCGCGCGGATGTCCGCCACCTTGTTGGCCGCCACCGACATCCCGATCCCGCTTCCGTCCAGCAGGATTCCGATCTCGTGCGTTCCGCACGCCACGGCCTTGGCCGCGGGAATAGCGTAGTCCGGGTAATCCACCGCCGCGGTCCCTTCGCAGCCGAAATCCTGGACCTCGTGCCCCAGCCGCTTCAGCACCGGGATCAATTTCCTCTTCGCGTCGTAGCCGCGATGATCGCAGGCAATGGCAATGTTCATCCTCGGTTCTCCCGTGTCACGGCACGATTCCTTGCGCCAGGCGTTGTTCGATCAGCTTCTTTATCCGCTCGGCCACTTCAATGTAAAGCGCCACCTCTCCGCCGATGGGGTCCTCGATATCGCCAACCGGGTCCAGGTTGCTCACCTTATCCGCCGCGCCGGGCGCCAACGACAGGACGGCTTTGGCGTGGCTCTGACTCATGGAGTAGATCACGTCGGCCTGATGGATCAGCTCGACGCTCAGCGCCCGCGAGCGATGGCGCGACAGGTCCAAACCCATCGTCCGCATCGTCTCGACCGCCGGCGCCGCCGCCCGGGCGCCCGGCATCGCAAAGCTTCCCGCGGACGTCACGCTGATCCCCTTCGTCTCCAAATCCTCCGGCGCGACCGACATCCGGCCCGCAAGATATCGCCGCGCCATCGCCTCCGCCATCGGCGACCGGCAGGTGTTCCCGCTGCAAACAAACAGAATCGTCGTCCGAAGCAGGCGGTCGATGATCCGCTCATCATACACGCCCCCGCGCACAATCTCGTAAGAATTTTCCTTGACCCGAACCAGCGTCGAAGGTTTGGAGAACCGAGTCGGGCCCGCGTCGCAAACCATTTCCACCTGCGAAAGCATCTCCTCCGCCAAATCCCCGGCTCGCTGCACCACCTGTCCCGACGACGACAGCACCACCGGCTCCTTCACCCTCCCCACCACTTCCACAAACACCGGATGGTCCGGACACCTGAGCGTGATCGAGGCTCCGTCGTAAAGATCGCCCGGCTCCAGCCCCAGTCCTGACGCCACCTCCCGCCGCCGCGCCTCCGCCACGTCAAACACCAATCCGACCGGCCCGGGCCAGAGCTTATGAATCGCCCGCCGGGCAAAATCGTTCGTTTCGCCGAGATATTGCAAGGCATCCCCCGGCCGCGCCAGGTGGATCGTGAACGGCTTGGGTTTGGCCGAACCCCGAATCTGCGCCAGGCTCGAACGAACCTCCGCGTTGGTCAGCACCCCCGCGACGCCATAAACCGTCTCGGTCGGCAGCACCACCAGCTTGCCCGCCGCCAGTAATTCCGCGGCGCGCTGGATTTCCTGCGGGTAATCCGGCGCGTTGAGAATCTGGACAATCTGTGCCTGCATAACCGACCTTGGTGGATTATCTGGCCCTGACCACGTTTGTTCAAGGCGGGCAAAAACCGCCATTTCGTTGCACTTTTGCCCACCCCAAGCCGTCATTCCTCACAAACGCCCATGCCCTTTTCTGGTAGAATATGCTCATGACCGCCGCAACATCGGCTCTGCCGGATGTTCGGCCACTGGTGGACTTGCTCCTGAGCGAGGCCCTGCGGCAGCGGGCGTCGG
>Ga0116114_1001253_pt1 | contig 13964 bp, 15 predicted proteins | sample June2015DPH_10_5_FD_89823 | JGI IMG/M metagenome (GOLD analysis project Ga0116114, IMG submission 89823) | Peatland microbial communities from SPRUCE experiment site at the Marcell Experimental Forest, Minnesota, USA - June2015DPH_10_40 | ecosystem: Environmental > Terrestrial > Soil > Wetlands... | reverse complement strand
TTCTTCCTGTAATGTTGTTTTTCTAATTTTCCCAATTAATGCAAGATTACAAATGGAAATAACCAAAATGAATGAACTCTAAATTAATTTGTGGTATATTGTTAAGGACTTTAAGGAGTCCATAAATGGAAAATAAAGCAGAATATCAAATCTCGTCATCTATGAATGAAGGAATTCTTGGAATTGTATTGACCGGGGAACTTACAAATGATTCCATTGAAAAAATAAAGAACGAAGTATTTGATATCGAAAAGTCAATGAATACAAAAAATGTGTTAATAGATATCCGAAAGCTCAAGGGACGTATCGGATTTACAGAAGCATATTCTTTTGTCAGAAATTTCCCTGCAGGAAAGAGAGGTCGAAATCATGAAAATGTTTACTTTTGTTTATGCCGATTACTTCGATGCACGCATCACAAATGAATTTAAGCAAGCTGATTATAAGCAGTATACGAAAGTGCATGGAACAACAGGTGAAGGCGAAGAAACTGGGGCAAAGCTGGGCATCACTCACGCACCCTTCAAAAACAATATACTTTATATAGCTGTGCCAGATGAGGAGATTCCTAACCTTCTTGAGATTGTGCGGAAACTGAAAAGAGAGTTTCCTGATGAAGGTTTCCGGGCGTTTACTTATCAGCTGGAAGAATATATTTAGTAGAAGAATAAGGAGTGTATTTTAGCCTGACGATATAGCTACGACGCTAACTTTCAATTGGTAATCATCAATTTTGACAACCGTCAAATGCTGTGGATTAGTAGGTGGAGTCAATAGTCTGCACATTTCATTTTTTCTTTGATCACTTTTGCGCATTACCAAAAGAAAGCTGCTATAAAAACGCATCTGCCACAAATCTCGCTCTCAATAAATAATGAATAAGCTCTCGGTAGAATCAGAGGCGCTGAGTTGTCACTGATTAGCTTTGTCCTATGATATTTTGTCGCCGATTGCGTTGATCTATGTCGCCGAATACTTTTAAACTGTTATTTGAATTGGTATTCACTTGTAATTATGTAATATTTATCTTTTGAAAAATAAATGACTATGCTATGGTGATATCCAAATCGTCGGTAAACGGGAAGTTTTTATATTAATTATTGAATACGGAGAATGGATTTGGAGTCATATGCTTTTAAAACAAAGTGTCACACGATCGGTTTTTTTCAAAAAGGTAGCGATGAATGTTATATTTGTATAGATACAGAATTTTTTCCAACTATAAAAAATTATAAATGGCCCTCGATAAAAGGAGGGCACGATATTGGCTGGAAAGAGCCTGTATCTAAAGATACCATAAAGCACTACATCCAATGGACGGCCCCAAATATCCTCGCTGACGTAGCAGAACTAGTGAAACTGAGTAAGGCTGGTAAGTATTTCCCGCGACTCAACAGAAACAATATATGCTTTTATAAAGAGATAAGAGGAAACAAATCATATTTAGATGAAATAAGATCTTTCTATAACATATACAATTCATTAAATGACTTATTTAACTATATTGAGCCAACAACCAATAATTTAAACGCATATGGACACAAATCCAGAGAGCTACTTATACTAGCTTGTACTGAAGTCGAGTATTTGTTTCTTCAATTTCTTAAAGACAACAAGTATAAAACAAAACCAAAGCATTCATATTCAACGAATGACTATGTAAAATGCAGGGATATACTCAAATTAAACGATTACTCTGTTGAATTAGTGCTACACCCTGATTTAGGATATTTTTCACCCTTTAAAAATTGGGTTGATACACGGCCAACGAAATCCTTGAGTTGGTATGACGCATACAATTCTGTTAAACACGATAGAGGCGGAAACTTTCGGCGGGCAGCACTTAAACATTTAATAGAATCCGTGGCGGCGATTCATATTCTTTTAGAAAGTCAATATGGTTCTATTGTGTTTGATTCTCCAATGAGGTCTGAATTTAAAAGTATATTTAGAACCACACTAAACCCAACGTGGAGATTAAAGGAATTATTTACTCCTTTGTTTGTTGGCGAAAAAGAGGTTACATGGGAAAGAGCTAAAGGATATTTTGCGAACTCATAAGACTGTCAATGTGGGTAACTAAAAGGAGGATTAGTTATGGCAAAGAGAGCCGATTTGGAACCGCTGATAATTCGGGAATGGCTTAAACGTCCGGTTGGGAAACGCACAGAAAATGACATTCTCCAGTTTTTTGGATTCCTCACTCAAAACATGCCCGAGTTGTTTTCATTCAGGGCTCACGGTGATAAATATCAAACTCTAAAATCTATTTTACGTAATGTTATGGAGTCGAGTTCTTGACGGACACCGAAGGTACCCAACAAGCGCCTGCACTCTTATAGTCGCACGTGGCGGGTAAGCCGCTAATTGGGGTTACCACTAAAAGGAATACTTACTATGATAAGTAATTGGCTTGCGATTATCCGTGATATAGTAGTTATATTGATTGGTATAGCTGGACTTGCTTTCGGGTTCTATAGGTATTGGAAAGGGCGAGAGGCAGAAGCCATTTTGCAGATCGAACTTATTTTAGAGGTGTTTCCTCTCACGTCCAATAATGTTGTTAGTATTGGTATTCAGATCAAGAACGTGGGTAAAACGGCTGCTTATGTACCCCCGGAACAAGTGAAGGAGGCGATTTGTTCGGTACGGAAGATTTCCTGCCCAAATTGTCACCTGCGGTTAAACTGGGAGCAACTAGAACAACTGAAATTAATTGAAGGGCTCGAATACCTAAGTGATAAAGATTGGGATTTATTAGATCCAGAAGAGCCATTCATCTTCGAGCCTGGCGCCATGGAAGTATATAGAGTTTTTTTCGCAACGGATTATCACGGCCTTGTTTGGGTCCGTGCCGTGTTAGTTGACAAAATGGAATACACGTGGCGTGCAGATCAATTTTTTGTGCTGCCATAACAACAAGCCTAAGAAGATGCACCTAACATAATGTTCTTCGCGAGCCTTGCTCGCTAAACATGCAGTGCCGTTTCGGGGACTGACGCGGAGCCTTCTTCTCTTTCAATTGGTAATCTTCAGTTTTCCCGACTTCATGAAGCTATTTGTTTGTAGGTGAAACAAACAAATAATACTAAATCAGTGTCCTGTGATATTTTGTCACCGATTGCGTTAGCCTAAAAACGTTTGTCTCCGAATTCGTTTATCTGTGTCACCGATTGCATTAATCCTGTGAGTGAAAGAGGTAAATTAAGACTTTCGTTATTAGTGCTTGTCAGACCCAACATAACTCAGGACACATGAGTTGGCCGCCAAAATATCCAATAGAGAGAATAACCGAATTCTAGCTCGAACGGGCTTAAAGCCTGCTCTCTCCGGCCAACACTTCAGAGTTGAACCGCGCCAACAGCGCCACTTCAGGCGCAGATACTGCAAAATCTCTCTGTACGGGGGATTCTTGGTGGTGCCGGTAGTCTAGCACGAACCACTCTCCAAGCCAAATTCCGTGCTTGAAATATCAAAAATCAAGAACAGTGCAAATAAAAATGGGCCATTACTTAAAATCTCGTACAAAACGAGAAAAAAACGAGATAATCCAACAAAAACCGGATTTAAATTTATTTGTTCCAAACAGAAAATTATCGACAGAAAACTCAATGGTCGATTTTGAAAAACCAAATTATCATCACAAATGTTGACTACACCTACAAAGGGTGAGCGACGGTCAGTTGCACGAACTGAGCATTACGGATTGAAAGAAAATAATTCTCTGTATCACTGCAGGGTCTTCGATGCTGCCGATGACCCGCATAGATCGGGTGTTAAAAAACTGCGCATCGACAAGGTCATCTATCAGCTCAAAGCGGCCGGCGATTACCACCTGTGAGCCAGCTTACGTCCGACAGTAAAAGACCCATGGTCTGAAGCATCCTTTTTTAACTTTTTGAAATATATTAAACCAGCTTCAAAAGCCTTTCGGAAGCTGCTTTTTGATCACCTTGCCCCCGGCGTTTTTCGGCAACGAAGCCGTAAAGATGACGTATTCAGGAATTTTGTATCTGGCCAGTTTATCCCCGCAAAATGTCTTGATTTCCTCCGCTGTGGGGGTTGTCCCGGGAACTGCGACGACTGCTGCCGCCACTTTCTCACCCATAACCTTATCCTGCACGCTGTAGACGGCTACTTCAAGTACCTTCGGATGCAAATAAATGATATTCTCTACCTCGACGGGATAGACATTCTCTCCGCCCCGATTGATCATGTCCTTTTTCCGGCTGGCCACGTAAAAGAAACCGTTTTCGTCTATCCGTCCCAAATCGCCCGTTAGAAACCAGCCATCTCGGAAAACTTTCTTCGTTTCCTCCGGGTTGTCGTAATAGCCATCCGCAACGTTGGGTCCCTTGACGGCGATTTCGCCGACACTGCCTCGCTCGACTTCTTTCATGTTTTCGTCGACGATCCTCGCTTCACAGCCAAGACTGGGATGACCGATGGACGTCGGCTGTTCCGTGCATTCCCCATCGATGTTGGCAAGCGATACGGAGGCTTCCGTAAGGCCGAAGCCGTTGAAGAATTTGGCGTTGACGAAAGCCCTCTTCATTTCTCCCATCAGATCGGGCGACATGGGCGCGGCGCCAAAGCCGGCGACCTTGATGGAACTCAAATCATATCTCTTCGCATCTTCCGTCCCCAGTAATATCCTGTAGATGGCGGGTGATCCTACGAGATAGTCGATTTTTTCCTTCTCCACGAGTTCCAAAAAGGCTTGGATATTGAGCGCGCTGAGCATGGCGACCGTGTTTCCCATCCTCATGCAGGGCAGGAATTGCTCCTGAAGGGCCATGACGTGAAAGAGGGGAGCAACGATCAGGGTTTTCCGCCATACCGCCGGGTCGCCGACTCCCAGCAGCTCCATGTATTGTTCAAGACGTATGGCGCTGTGAATGAAATTGCGGTGGACGATTCTTACCCCTTTGGGCTTTCCTGTCGTGCCAGACGTAAAAAGAATGGTGTGGACATCTTCTTCCGTTGCGACGGCAGGCGAACAGGTATTGCCCTTGCCCCACAGCCCGGCCAGTGATCCACTTTCCACTTTTAATTTTACTAACCCGTCCAGGTCTTTGTTCCACGTTTCACCATCGACGATGGCGGCCACAGGCTTGGTGAGTTCCAGTTGATAGGCCAGTTCCGGTTTGGTCAGCCGGGTGTTGAGGACGACCGATATGGCACCGATTTTTGATATAGCGAGGAACGTCGTCGGAAAGGTAGCGTCATTACGGAGGAAAACAGCCACCCTATCCCCTTTCCTCACGCGACCGTCATTTTTCAGGAAAGAGGCCAATTCATCGACCCGGCGATCCAGGTCGGCATAGGCGAGACGGATATCATCATACTTGATGGCGTCACGAGCGGGATAGGTCTCTACCGTTTTATGAAACATCTCAAAAACAGTCTGCGGCCGATCGGCATAGACTTTGATCGTCGCCGAATCTACTTTTTTTTCTCCAAATCTGTATTTCGATTCCAGCATCATCCTTCTCGTGGGTAAATGCCCGTGATTGGTTTTCCGTTCTTTCAGCGCTGACTGAACCGCCGTCCCAGCATGGCCCCGGCGATGTTAACCCGCTGGATCTGCAACGTGCCGCCCGCAACAGGCCACCCCCGGCTGTCGCGCAGCATCCGCTCAACGGGATATTCCTTCGAGTAGCCATATCCGCCGAAGACTTGGAGGGCCATATCCGTCACTTCCTTACCGATTTCATTGGCAAAGCATTTGGCGACGGAGGACTCGAAGATAGATGGGTGCCCCAGTCCGGCGTTCACGGCGGCCCGATAGATAAGGAGCCGCGCAGCTTCCACCTTCATGCCCATATCGGCAAGCAGAAACTGGACGCCCTGGAATTCGCAGATGGGTTTCCCGAAGGCCTTTCGCTCCTGGGCGTATTTTTTGGCCGCCTCCAGTGCCCCCCACGCAATGCCGAGGGACATGGTGGCATTGCCGCAACGTTCCACGTCAAAGGCCTGCATCAAAAAGACAAATCCGCCTTCGGGGATGATCAGGTTTTCTTTGGGGACGATGCAGTCTTCAAAAATGAGATCACAGCTCGGCATACCGTGAAGGCCCATGAAAGCTTCCTGTTTGCCGAAGGTGAAACCGGGGGAATCCTTTTCAATGACGATGCCTCCGATTCCTTTGGCGCCCTTCTGTTCGCTGAGACGGACATACACCATGTAAGAATCCGAATGACCGCCCCCGGAAATAAAGCGCTTCTGTCCGTTGACTACATAATGATCCCCTTTAAGGACGGCGCGCGTCGTCAGGTCCGTTAACGCCGAACCGGCTTCGGGTTCCGTCATCGCCACGGACATCAGCTTTTCGCCCGTGCAGGCAGGTGGGATGAACCGTTTTTTCTGTTCTTCCGTACCGAATAGGTCAACCACGCGTACTGGCCCGACGCTGGTCTCAAAGACGGGTAAGGCAGCAATGGGGCTGACCCGGGCCAGTTCCTCGATAGCCAGAACGGCGTCAAAGGTGGTCAGACCGGCGCCGCCATATTTTTCCGGGAGCGTTATCCCCAAAAGCCCCATATCCAAGTATTGAGACAGGATCTTTCGATCCATGGCCTCGCCTTTTTCGTCCCAATGCTGTGCCAACGGGGCCAGGCGTTGATCGGCAAAATTATGCACCGACTGTTTAAACATCTTCTGCTCTTCGCTTAATTGAAAATCCATTGTTTATCCTCCATTATCAAGTCTTTCATTTCATAAGTCTTGTGTCATATTGCTACTGCAGATAAACCGCCGACCATTTGGCGTCCGCGCGATGACAATGCCGAATACCGCTTTACCTATTTAAACCCCATTTTTGTCTCATTAAATGAGGCTATAAAGAAGGGCGGCAACTGTCAAAGCAATAATAGGGGAGTAACCACATAATAAACTGACTATGTGGTTCACCTACAAACAAATGATTCTAAAAAGTGTTGATATTGAGCATTACGCAAAGAAAGAGTGCATAGTTGTTCCGACAAGCCTATTTCTTCGTAACGATCAGGTTGTCCAGACCCGTTTCACGCAGCGCAACCGGAAACATTTGAAAGGCTGGTTTTATCACCGGCAGCAGCTTAAGCATGGCCGTCACCTTGCCGCCCTGTTTGATGATGCCTTTTGCGATGCCGGCAATCGGGTTCTCGAGACCATGCCAGAAACGGTGTGAATAATCGGCCGGTTGTTTTGCCCACACATCCGCCTTAAGATCGCAAGGCCCCAGATAAAAAGTGCCGTAATAACCTTGCTTGCTTGGCGGGTTTTTAAGATCGATTGTTATTTCCGCATCCGGGTCTGTATAAATGAATTTTATAATGATGCCCGCCTTGCTCATCTTCATGCCGATTTTATCGTCTCGCAATACCCTGTCTAAAAAATAGCCGTATATTTTATACAGATCCTCGGCGTCCTTATAGTACTTGCTCATGTTCATCCTCCCTCGAAAAATTTATTTCTATCCTTTCCGCTGATCATAACGCCTGCCGAAGATCATGCCGATGATTCCTTTTTTAACATCTGAATGGTGCCACCAGCCACGCCCCACGCTTTCGCATCGCGGTACATGCGCTCCAAGGGAATTCGGTGCTGTATCCGTATCCTCCTAATACCTGCATACCCGCCGATAAACAGGAAGTTGCCGTTGTCGACAAACGTCTGTATGGCATCAGCAGTGGTCATCACCTTGCCCATACCCATCTCCCTTTGCTTATTATTATAATGTCTCCGGCATTACCCGGTTTGATCGCCTCGGTGACTCCGTTCATGGGCGCATTTCGAACTCGGTCCTGCTTATGATCTCGTCCTGGGCTATCTCGCTCAAACCGATGAATTCTGCCGAATAGCCGCTGACCCGAACAAACAGGTCACGGTGCTTCTCCGGATGTCGTTGCGCCTCCCTGAGGATTGCCGAATCCACCATGTTGAACTGCACTTGCGTGCCACCCCGATTGAAATAGGTAGTGATAAGAGTCATGAGGTTTGGCGTACTTATTTTCTTACCCTGAAAACGCATATTAAGATTAGCGCCGTTAAACACACGCTCCACAGGAAGCTTCACCACGGAATTCATTATCGCGGTCGGCCCTGATACTGCGTTTCCCGTCGTCGGCGTGATGCCGTTTCCGAGAACGTCTCCTGCGAAACGACCGTCGGGCGTCGCGCCGGTAAAAGCGCCCATCGTTATATGGAAGCCGACGGAGAATATACCCGGCCAGAATGCGCCTCCCCGGAAGTTGCGGTATTTTGATAGAACATCACAGTAGTGATCAATCACCCGCGAGGCCATCGCATCTATATCGTCATTGTCGTTCCCATATTTCGGAACTCGGTTCAGGAAATAGGCGCGTTTGTCCTCGGCATCCTGCCAGTCGTGCGACAGCCATTCGGTCAGATCGGCCATGGTAAACCGCTTATCTTCGAAAACTGTTTTTTTCACCGCGTACAGGCTGTCCACCACGTTGGCAAACCCCATGAGCTGCACGCCCGTGGAATTGTAGACTGCACCTCCCCTGGTTAGGTCCAGGCCTCGATCCAGGCAGCCGTCGACCATCGCCGATGCAAATGGAGAGGGGACGGCTTCAGCGATCACGCGGTCCAGCACATCCATCCCCTTAACCATCTGGTTGATAAAATGGCGCATTTGCTTATCGTAGGCGTTCCAGAGGTCTTCGAAATTTTTAAATCCCACAGGGTCTCCCGATTCAATGCCGCTCGGGTACCCGAAGATATTATCTATCCCGTTGAGCAGGGCCAGCTCGACACATTTGATGCCGCTGAACTGTACCGCGAAGGTGGACCCAAAAGTCTTCCCCTGTGCATTCGGCTCCAGGCAACCTACTACGCCGTAATCCCGTGCATCTTCAATCGTATGACCCGCCCGCACAAGAGACCGAATGATGGAGTCATCATTGAAAAAATGCATCAGTACCCCGTCGCGGTCATACTCGACAGCCCTCCGCATCAGCTCAGCCGGACAATCGGGAGAGATCCGGACGCCGAAATTGGGCTGCACAGTCCTCACGTCGGCGTAAGCATCCAGGGCGATATAGCTCATGTCGTTGGTTGCGTCCAGCCCGTCGGGTCCCACGCCGCCCACGGTGACATTCTGCGTCGTCTTGCCCTCGGTGCCCTCTCCGCCCGGGATGAAAGCCTCCTCAAGGACGTTCCAGATCTCGTTCGTCTTGATAAAAAGCATGGCCACAAGTTCCCGGGACTTCTCCGGTGATAGCCGTTTTGCTTCTACATCTTTCCGATAGTACGGGAATAATATCTGGTCGATTCGGCCCAGCGATATGGAGTTCCCGCCCGACTCAATTTGCGCAACCAGATGTATAAAATAGAGGCTCTGGATAGCTTCATGGAGTGTTTCGGCTGGGTATTCGGGGACACGGCTGCATACACGCGCAATCTCCCTGAGCTCTACCGCCCGCTCACGGTCGCGCTCTGCCGCGGCCATTGCAAGCGCGAGCTCGCTGTAGCGCCGTGCAAAGGAGATGACGGCTCGGCAGTTGCGTATTACCGCCTCGTAAAAGAGGCCTTTTTCACCGTTCTTCTGTTCCAGGGAGAGGCCAGTCAGTTTTTGTTCCGCATCGTCAATGACGCCGCGAAGTCCGCGGGCAAGCACCCGCGTGTGGTTCATGGTAAAATGGCCGATTCCATAAGTGATCTCGAGCATCATGGTAAAAATGTACTTGTCCATGTCGGTTTTCACGTCTTCCGGCATGAGCTTTTGCATGCGCTCTTCCACTGTCTTCCCTTTCCAGAAGGGAAGGATTTTCGCGGCAAGTTCATCCTTTTCTTCCTGCGTGATCATTGCCCTTTGCAGACCACGTGTATCGAAATTTTCAAGGTCTCCCTCAATCCACAACGACTTGTTTTCTGGAAATAGGGGAGCCCCCTTGAGCTTGGACGTGCGGCACCCGACGATGATCTCATCATCGCGTATAATGATGCTGATTCTGTTTAGGATATGCTCGAAGGCGAGGCTCATCCGCACAAGCGGAGGCTTGTCCCAGTGGAGCCTCATCGCTTCGGTTAGGTAGCGGGCTCGTTCTACGCAAATTTCCTGGGGCGCCTCGATGATCTTCCAGCGAAGCGTGTCGACGCGGGACCGCGTCGGGGGTTGACTGAGTGCATGCTGTGTGCTCATGGAGTACCTCCGTTACGTCATATTTTTATATGCATATGGTTGACCAGAATCGCGTCCCTCATCCATCGCGGGAGGAACTGGTTGAGCCACAGGAAGAAACTGCTCATGAAATCAATCTGGTTGAACAACGACGGTTTTTTCGCTTCAATAACCTTCATGATCTTTTTGGCCGCATAGGGCGGTGTCGGCGCCGTTTTGATGAGCTCGTTATCACGTTCGATAAACCGCCGAGCCCGGTCGCGGTATACCGACCCGTCCGGCGGTAGTACGTGGATTTTAGCCGCAAAAGTCGTGGAAACCTGCGCCGGTTCGATCAGTGCCACCTGTATGCCGAAGGGAGCCACCTCGTACTTGAGCGAGAGCACCATACCCGTGATGGCGAATTTACTCGCGGAATATATCGATTCAAATGGGAAAGGAATGCGCCCTACTAGCGACGACATGGCGATGAGCTTGCCTGATCGCCGTTTCCGCATCGACGGAATGAAAGCCTGAAAAATCGCGGCCGCCCCTATGACATTGATTTCGAGACACTTGAGTGCTTTCTCGAGATTAACTTCCTCAAACGGGCCGAAAAACCCGATCCCCACATTAGAAAGCACTGTGTCGACATGCCCGTACTGAGCCAGGACCTGATCACTGAATTTTCTGATCGCCGGACGGTCGGTGATATCGATCACTTCAAGCAGATGATTACCGCCGATTTCTTTCAGCTCCTTCACAAGGGATGTTATACCCTTGGAATCGACATCAAAACCCGCTACGGAATGGCCCGCAACTGCAAGCATTTTAGCAACGTGACGCCCCATTCCATCCGCACAACCGGTTATGACAACAACTTGTCCCATAGCAATTCCTCCTTCGATTTTTTTCACGCAGCTATGCCTTGTGAAGCCTGCGCGCGATACCATTCACCCATCTGTTTCATTGATTCTTCGAAATTCGGATAGATCATCCGGTATCCCATGGACTTCAATTTGCTGTTATCGACAATGTAATCATTATAGAGATATCGTACTGCGTCGAGTTCCAAATCCGGTATCCGCCCTTTGCGCGCTGAAACCGTGCCATCCACCCGCGCGACTGTCTTCACCAGCCAGAGCGGCAGGTGCAGTTTTGGCGGCTTAGTGCCGAAAGCAGTAGATGCCATGATTAGCGCTTCCCCGAGTACCGGATGGGAATCTTCCGCGAGATTGAACGCCTGCCCGACGGCAGCATCAAGAAACGAGAGGTAAAACACCGCCGCGGCAACATCTTCGGCCCTTATGTTCGAAAGTAACTGAGCGCCGCTTCCGGGGATGGCGCTGATGCTGGTTGGACGAGAAAAGGCTTTGCCCGCGCCGTCATTGCAACGCGGTCCGTACACGGTGCATGGCCTTGTTATAATTGCCGGGAGGCCTTCCTTGATGCGGCGCCACACCACGTCTTCACCGTCGCGCTTGCTCCTCCCATAGGAATCCTGTGGATCCCGGAGACTGTCCTCTTTGAACGGTGTTCCCAGATAATACCCGTATACACTTGTGGAACCGACATGGATATAGCGCTTGACCCCGTTTTTCAGCGCAAGGCCGGTGATCTGTTCGACGCCTTTAACGTTGGTTGGATAAAGAGATTCATATGGTGTGGAAAAATTACAGATGGCCCCCAGGTGGAAGACCCTGTCTACGTCGCCTTCGAACAGGCGGGGAATTGTTTCAGATTTCGTAAGGTCGGCGGCAACATATTCAACGCCTAGGCGCTCAAAAAACGATATGTCTTTTCTGGGCCGGGCTGTAGCCCTGACGCGAACCCCCTTCTGGACAAGAAATTCAACAAGGTGACTCCCCATGAATCCGGCCGCGCCGGTAACGAGGGTAATGCCATTAAATTCCATGATTCCCTCCCTTACGAAGATGATAATTATAAAGATGCTAGATTTTTTCTAGGAACTGCCCCCTTCAAGCTTTTTTCTATTTCAGCACGGGCATGGCAGAGCCACTCCAGGTACATCTCGTTCTGGGTTATGCCGAGTTCAGCAATGAGGCTGACATAAACGCCCTGTCGCTCCCATCTCCTGCGGTTTATCTGCCGTCGTTTCAATTGAGCTTTGAAAATTTCTATCTGCTCGTCTATAATTTCCAGTGCCCTTTCATCTTCCCCGAATCCGAAGAATGCAAACTTGAGCAAGAATGCATCCCTGATGAGCATCGTCGTCTGGGGTGATTCAGCAAGCCACCGTGAAAACTCATTTATCCCCTTTTCTGTTATCGAATACATTTTTTTATGCGGCCCGCCGTCTTCTGACGGCGCGACTTCAAGCATATTAATAAATCCCTCTTCTTCCAAGTCTTTTAGATTAGGATAAATCTGTCCGAAATTAATCGACCACATGTGGCCGAAATTTTTCTCGATATGCTCCTTGATCCGGTAGCCATGCATATCCGAATAATTAAGAAGTCCAAGAATTGCATATTTAATCGACATAAATTTTCCTTTTTGATCCTGTTTTTCACTGAAATCACTATATACTTTTTATATACTTGTCAAGAATTAATATACAAACTTCGTTTTTTCCCGATAAATTTGGATATTATAGTAGTGACCTGCCCCCCGAAAACCGATCCAGTATTTAAGTTAGGATTGGGGTATAATATGGGGTCATAGGGAGGTCAAGATGAGTAAAAGACGTTATACATCGGAACAGATTATTGGTTTACTTCGGGAGGTAGATGTTAAGGTTTCACAGGGCAAGAACGTGGGGCAGATTTGCCGGGAAATAGGGATAGCAGAACAAACCTATTACAGATGGCGTAAAGAATACGGCGGTATGAAAACTTTCCAGGTAAAGCGGCTTAAGGAGTTGGAAAGGGAGAACACACATCTTAAGAAAGCTGTAGCCGAACTGACCTTGGACAAGCTGATTTTGAAAGAAGCCTTGGAGGGAAACTATTAAGTCCCGACAGACGCAAGCGTTGCGTGGAGTATGTGAGGCAGAAGCTTTATATGTCCGAGCGGCGAGTCTGTCGGGTGATCAGTCAGCCCCGGTCAACCCAGAGACATACCTCTGTTGCCAGGGATGATCGGAAGCGTTTGAGGGCAGAGATTATTCAATTAGCCCTTAAGTATGGTCGTTACGGATACAGACGGATAACAGCTCTTTTACAACAGAATGGATGGCAGGTTAATCATAAACGTGTGGAAAGGATCTGGCGGGAGGAAGGTTTGAAGGTTCCGCAGAAACAGCCGAAGCGCGGTCGTTTGTGGTTGAATGATGGCTCTTGTGTTCGTCTTCGGCCAACGCATCGGAACCATGTTTGGTCGTATGACTTTGTGGCGGATCGCACCCACGACGAGCGATCGATCAAGATGCTTACGGTCATTGATGAATACAGCCGTGAATGTTTGGCTATTGTTACGGAAAGAAGTCTAAAAGCAGATGATGTTCTGGACTGTCTGACAGAGATGTTCATCCGTCACGGAGCGCCGGAGTATATTCGCTCAGACAATGGATCGGAATTTACGGCAAAAGTAGTTCGCCGATGGTTGTCATACATTGGTGTTCAGACCCTTTTTATTGAACCGGGCAGCCCTTGGGAAAACGGCTATATTGAAAGTTTCAACGGCAAGCTCAGAGATGAACTACTCAACAGAGAAATCTTCTATACCTTGCAAGAAGCGAAAATATTAATTGAAAAATGGCGCATGGAATACAACACATTAAGGCCGCACAGCTCATTAAATTACCGTCCTCCAGCGCCAGAAGCATATTTGCATTGAGATATAAAAATAGCAGAATTCTAACTTAACATGTGGTACATGTTTCGGGGGCAGGTCA
>Ga0116114_1001247_pt1 | contig 13979 bp, 15 predicted proteins | sample June2015DPH_10_5_FD_89823 | JGI IMG/M metagenome (GOLD analysis project Ga0116114, IMG submission 89823) | Peatland microbial communities from SPRUCE experiment site at the Marcell Experimental Forest, Minnesota, USA - June2015DPH_10_40 | ecosystem: Environmental > Terrestrial > Soil > Wetlands... | reverse complement strand
TCGGCGTTGCCGTGCAACTGCACCCCGGGACAGTCAAGGATCTGGACAATAACGTCGTCGCGCTGAATCACCCGATACGCCGCAAACCCGGGGATTCGCTCGACGGCGACGTCGTCGACGACGATGCCTTCGGCGGATGGGTTGATTGGGACGTCCGTCCAGTGCAGGCCGAGGAATCCGCCGGGACCCTCCGGGGCCACGCGGTATCTCTCACCGGCGATGAATATCTGCCTGACGGCCTGGCGGAGGGCGGCAATCTGGCCGGGAAGCAGCGGGCTTTGCGCCAGTGCCGCCGCCCGAAGCGCCGGAAGGTCTTGTTTTTTCAACTCCATCAGTTGGCTCAGCGCCTCCTGCCGGAGCTGCGGATTATCGCTGCCGAGCTGAACGATCAGCGATTGCACCCGCGGCGGATTGGCCCGTCCGGCCGACGCCAGCGCCAAAATTAGCGCAACCGCGAACGCCCACGGCGCCGCCGTGGGGCCGCTCAACTTTCGGCGATGAGACAAAAACAAATTACTCACGAGGATTAACCATCGGCTAATTCGACGAGCCGGTCGTAACTCTTTTGAATCCAGCCGATCTTTCGTTGCACCATCTGTAGAAACGGCATCCCATCGACCTTTCCGAACGACCCGGTCTGCGCGATCGGGAAAACCGCCTCCGCGATCAGCGCCTCGATCATCAAAAACGGAATCGCCCGAATCTCCGCCTGCGAAATCAGCATCACCTCGTCGTATCCGCGCAGGAACCTCTTGAATCGCGATTCGTCCAGATAATCCGGCCATTTGGAAACGTCGTCGTCCCCCCCGATGATCGAAAACTGCAATGCGCCGTTGGCGACGTCGATGATCCGCGGCAGCAGCCGCGCGCTGTCATAGTCGATCACCGCCACCACCCGGTTGTCCCGGAACAGCATGTTTCCCGGATGCCAGTCCGCATGCACGATCTGCTTGGGCCAGTTGTCGATTCCCAGCGAATTCACTCTTTCCGTGCTCTTCCGATACGCCTCCAGAAGGAACCGCAGCAATTGGATGACGTCGCGGTTTTCCTCGGTGTCCGCGACGCCCGCCGCGATCGCGCGCAAGCCCGAATCCACCGCCGACGCCGCGTGGTAGCTGCCGCTCGGCGGCTGCCATTCGGATTTGAATTCCTCCAGCAGCTTGTGATACAGCGCCAGGATTCGTCCCGAATCGAACGTCGATTCCAGCGTCTGCGGATAGGGTTGCCCCGGAATGTACTCGAACATCTCGTACACCCCGTTGCGCCATTGCAGCATCGAATTGTTTTCCTTCCGCGTGCCGATCAGATGCGGCAGCGGGAACTGCTTGTTCGCCAGGTGAAGCTGAAGCGCATGGGTGAACGCCACCTTGAACGGATCGTCCTTCCCGCGCGCCCGGCGCTTGAGGAGGAACTTGCCCTGCTCGCTGACGATCAGAAGTTTCGGCGCCTTGCGCGAGCCGCGCGGAAATTCCACGATCGAGTCGATCACCCCCACGTCGAAATGCGACAGGATGATGGCCAGCTCCTCGGCGGAGAACTGTTCGCGTTGTCCGGAAACGCGGTTCTGCCCCGTGCCCGAAGTGAGGTTCTGCGATCGCTCGGAGGCCATCTCAACCGTGAAGTCTAAATCAAAGCCGCACCGGGAAAAAGAACAAAGTGAAAACCGATCTTCCCGCTCTCGCCCCGCCAGGCCGTCCATCCGCCGGTTAAATGCGGGAAAAATGGAGGGTTTGGAGGATATATTCGTACGCCGCCGGGCCGCTCAGATCGCCGGGCGCCAGCGTCAGAACCGGCTCACCCCCCTCTTCCCGCCCTCCCCGGGACACCGGCTCGCTGAAACCGGCGACGCGGGACAGCCCCACTTTCCCCCGGATCACCCCCACCGTGTAATCCACCGTGAACAGATATTGATGCCGGTTGTCCGCCGTCCGGTACAGAAGATCGCGCACGCTGATGCTGGCCGCGCCGGGCACCGGAAAGTGCCCCACGATCCGCCGCGCCAACGCCAGCCGGTCCCCGGGCGCGAAGTGCATGTTCCATCTCCCGGCGCACGCGCGCAGCTTTCTCCGGCAACGAAACTGCGAAACCCCGCCCGCCAACACCCCAACCAGCAGAATCCCCAGCAGCAAAATCAGGTACAATTGCGGCGTCACACGACCGAATAGGTAATTGTCCATTATCAATTATCCATTGTTTTCTTGATTCCATAATCCGGAACGATCGCGTTCAACGACTCGATCCAACGGGAGATCGCTTCATAGTTGGGATCATCCGGGCTGCCGAACATCGGCCTGAAACCCATCGCCTTGGGATGAGGCGCCCAAGCCTGCGAAGATGGAAGCGTATATTGCAGCAGCAGGGATGATTGGACGTGCAGACGGTCGATCATCGGCCGGTACACAGGCCCATTGCCGATCGTGTCGCCGCCGGCCAGTTTCAGCCCGGTCTGCTGAAGAATGTAGAAATTGGTGTAAGCGGGCAGGGTTTCCCTGGCATCCGGATAGAGCACGAACCCGCCCGCCCCCGCCCCGCCGTGACAACCCGCCGCGGCGCAGCCCGCCAGAACGCGCCGCTGAACCAAGACCCGGAACTGCCCCATCACACGCGGGTCCGAAACGATGTGCACGTCCTTCGCCAGATTCGCGTCTCCGCTTTGGATGATGTCCATCGCCTGCTGCGTTTCGGTTTCCGCATCGAAAGCCGCGCTATCCCCGCTGACACCCAGATAACGCTTGCGCACGTTGTTGAAAAATTCAACCCGGACCTGTTCATCCGGCAGCAACTCCGCACGCCGAATCGCGTAAACGTCATCCATCGTCAGATATTTCCCCGACGACGCCCTCGTGGCCGGCGCGGCCGCCGCCCCGCCCGCCGAAACCGCCGCGGGCCTGGCTTCCAACGCCCGCTCGCTCTGGATCGTATCCAGCAATATCACCGCGTCCGGATTGTGCGGATCCAGTCGCTCCGCGTCCTTCGCCGCCTGGGCCGCCAAATCATATTGCCGCGCATTCAATTCCAACCGGCTCAGATCGATCCGCCCTTTAATGTCATTGGGATCGAGACTGCTCAGCTTCTTTTGGAAATCCTCCGCCGCATCATCCGGATAGCTGATCGACGCCACGCTGCTCCGGTCGATCGTCAGCGTTGACCCATGCGCCGTAATGTTCACCGTTTGCCCATCCGGGCTGATCTGAATATCCCCCTGCATCACCCGCCCATCGCTGGTGCTCAGGATTCCCTGCCGCCCCAGCACCGCCGAGGCCGGCAAACAGATCGCCAAAACGCCCAGCCACCACCTGCGCCTCATGAACCATCTCCTCGCCGGCTCTCGCCGAGAAACGCATCGTAAATGCCGCCGGCAAAAGAGGCAAATTTGATCTTGGCCGCCGGATTGGTCACGCTCACGATCCAAAGCCCAGGGAGCTTGCTCCCTTGGGCCCGCCCCAATCCACCCCAAGTTTGCGCCAGGTTCAGCACCTCATTTTGTAAAAAATCTCGCGCCTGCGACAAAATACCGCAGGCGCCGTTTTTCGACAAATATCGCCATTCCTCCATGTGCAACATCGAGAATCATAACCCATGAACTCTACAAGACTTTTTTTCGGAATGTAGTCGTTTATTCTGATCGCTGGACTCAGCACAAAATCACCAGAATAGACCTTCCTGTCCTATTTTCTGCCCTCAATGTCGCAAAGCCCGCAAATTTCTCTTGCGTCTGGCCAATGATGCTCTACATTTGACTTATTAGTTGCTGGCCGACAGGCCAGTTTGGAGGAGGGAGAACACATAAATGGGATAGTCCGTTTCTGACGGTTGTCCCACATTTCACAGGAGGATTTATGCGGAGAAAAAGCTTCTGGATGTCCACAGTCCTGCTCGGCGCGGCGGCCCTTTCCGCTCGCACGGCCCAGGCTCAAACTCAGGACCTGTTTGTCATCAACGTCGATGAGAACGGGAATGGGAGCTATGTTGAATACACGCCCCCGTATCCCGGTGGAACGGTGATTGGAGCGGGGAATTTGACGCCGGCGCTGATCAACGGCGTGCCGGGAGATGGACTTTCTTACGTCCTGCCCTACCCCATCAACATTAATACAAATTCCAACCAGTGGTTGAGCATATCTGATCTGGACGGGGCCCAATCCGACCTGATCCATTTTGCGAACACCGGGCCGGGCGGCGCCGGCGTTTTGAACTTCTACAGCAACGACACTGATGGCGACTTGGCTGACGTCAGCCCCGCGTTTTGGTCCACCATCGCCGGGAATTGGAGTACCCAGTTTGCCACCTCGGAGGACGCCAATGGTATTGCGTTCTACAGCACCTATATCGACACCGGCGGCGTCCCAGGCGACCCCGCTCCCCATCCCACCGTCGAGGCTTTCTATTATTTCAACTCTGGACCGGTTCCAGAGCCCACGGCCATGGGACTGTTCCTGGGCGGTAGCGCCCTGTTGCTGAAGCGCCGCAATCATCGCAACTGAAACCGCAAACTTCCAATTCGACAACCCCCGAAGCCCCGGATGCACGTCCGGGGCTTTTCTCTTCTCCACAAATCAAGCTCGCCGCATCAAGACGGACCCTGGCCCGGATTATTCACCACGGATGACACGGATATCACGGATATTCAATGCTGGAAATTACTTATGATCGATTCCATGCTTTTCCACGGCGCGCAGACTGCGCGCATCGCGGTTTCGGAACTGTCCTGATTCATCCGTGTTATCCGTGAAATCCGTGGTTCCTCTGAATTATCCGGGCTGGTCCCCCCCCGCCGTACGGTCGAAAACAACATTGGCGATGTGGGCGCTCGCTTTTCGCACTTCATTCCAATCGTGCCAACGCGCGTTCAAGTTTTTGTATTCGGATAGGTTCATCTGATCCAGGTCATACGGCAGAGGATTGGCAAGCTGAATCTGCAATTGCTGCAAAGCCGACTCGCCATTGGGCTGAGGATATAATTCATCCATTCGCTCCAACGCGCGCGCCGCCTGCGCTTCACCCATGCGGTCCGCCAATGCCACAAAATCCAAATAGTCCCGCGTCGCATTTCTCTTGAGAATGAGCGCCGCTTTAATGCGCAGAATCTCCGCCTCCGTCGGCACCGTGATTTTCTGTCCGCGGTAATCCATCACCGTTGTTTCCAGCGGCTCGTCTCGGATCAGTTGCCGGATGCCCGTTTCGATTCCATCGAGACTGCCCAGGATTTGCACCGGCCGGTTGACGCGCGCCGTCTTCCACCCAGCCACCGATTCCAACTCCGCCAGTACGGCATCGAAACGTTTCGAAAGGTCAGTCAAAACGTGGTCCGCGTCCTGAGAGAGGCGATGTTGGGCATGCAGAGCCGACGCCGTGCCGCCGACCAATACCGCATCGGGCAATATTTGCTGCAAGCGGGCCGCGGAGGAGAGGACTTTCTCCCAATCAGGCAAGTCGCTCGTTGACATAATTCATCCAGAAATGATGCCGCTGGGCGTATGGGTCTTGAACGTGTGCCTGACAAACTTGCCGTATCTTTTCCAACACGGACGCATCCGCCAGCAGCGCCTCCCGCAGCCGCTCCCAATCCGCACGCCGGCCGCGCGCGATCACGTCATCAATCGCCGCAAGCGTCAATCCGTCTTGGTTCAAATGCCGATGAAGCATTGGAGTCAGGATAACACACCCGCCAATCCCGTCGAGCCATTTCCGCCTTTTTTCCCCTCCCGCCCTCCCCCATTCGGCAATTGGCAATTGGCAATCGGCATTCTCTTCACCCCTCCCCTCCCGCCCTCCGCTGATTCAGCCGCAGAAGGTTCGCCAGCACCAGCCCATCGACGCGCCCCCGCTCCGCCGCCAGCCGATGCCCCTCCGCCAACTTCTGCCCCGCCCCGCTGTCCACCCACACGACCGCCCAATCTTCCCTCCATCCGCCTACTGGATCGACCGCAGCGTAGGCCTAAGGATGTCGTCGTCTGGTTTTTCACGCGCCAGTTGCAGCCATTAGGCACGCTCGGCACGTCTACCGTTTCTTGCGCAAGAATTCTCTCAAACTCCGTCGGAGCCTCATAATGTCATGGGCCTCGCATTCCCAAACCACCAAAACGCGCCATCCCAGCGACCGAAGCTGCCGTATGGTCCGGCGATCACGTTCGCGGTTACGGTTGAGTTTGGGCAGCCAATACTCGGTCCGGCTCTTAGGGATGTGGGCTAGCGGACAGCCATGCATGTGCCAAAAACAACCACGCACCTCCACAACCGCGTGGTATTTCCGTAATACGATGTCGGGCGTGCCGGGTAGTGGCGTAACATGCAGGCGAAAGCGGTAACCCATTGCGTGTAAGGCACGGCGCACGTTAATCTCGGGCTTGGTGTCAACGGATCGAATGCGCGACATCGTTCTACTTCGGCGGGATGGCGATATGTGGTCCATACCTTGTGAATTACGCCCACCTCAATACAATCGACTTCGTAACATGAGAATGGCGTGCCGGCAATGGGATTAGAATTCACAACAATTGACCTTTTTGCCGGAGCCGGAGGCCTCTCAGAGGCTTTCCGCCAAGCGGGATTCCGTGTCCTCGCGGCGAATGACTTTGACGAACCCGCATCGGAGACCTTCAAGCTAAATTTCCCCGAAGCGGTTTTTGTTCCTGGAAAAGTCGAGGATATCTCGTCCGCGCAACTACTGGAAGTGGCAGGGATTTCGCGCGGGGAGCTTGACGTGCTTGTAGGCGGGCCGCCGTGTCAAGCGTTCAGCGTATACAACCATCAGCGTGGAATGCATGATCAACGGTCCGGGCTTTTCCGGGAATATCTGCGGATCGTTAAGGATTTGATGCCCGCGTTTGTGGTGATGGAGAATGTCACCGGAATAACGAGTATCGACGACGGGCGGGCCGTAGATGAGATTCACCGGCGACTGCGCAGCCTCGGTTACCACGTTGAGCATCAAGTTTTGCGAGCAGAAGATTATGGCGTGCCGCAAGAGCGACGCCGCATCTTTTTTATTGGCGCGAGGGATAAAGCTTCGATCCGATGGCCAGAACCGACACATTTTGTAGCTCAAAAGCCAGCTTTATTTAATCTCCCAAAATCCCGCAAGCCCTTCGTCTCTGTGAATGATGCAATTGGCGACCTCCCCGCACTTTCGATTTGCGAGGGCGATGAGGAAAGCCGTTATACCCAGCCGCCAATATGCGATTATCAAAGGTTGATGCGACGCGGTTCCCGGGTGTTATTCAACCATGTTGCGCCCTTCCTAGAAGAAATCAACCTGCGGAGGCTAAAGCATATTCCGCAGGGCGGTAGTTGGCGGGACATCCCCCGTGAATTGCTGCCGGCGGGCATGAAGCTTGCTCGCCGTAGCGATCACACAAAGCGGTATGGCCGGCTTCACCCCGAGGGACTTTGTTGCACGATTTTGACCAAATGCGACCTGCATTGGGGATCGTTTATCCATCCCACCCAAGAGAGGGCATTGACCGTGCGCGAAGCGGCACGCTTCCAATCATTTCCGGACCGAATGAGATTTCTTGGCTCCCGGGGAGAGCAATTCCGCCAAGTTGGGAACGCAGTGCCCCCACTTTTGGGCCGTGCTATTGCCACGGAGATTGTAAAGATGCTACTCGCCGCTGATATCAAAGGGACGTTCGGAGACTCATGTAGGCCCAAGGCAAACACGATCGCAGTCTAACGGCTACTTGGGGCCGATGAATCGCGACAGACCTACCTCAGACTTCATGACCGGTCACTATTCTCCTGTTCCCAGCTTTGCCCTTATTTTGGCTTCAAATTCGGCCAGAGTGACAGGCTCACCGCCCGTAAGTCCTTCAACAGCTCTTTCAAGCGTCTGTTTTTCTGGTTCGCCGATTTTCAAGGTCGCAGGGTCAGTCCCTTCGTCAAATTGCACGACAAACCAAGCGATGTCGCAATTGGATAGGTCCTTTACGGTGTCCATTCGGCCCATATTTCGGAAAAACGCGCCGTCAACCACAACGGCCATCTTCTTACCCCAACGACGTAGCGTCGGAACTTTAATCTGAAGCTGCGGCATCAGGCGTTTGGGACCAGAACTGCGATAGTCGGGCCGTCTAGTGCGGTCCGGAAAAGGCAAATCATCCGTGGGAAAATCGTGGAGGTGTTCGAAAAGGAGGCCCATTCTCTCCCCGGAGAAATAGACGGCCTGTATCTCGAGGGCGCACCATTTGAGTGGATCTGTTTCTGGTGCCAAGAGGACCATGTCAATATTGCCGACATCTTCACGCGCGGTCTCCTCTTCGGCCTGCTCAGCCGCCGCTGAAGTTGACGGCTCATTGCGTACCCGCTGTAAGAAACGCACCTCGCCGACTGTTTTGGCACTATCCGTACCCAGGACAGTTAGGGCTACCTTTCGAAAAACAATTTCGTTCTGCTGAAATCGCGTTGGGCAGACAATACGAAGGTCGCCCTCTTGACCTACGACCGGGGTGGCACTCCACTCACCGGTCGGCAAGGACGCTTTTGCCTCATATAGCCGAAGCGAGCAAACGCCTCCCTTCTTATGACAGGCGCCTCCATCAGCTTTGAACGGGCAGAGCGGAGTTGTATCAGAACCGTGATTGATCGCCTTAACTGCAAGGTCCCTTCTTTGTATTGCGGAGAGTTTTATGAATGACCGACCATACCATTCGCCGATCCCGAAACGAGGCGCTGGCTGTCGTTGCGTAGCTGGAGCGGGCATGATGCGCCCAATTGAAGCAAAGAATGTCACCGCTGTCCATCGGCTGGCGCGGGCTGGCCGATCAGGCGGCAAAGATCGATGAAGTGTTCGTGAGAGGCCGCCCGCTCGGGGAGTTCTACATTGGCCCACATCTCAACGAATTGTTCCGCGGTCATTCACGGATATTCTGAGCGGACAAGCCGGGAATGCCAAGAGCGCCGGCATTGAGGCGCCTGATTTACGTGGATGCAAAGCTCGGCGCTCCAGGCCGAAGTAAACGACACGAATCCCCCCTGCACCCTCTGGCATTCGGCATTTGGCATTCGGCAATCGGCAATCTCCTCAATACCCCGCCTCCGCTTTCAGATTCTCCATGAAAAGGCTTTCCCGATCTCGCTTCAGCGCGATCTTCTTTTTCTTTCGCTCGATTTCCATTGTTTGGCGGACCTGCTCCGGGTCCGTCGGGCCGACTTCGCGCTGGCGGAACATTCCCATCCCCTTGAGCAATTGCAGAGCCGCCCGGGCGTTGCCGGCCTCCAGGGCTTTTTCCAGCGCATCCATCGCTTTTTCCGTCATCATCAGTAGCCGGGATTGGGCGCCCTTCTCCATCTCATCGTGCCATCGGTTGTACGCCGCCCCGAACACCGGGTCGTGCCGCAGCCAGTTATAGATCGTTTGCCGCGTGATCCCGGTCGTGCGGGCCGTCTCCGCAACGGAATTTCCAATCCGCAGCAGGTCCAGCGCCGCCTGCTGCTTCTCCTCCAATTTCTCGCCATTGTCCGTTCGCTCTCCCGTAACCGCCAATTGTCCCGATGCTCCCGACCCGATGTCCGACATGAATACCCCATTTCAGGTGAAATTACCCGTATATTATCCTAACATATACCGAACAAATGTCAAGCGAATTCCCCAAAAAGTCAATATATTGACAAATTTGGCGCTTCTTCGCGCGCCAAATCGGGTCATTGGAAGCGATATACATACAACTAACTGCAAATAAACGACTTGCGACAATTACGCAGATCGCGTTTTACACTCAAAACAATGAAAAAGCGCCAAATGTGTAAAACGGCTTCCCGACTCAACCCCCTCTTCCATTCGGCATTTGGCACTCGGCATTCGGCATTCCCCGTCCTCATACCAGCGGCCGCACGCGCCCGTCCCCGTGCCCGCCGCGCTTGCCCCAGACGCCGGGAATCGGCGTCGAACAGTTCGGGCATTTGCCATCCGCCCCGATGCGGTTCTCCCGCACCAGGAACCCGTGCCGGCGGATCAACGTCGTCTTGCAGTTATGGCAGCGGGTGTTCTCCCATTCCCCGACCTGGCCCGGCAGGTTGCCGGGATAGATGTAGCGGATGCCCGCCCGTTGGCCATACTCCACGATTCGCATCAGATCGTCGGCGGTGGTTTGGCGGTAGCCATCGGTCATTTTGTAATCGGGATGGAAGGCCGTGACGTGCCAGGGCATGAGGAGATCGACAGATACCAGAAAATCGGCCATGCGCTTCAGTTCCTCGGGATCGTCGCTGAAGCCGGGCACTACGAGCGTCACGATCTCCACCCAGAACCCGCGCTCCTTGAGCATGCGGATCGTCCCCGTCACGTTTTCCAAAATTCCGCCAAGTTGGCGGTAGTGTTGCGGGTTGAACGTCTTGAGATCGACCTTGTACGCATCGACGTGGGGGCGAAGGAAATCGAGCACCTGTTCCGTGCCGTTGCCGTTGGAGATGTACGCGCATTTCAGCCCGCGCGTGCGGGCTTCCCGAAAGACCGCGACCGCCCATTCGCTGGTGATGAGCGGCTCGTTGTAGCTCGACGCGATCACCGGCGCGCCGTGCTGGATCGCCAGGTCCACCAGTTGTTTCGGATTGGTCAACCGCGGCGGCGCGGCGGCCTTGGGATCGCGCAGCATCTGGCTCGTCACCCAGTTCTGGCAATATCCGCAGTGATAATCGCAACCGAGCATCCCGAACGTGAGCGCGTCGCTGCCGGCCAGGCAATGGAAGAACGGCTTCTTCTCGATCGGGTCGCAAGCCAGCGCTCCGACGTATCCGAACGGAACCTTCAGGACTCCGTTGTCGTTGAAGCGAACCCGGCAGACTCCATCGCGCCCGGGTTTGACCAGGCACCGGTGGCCGCAGGCGAAGCAGCGGACCGCGCCGTCGGCCTCGTGCCGGATCAACTCCTCCGCCGCCGGGGCCACGTGCTGATGCAGCATGTCCTTCAGCGATTTCAGCCGGCTTTGTTCGTCGAGGATTCCCAAGCTCGCCATGGTCGCGCCTTCCAATCCCATTTTAGTCACTCCAAAGCCGTAGAAACAGCCAATTCTTCTCCACTGCTCCTCGTTCCGTTATAGTTTCGCCCTTGAGATTCAACGCCTTTTTTCTACTGCTGATTGAGGTGATCGCCATGTTGAACCAGGGATGCGCATCGGTGTCGGAGCAGCCCGAAACCGTCCATTGGCCGAAGATCGCCGGAATCGACCGGGCCATGCAGGCCTTCGTCGATCGCGGCGAGCTTTCGGGGGCCGTGACGCTGGTGGCGGATCGGCAACGCATCCTTCATCTCTCGGCCGTGGGCCAGCGCGACGTCAAACACCATTTGCCCATGCGCACCGACACGATCTTCTGGATCGCCTCGATGACCAAGCTCATGACTTCCACGGCGGTCATGATGCTTCAGGATGAGGGCAAGCTTTCGATTGACGATCCGGCGTCAAAATACATTCCGGAGTTCGACGGGCTGAAGACTCCCTCCGGCAAGCCGGCGAACCTGACGCTGCGCCAGCTCCTGACGCACACCAGCGGTTTGGCGGAAGCGCCGCGGGACGTGATGTTCAAGGCCCGCACGCTGGCAGAACTGATCCCGTTTTATCTGGATCGGCCGACGTCCTTCGAGCCGGGGAAGAAATGGGATTATTGCCAATCCGGCATCAACACGCTGGGCCGGATCATCGAGATCGTCTCGGGCGAGTCCTACGCGGATTTCCTGCAACACCGGCTGTTCGATCCGATGGGTTTGAAGGACGCGACGTTTTATCCGAGCGACGAGCAACTCCAACGGCTGGCGCAGAGTTACGTCTTGAAGAGAGGCCGGCTGGAACGGATTCAGATCGATCGCCCGGTCGGCATTCGCAAACATTTTCCCGCCGCCAACGGCGGATTGTTCTGCACCGCCGGGGAATATTGCCGGTTCTGCCAAATGCTGCTGAACGGCGGGACGCTGGATGGCCGGCGGTATCTGAGTGCGGAAAGCATCCACGAGATGACGAGCGTGCAGACGGACGGGCTGAAGGCGGGTTTTGTGCCGGGAAGCGGATGGGGGCTGGCGTTCGGCATCGTGCGGGAACCGCAGGGGATCGCCGCGACGCTCTCGCCCGGCACGTACGGGCATGGCGGAGCTTACGGAACCCAGGCGTGGATCGATCCGGTCAAGGGGCGGATTTACATTCTGTTGATCCAGCGCGGCGATCTGGATAACGCGGATAATTGTAAATTCCGGCAGGCGTTTCAAGAGGCCGCGGCGCAATAGGCGCCGCCGCACGCTTCGCCGAAATAGTAACCACCAACCTTTGGATCGAATGCCGCGGATCGGACCGGCCGATGGATTCCTTCTGCTCCGGGGCCAGAAATCGCAGCCATTCCTTGCGGTTTGTCACGTCGCTATGGCCGGCGTCCTGACCGATGAGCAGCGGATCGGGAGCATACATCTTGAAATGGCGCATCAGGGAGGAAATCACCAGGTCGCAGTGATCGTTCGTGGTACTCCGCCAGAATTGGGAAAGAACCCCCATCAGCCGGCCGCGAACGGCGTAGGCATGGCTGCGATTGGAGGCCACGCAGCGCACCACGCCGGGACAGACCATCTCGGGCGGCCGCAAGTGCTCGGCGCCGAGCATCAACCCATCCCAATCGTCCGGAACCTTCCCCATGAATTCCCGGGCAAGGGTTGAAAAATTCTCAACGGGATAGGCATCGTCCTCCAGCACCAGCAGCGCGCGCACGCCATCGTTGATGGCCGAATCGAGAACCGCGCGATGGGATAGAAGACATCCCCAGGCGCCGGGGCCTTTGTCCCATCCAGCCGGTGTCCCCACCACCTCTCCGTCAACGGCTTCAAAGCGCCGGGGCGTTTTGAACGGCCAGGCACCGAGCGTTTGCCAGAACCGCTCCAGCCGGTCGCGCCGGCGGGCAAGGTTCACAACCACCACTCGGTCGAATGTCTCGGAAAAATCGGCAACGCCGTCCATGGCCAACCCTTTTTTGTTATCAAACCTATCGACATTGCCGGCTGGCATGCATTAAAAACACGCAACTTCACCATTGATCCGCCTAATATTACCCTGAAAGGAAACCGTGGAGAACAAATTCCAGGATTGGCAGGATGAACTCAAGTTCGTCGTCGAATTCATGCGCGAGATGAGTCTCCAGACCGATCCCCAGATCGCCGCGAATCTGTACGGCGAGCGGTTGCGCCAGGGCGGCTTCGTCACATCCGATGGATACTTGGCGGTAAGCCGCCGCGATCTCACCCATCCGGCCTACCGCATCACCCGCAGCTCGACTTGGAAGGAAAACATCAACCCGTGGACGGAAAAACACCGCCTGCCGGTCTTCACCACCGGGCTGCTCTGCGAGTTGGTCTACTCCAATAAGTCCACGGTTATCGAGGACCTTCCCGCGGCGTTCGCAGCCGACGATCCCGCGGCGGAGTATTTTCGCGGCATGAACTTCCTGTTGGCCATGCCGCAGTTCGACCGCGGCGAGGCGATCAATATGGGCGTGGTTTTGACCCGTCATTCCGAGGGGATACCGCGCGAGCGGATTCCGATGATGGTCATGCAGTCCAATCTGTGGGGATTCGCCGTCCTCAGCGGGGTGTTGCGGCTCGAGTTGAAGACGGCCTACGACGCTCTCGACCACGAGCTCAAAGCGGTTGGCGACATCCAACGCTCGCTCTTGCCGCATACGCTGCCCACCATCCCCGGTCTGGATCTGGCCGCTCACTACGAAACTTCGCAGCGCGCCGGCGGCGACTATTACGATTTGTTCCCATTGCCCCGCGACCGCTGGGGAATCATCATCGCGGACGTGAGCGGACACGGCATTCCCGCGGCGGTGAGGATGGCGATCACCCACGCGATCGTCCACACCCGTCCCGACTTCGCCATGCCCCCCGGCGAAATGCTTGGTTATCTCAACACCATCCTCGAGGAACGCTACATCGGACGAACCGGATCGTTCATCACCGCTCTGTATGCCATTTATGACCCAGGAACTCGTGAACTGAGTTACTCCTC
>Ga0116114_1001245_pt1 | contig 14012 bp, 15 predicted proteins | sample June2015DPH_10_5_FD_89823 | JGI IMG/M metagenome (GOLD analysis project Ga0116114, IMG submission 89823) | Peatland microbial communities from SPRUCE experiment site at the Marcell Experimental Forest, Minnesota, USA - June2015DPH_10_40 | ecosystem: Environmental > Terrestrial > Soil > Wetlands... | reverse complement strand
GACGACGCCAAGGCGGTGTTGCCAGAATTGAAGAACCTGCTGATTTTCTCGACCTTCCACCCGGCGCTTTCGATGGGCCGCCCAACTTCGGGAACCGCCGTGCTCTCGTTCTCCAAGGTCAGCGTGAAGGGCTAGAAGACGCTGCCGAACCGCGCCTTACGTAGGGACAGCCGCCCTCGGCTGTTCGAGCGAGCGCACTCGCCAGAGTTCCTAGGTGGACAGCCGAGGGCGGCTGTCCCTACGCGAGCACTTCCTGGTTTGACCGCGAATTGACCAGTTCGTACACTACTTCTATCTCATCCGTCTATGTTAGATAGCACATGTTAGATAGCAGGAGTAGTTTCCCGGGACAACGGGTTCGACATAGCTTCGCTCTGGTCCTCGCTCTGATACTGACGGTCGTGCTGGGCGCCCCGTCTGCGTTAGCCCAGAATCGGCCCCCCGTGTCTCTGGAGACCAGCGAAACGCTGTTCACTGTGCTGACCGCTATCAACACATGCGGCTATGACCAGGAGTTGAGTTCCTCTGACCCATTACGCACAGAGATCCGGTCGGATGTCGCCAAGGCGGTCGAGAATACGGCCGGGGCTCAGGACGTGATCGGTCCGATGTGCTTGTTCTACCGGCAGCACCAGACGTCGGACCCGGCACGCGACCTTTCGATGTATGTATCGCTGGCGCTGTATCTGGAGGAGCCGCCGACGTTCGCAGTGAAAGTGAAGCCGCTGGAGTTGCCGCCCGATGCCGCGGTGGCGGCCGACATATTGCCGCTGATGCAGGCCTTCTACCAGAAGATCGGATTGCACGCCATTTGGGAGCGGCACCGCGACCGCTACGCGGAGTTGACCGAAATCTATCACGCTCCGCTGGCGAAGATGACGTTCGACACCGAGATCTATCTTAAGCTGCCATCCGCAGGCTATCTGGGACGGCAGTTCACCGTCTATCTGGATGCGATGGGCGCGCCGGGACAGACCAATGCGCGCAACTATGCATCGGATTATTACGTTGTGATTTCACCGACTGCAGGCACGGCGATCAAGATGCAGCAGATTCGACATACTTATCTGCATTATTTACTGGATCCGTTGGCGCTGAAGAACGGCGACTCGTTCAAGCGGCTGGAGCCATTACTGGGGCCGGTCGAGAACGCTCCTATGGATGACGCGTTCAAGAGCCACATTTCGCTACTCGTGACGGAATGCCTGGTGCGGGCGATTGAAGAGCGACTGAGCAAGATTCCGGAGACCGAGCGAGCGCGCGACATCGATCAGGATGACAAGGAAGGATACATCCTGACGCGCTATTTTTATGATGAGATGGGCAAATTCGATCAAGGTCCCGCCGGTATACGCAATGCTTATCCGGACCTGCTGGGGCAGATTGAGGTTGGCAAAGAAACGAAGCGGGCCTACCACATCAAGTTTGCCAGCGAGGCGGCGCCCGAACTGCTGCAGGCTGGGGACCGGAACCAGCACCTGCTGCTGAACGCGGAACGGCGGCTGGCGGCGGGCGATAAGGAAAGCGCGCAGAAGCTGGCGCAAAAGGCGCTCGATCAGCAGGAAGAAGATTCCGGACGCGCGCTCTTCATTTTGGCGGAAGTCGCCACCGCGAATCGGGACATGGAAGGGGCGCGCTTCTACTTTGAACGAGCCCTGCAAACGGCCCATGAACCCAAAGTGATCGCCTGGTCGCATATTTATCTGGGCCGCATATTCGATTTGAAGGAGAATCGGGATGCCGCCCTGGACCAGTATCGGGCGGCGCTGGACGCAGCCGGCGGAACGCTTCCGGAAGCGACGCTGGCGGCGCGACGGGGTTTGGAACAGCCGTATGAGCCTCCAGTGGCAAAGCAGCCGGAGTAGAATCCAGCCACGGACGGGCGAACCGACTTAGCCCAGCGCTTTAGCGCTGGGAGGAGCAGAAAGACGAGCAGAAAGAAGCGCAGAAAAGTGACTCAAGTCCCGAGGGGACGACCGCGCACACTCGGCAGGATTGTGGGCGCGTTACTCGGGATTTGCTCTCGCGTGCGATATGATTGCGTGTTTGAAAACTAGTTCCTCATGGCTCGCGCAGAAATAGCCCAGAGGGGCGGTGTCTGCGTGGGGAAGTCCGACGTCCACTTTTGCATCAGGGGAGAGAGTATGAAGCGATCAGCAGTCATTCTAGCGTTGGCGATTGCAGGGATACTGAGTTTCGCGGTTTCGGCCGGAGCCCAGACCAGCGGACAACCGGCGGCGCAAAATCCGGCGCCAGCGGGTCAGGCGGCGCCGGGTGCGGCGGCGCCGCCAGCGGGAAAACGTCCACCGCAGACCAAGTCGCAGCCGGAGTTCGATGCCTGGAAAGCGGCGGCAGGAATCGCCGACGCGGCGGCGTCGGAGAAGGCTGCCGACGACTTTGCCACCAAATTTCCCGACAGCGAAGTTCGGGTGTTGCTCTACAAGAACGCGATGCGACTCTACCTGAACGCCAACAACTCCGAGAAGACCGAGGTCACGGGCCGCAAAGTACTCAGCCTCGATGGCGACGATCCCGAGGCTTTGGTAACGGTCGCCGAGGTGATTGCCGAGAGAACGCGTGACACCGATATGGACAAGGATCAGCGTTATGCGGAAGCGATCTCGATGGCGCAGAAAGCCATGCAGACATTAGAGACCGACTTGAGCGTCCCTGCGGGCACACCCCAGGAGAGAATCGACGCCTACAAGGCGGGAGTGCGTTCGCAGGCGTACTCGATTATCGGCACCATTGACTTCAAGAAAGAAGATTATCCGGCGGCGCAGGAGAATCTGCAGAAGTCCATCGACGCGTTCCCCAGCGAGCCATCTGCAGTAGATGTTCTCCGTCTGGCGCTGACGCTCGATAAACTGCAGAAGTATCCCGATGCGTTAAAGCTGGCCAACCGCGCCGTGGATCTGACGCAGAAGCAGGAGACCAGCGTGGTTGGAACGGCGGCACGGCGGGAACGCGACCGCTTGCAACTGCTCACCGGAGGTGCAGCGCCAGCACCGGCACCAGCGCCGGCGCAGACTCCCCCGAAGAACTGACTGCCAATACTGTTGAGACGGGGCTCGCCTCGTCTTCGGCTGGCCAAATCTGACGCGGCAAGCCGCGTCTCTACAAAAATGCAATCACGCGAAATCATGGAGCTGGAAGAAAGCCTGGGCCACCACTTCCAGCGTCCGGAACTGCTCGAGCAGGCGCTTACCCACAGCTCGCAAGCGCGCGAGGTGGAGGCGCTCGCCGCGGGCAGCGGTGCGTCCACTGGTTCGGGCAGCGGCGACAATGAGATGCTCGAGTTTCTGGGAGACGCCGTGCTTGGGCTGGTCACAAGCGAGGCGTTGTTCCATCGCTTCCCCAAATTCCAGGAAGGACATTTGTCCAAGCTGCGCGCGCATCTGGTAGGACAACGGCATCTGTTGCGAGTGGCTGAGCAGTTGCAGGTCGGCCATTACATGCGTCTGGGACGCGGCGAAGAAAAAAGTGGCGGCCGCAACAAGGCAAGCTTACTGGTGGACGCACTGGAAGCGATTCTGGCGGCGCTCTATCTCGACGGGGGGTGGCCGGTGGCCCGCGATTTCATCGTGCACGTAATCGTCGAGCCGGAGCTGGCCCACATGAAACTGGAGACAAGCGCCATCCCGGTGATGGATTTCAAGTCCGCGTTGCAGGAAGCCCTGCAGGCCCGAGGAGGACCACAACCGGTTTACGCCCTGGTAAAGGAGGAGGGTCCGGAACATAGGAAGACCTTTACGGTCGAAGTGAGATTGCCGGAGGCTGCGACCGGGCAACCTGCAATGAAGCAATTCGTGGGGCGCGCTCAAGGCGCGACCAAGAAGCGGGCCGAACAGGATGCGGCACGGCAAGTTCTGGAACAACTGGCAGCGTTGCCGGGGGGACGGCATCCGAATACTGGGAAAGATGGAGATGCATCATAGTGAGAGGGGCGTCTGATCTCCCGTAGAGACGCGGCTTGCCGCGTCTCAGACCGAACGCAACATTTGGGGCACGGCACGCAGAAGACGGGGCAAGCCCCGTCTCTACAGAAGAGTTATGTCCTGGAGTGAGAAGATTTCCGCTGGTGATTGGCCCGCGACCACTCAGTCGGTCGCGGGAACGATTGTGATTGCCGTTTTTGTGGTTACATTTCTCCTGCAGGCATTCACCATCCCTTCGGAATCCATGGAGCAAACGCTGCTGATCGGCGATTACCTGCTGGTGGATAAGTTTTGCTACGGCGGCAGCGTGGGGTGGAACCGTCTCTTGCCTTATCGCAGCGTCCGGCGCGGTGACGTGATCGTTTTCCATTATCCAGTGAATCCGGCGCAGGACTTTGTGAAGCGCGTGGTGGCTTTGCCCGGAGATCGCCTGCGTCTGGTCAACAAGCGCGTCTACGTCAATGGTTCTCCTTTGCAGGAGCCCTATGTGCAGTACATCAGCACGCTCCGCAATTCTTATCGCGACGACTTCCCGCGCACTGATTCTCCCGACTACGGAGTGGACGCGAGATGGTGGAAAGAAATGCCGAAACTGGTGGAAGACCACCAGTTGATTATTCCCGAAGGCCATTATTTTGTACTGGGCGACAATCGCGACGACAGCCAGGACAGCCGGTACTGGGGATTCGTACCACGCGAAAATATCATCGGACGTCCGCTTTTGATTTACTGGTCAGCGGGCAATTTGAACAATGATCTTCCCGGATCGCCAACCGTCGGTGATAGACTTTTTCATCTTGCCTACGCGGTGACGCATTTGTTCCAGATCACGCGCTGGGAACGTACCTTCAGGCTGGTGCGGTGATGCTGGTTCGCTGATGCTGGTTCGCTGGTGAGAGCTCGCTGATGAAGACGCGCCAATGAGGATGCGGTTCGCACAGACGGGCGGAGAAGAAATTCTATAGACCGGATGGGAAACGTGCCCAAGAAAGAAAAAGAAGAAGTCGTAGTTAAAAGCAAGATTGACGAGAACAGTCACGAAAACGATAGCGAAAAGCCGCGCGAGACGACCGTGGAATTCCTGGCCTCGCTCGCCGGAGTGCTGGTCACCGGCCTGTTCATTATCACGTTTATTCTGCAGGCGTTCGAGATTCCCTCCAGTTCCATGGAGGACACGCTGCTCATCGGCGACCACGTGTTCGTGAATCGGGAGCAGTTTGCCGCGCCGACGCATTGGATGGGTCCGTTGATGCCGTATCGCGACATCCGCCGCAACGACATTGTTGTATTCCTGTCGCCGGAAGAGCAAGGCCTGTTCGTGGTGAAACGCATCATGGGCGTCCCCGGCGACCGCATCCACTTGCGCGATGGCGTTGTCTATCGCAATGGTGAAAAGCTGGTTGAACCGTACGTCCTGCACTCAGTGGGCAATTACGATCCCTACCGGGACAACTTCCCTTCAGTGCCGCCGTCTGAAATGTACAACGTGCGAAACGAAAAATGGACTCAAGAACTGCCTTCTTACATCCAGGGCGGCGACATCGTCGTGCCCCCGGACAGCTACTTTGCCATGGGCGACAACCGCGATGTAAGTTACGACAGCCGATACTGGGGATTCATTCCCCGGAAGAACGTGATCGGGCGTCCCATGTTCATCTACTGGTCGTTTGTAACTCCACCCGACCAGTACCAGATGCGCAGCGCGGGCGACCGGCTGGGATTCCTGGCGCACATCATCATTCACTTCTTTGATGAAACGCGCTGGTCGCGCACCTTCAGGCTGCTGCGCTGAGAAAGAATTTTCTGAACCCGATGCCGAACCTGCCGAAAAACGTGCCCAGAGAAGAAGTGGTCGTTGACAAGAAGCCGCGCGAGACGAAGGTGGAATTCTTCGCCTCGCTGGCGGAACTGTTGGTCATTCTCCTGTTCATCATGACGTTTGTTTTGCAGAATTTTGAGATCCCTTCCAGTTCCATGGAGGACACGCTGCTCATTGGCGATCACATTTTTGTAAATCGCGAGCAATTTGCGCCGCCCACGCATTGGCTGGGGCCCCTGCTGCCGTATCGCGACATCCACCGCGACGATATTGCTGTGTTCCTGTCGCCCGAGCAACCGGGCCTGTTCCTGGTGAAGCGGATCATCGGCGTTCCCGGCGATCGCATCCACTTGCGCGACGACGTCGTTTACCGCAATGGCGAGCGACTCGATGAGCCCTTTGTCCGCCACAAACGGGAGCACAACCCCTACACCGATAATTTTCCCGCCGTGCCGCCAGCGGAAATGTACGGAGTGCGAAATCAAGCATGGGCGCAGGCAATGCCTTCGCACATCGAGGCAGATGACATTGTGGTGCCCGCCGACAGCTACTTTGCCATGGGCGACAACCGCGACGTGAGCTACGATAGCCGTTTCTATGGTTTCGTTCCGCGCAAAAACTTTATTGGGCGGCCCATGTTCATCTACTGGTCATTTATTACGCCCGAGGATCAGTACCAGATGCGCGGCGCGGGCGACCGGATGGGTTTCATGGCACACGTCATCCTTCATTTCTTCGATGAGACGCGCTGGTCGCGAACCCTCAGGATCGTGCGGTGAAATTTCCCCGATTCAAATTTCTTAGGCCTAGATTTCTGCTGACGGGGCGCGGTGCAATTGCCGTTGCGACTCTTCTGCTGATCCTGTTTCTGTTCCGGCCCGGTGTGCACCCCTTGCGAAACCGGATTGCCAGTTCAATCGGAAATGCTCTGGGGCGCAGAGTGGCGCTCGACAACGTCCGCCTGCGCCTTCTGCCGCGGCCGGGCTTTGATCTTGAGGGACTAGTTATTTACGACGATCCCGCGTTTAGCGCGGAGCCGATGATCCGCGCGCAGGAAGTTTCGGCCGCCATCCGCTTTCGTTCCCTGTTGCGCGGGCGACTCGAGATCGCCACCCTAAGCGCAAACGAGCCCAGCATCAACCTGGTGCGCAACGACCAGGGCCGCTGGAACCTGGCGAGCCTCGTCGAGCGCAACGCGCAAATTCCCGCGGCTCCCACCGGAAAGCCCGCTTCCGAGCGGCGCCCGGCATTCCCTTATCTTGAAGCCACCCATGCTCGCGTCAATTTGAAGATTGGACAGACGAAGAAATCCTACGCGCTGATGGATGCCGACGTGGCGCTCTGGCAAGACTCCGAGAATTCATGGTCCGCGCGTTTAAGGGCAGAGCCCGTGCGAACGGACTTTAATCTCACCGACACCGGGCTCGTCCAGATCAACGCCACCTGGCATCGCGCTCCTAGCCTAAGGCTGACTCCGTTGCAGATCGCCGTGCAATGGCAGAACGGGCAACTCGGACAGATCACCAAACTGCTGAGCGGAAGAGACCGGGGATGGCGCGGCGGAGTAAACTTGACGGCCCAAATATCCGGCACTCCAGAAGCGCTGCGGATCGAGAGCCAGGCCGGCATCGACGATTTCCATCGCTATGACATTGCTGACAGCGAGAACGTGCGCCTGACTACAGCTTGCTCGGGAAAATACGCCGTGTCCACGCACTCGCTAGACGATCTGCTCTGCGAATCGCCGGTCAACGGTGGGATGCTCCGCCTGCAGGGAGGTTTGGTGCTAGCCACGCAAGCGCCCGCCTATGATCTGACGCTTTCGGCTGAGAAAGTACCGCTGACCTCCGTGGTGCGATTGTTGCGCCAGGCGAAGAAGCAAGTGCCCATCGATCTCACAGCAAGCGGGCTGCTGAGTGCGGAGTTCCACGCCACGCGCAATGCTCCTAAACATCTCGAGGACGGTTTGTTGACGAAATGGAACGGCAGCGGCGCGGCGACCAATGTCCACCTTTCGTCGAATGCGGGAAAGGACGAAATCGCGTTCGGAACGATTCCGCTGACCCTGGTAAGCGAGGATGCGCACGCGGGCAAATCTGTCCACGCGAGGACAAGCGAGCAAGCAAGAAATGAAAAAGACCAGGAGCCTGCTGAACCACACCTGAGGATCGGGCCAGTGGCGCTGACCATGAACGCCTCCGCGCCGGTGAACGCCAGCGGCTGGGTATCCGCGGCCGGATATCGTTTCTTTCTGCTGGGCGATATGGATCTGAAAAACCTGTTCCGCCTGGAGAACGTGCTGGCCTTGCCGATGGCGCGCCCAGCGGCGGAAGGCTCGGCAAAGTTAGAGGTTAGCGTCTCCGGGGCCTGGCAGGGCTTTGCCCCTCCCGCCGCCCTTGGGACCGCTCAACTGCGCAACGTGCGCGCCTCGATGCGCGGTCTGAATGTTCCGATTGAGATTAGCTCAGCCGCCCTGACTCTCGCTCCGGACGCAGTGTTGATGCGGAGGATTTCCGCGCGAACCGGAAGCACGCATTGGAGCGGCGGGGTCACGGCGCCACGTCATTGCGCCGCTTCGAACGCTGCGCCAGGTTCCTTTCCCGGCGCCGGTCTGAAAGTCGCTCTGAACTGTGAGTTTCAGTTCGACCTCACGGCCGACCAGCTTTCGACGGCAGATTTCGCCGAATGGTTTACGCCGCATCCCGCCAAACGTCCGTGGTACCGCAGCTTGAACTCTGATGCACCCTCGGGCCGCTCGCCGCTCCTCGCGATTCAGGCGCACGGCAACCTGCACGTGGGCCGGTTCGGACTGAAGAAGGTATTCGCCACCCAGGTTGCAACCCGCGTGGAACTGGATCGAGGCAAGATCACACTAACCGCGCTACGCGCGCAACTGCTGCAGGGCACCCATCAGGGAAACTGGACCATTGATCTTTCGAACCATGACGTGTCGATTCATGATGCAACGGGCGACGACGCGTCCACGCGGATCGTGCGGTTCCACGGCGCTGGCACACTGAACGACATTTCGCTGGCGCAGGTAGGCACTTTGGTGAGCGATACGATGAACGAGGACTGGATCACCGGAACAGCCGACGGGAACTTCGATCTGGATGGATCCGGAGACAGTCTTCGTGGGCTAGCGGCGCGCTCCGATGGCAAGTTACAGTTCGTGATGCGGAACGGCAGCTTGCCGTATGTCGAGATTCCGAACTCGCCCGTGCCTCTTCCTGTCCACCGGTTTACCGGAGAGCTCCGCCTGAAGAAAGGCGTCTGGGAAATCTCTGGCGGCAGGCTGGAATCGCGCGACGGTTTCTATCAGGTAAGCGGGACCGCTTCCGCAGGCGCTGGTTTGAACTTTGTTTTGACGCGTGGTGACGAGCAATCGTGGACGCTCACCGGGACACTCTCCAAACCACAGGTCGCGCCCGGCAGTCGAGCCGTGGCCAAGCGTACGGAGGCAGACGCGAAGCGTGCCAAACCATAGGACTGATGTCAGCTGTCAGCTTTTAGCTCTTAGCTTTTGGTTTCGTCCCGACGCATCGCCATGGTGCCAAGCATAATCCAGAGTACGAGCGCGAGCCACTCCCAGCCGGAAAAACTTCCTGGCACAAATGGCATAAGCTTCATCAATACCATTGCCAAGCCAACCAATGCACCCAACAGAGCGATTGCGCTGTCGGCGATTCGCGGCTTCATCCCTTGAGCCTTCATCAAAGGATAGGCAACGCAGACCGCGAACCATCCGGTCGCGGAAGCGACCGATCCAACCTCGGAGATCGGAACCAGAATCGCGCTGCCGAGAAACATGCACAACCCGGTGGCGACGCCAACCGAGACGATCGCCGCGGCGGGCGTTTGATTCTGCGGATGCACGCTGGCCAGTCTGGCATCAACTAGGCCGCGGCGTCCCATGGCAAACAGCAAGCGGCTGGCCGCGATGAAGTTTCCGTTGAATACTTTGAACAGCGAAAGCAACGCGGCGCTTAGGATCACGCTCACGATCCAGCGCGAACCGACAGCATGCTCGAAAGCGACGGCCGTCATGAATGGCTCGCCGGTCAGCGCGCGCCACGGAGCGACAAAACCTACTGCCGCAATCACAATGATGTAGAACACCGCGCCAACGACGATCGCCGCATAGATGGCGCGAGAGAATCCCTGGGCGCGAAATTGCGGATTGGCTTCCTCGGCGGCTTTCGTCACCGATTCATATCCCGTCATGTAGTAAGGGACGATCTGCAGCACCAGCAAAATGGAGACAAACGGAGTATGCGTAAACAGAGGCGGGAAATTGGCGGGCGATCCGCGCGCCACGCCAATGGTGACGAAGACCACAAAAAGCGCCAGCGTGCCGAACGTGGTCCAGTTTTGAAACGTCGCGCTCAGCCGTATGCCGCGATAGTTCACCACCGTGACCAGTGCCGTAAGCGCGAGCCCGATGGCGAGATGCGGCAGGTAAACCGCTTTTCCCGCCACGCGGTATAACTCGATGGAATTGAGCGCGGGAAAGATGTAACCGGCGATGCGGCCGACAGCGACGGCCTCCCACGGACAGACGATGAAGTAGGCAAGCATCATCATCCATCCGGTGTAGAAGCTGACCGGTTGCGGGAAGACGCTCGCCGTGTAAGCGACCTCGCCCCCCGCGTCGGGCATAGCCATTACCCACTTGCCGTACACGTAGCCGATGGGCAGCAGGAGAACGCCGCCAATCGTGAAACCGAGAATGCCGCCGAGCGGGCCGCCGCGCAGCAACCAATCGTCCATGACGACGAGCCAGCCCACGCCGACCATCGTTCCCCAGCCGAGAGAGAAGTAGTCGATGATGCGCAGTTTGCGGGCGAGTTGGGTCATCCGGAGGGATCGAGAATCGCGAGCGTCGACAAAAGGAGATGGCGGAAGTTTTGCGGGCGTGGGAATGAAGGTCCAAGAGATCCGGCAGGCGGCCGATCCACGAAGTTCAGCTGCCCGTCCTGAGACCTGACACCTGAGACCTGACACCTGACGTTGGGCTGCATGGGCGCGAATTATATCGCATCGCGCCCTTGAGGTCGGTCACCTAGGCAATCGCGTAGCGCGGTGGGCATTCCTTGGCGCGCAAGATGCATATTGCTTCTTTCAGGGAAGAAATCTCAAACAGCGGCGCGAGGTGGGTGGCTTCGAGCAATTCGCGGAAGAAAACCGGCGGGTTCACCAGTTTCATTTTGGCTCCGTTCCGCGTTGTCCAACGGCGCACCAGCAGCAGGGTTCCCAAGCCACCGGCATCCAGTTGCTCGACTTCGGAAACATCCAGCACCAGCACCCGGACACGTCCGAGTTGCTCGATCCGGCGCCGCAATTCATCGAGCGCGGCCCCGCGCACCATGCGTCCCGAGCAGTTCACGACCGCCACATCCTGCAAGCATTCGACTTGAAATTGGAGTTCCATATGTCTGTTCATACGAACCTGCCTTGATGCTATTGATACGGATCAACCCTGGAAGAAGTTCCCTGATCTCGTGTCCCTGGGTTAGACGAGGCGGATGCGGAAAAGTGAGCGAACCGGGGTCTCCAGCAGGCCCGGTTCTGGCCTGCTGGCGTGGCGCAGCGAAGGACCTCATGCTTGGCGAGTTCAAGTACATAGGTCCTTCGCTTCGCTCAGGATGACATTCTTAATGGATTTGTTCACGGCTACAATCCCGCTTCAATCCTTGATCTTGGATCAAGCAGGTCGCGCAGCGCGTCGCCGATAAAGTTGAAGGCTAGTACTGCGAACATCACTGTCACCGCGGGGAAGAGCACGAGATGCGGAGCATCGAAGAGGTGCGAGCGGGCGTCGTTCAGCATCGATCCCCAACTCGCGGTGGGCGGCGGGACACCTAATCCCAAGAAACTCATCGTCGCTTCCGCTAGAACCGCGCCCGCCATTCCGATGGCCGCCTGCACAATCACGGGCTGAATAATGTTGGGCAGAATGTGTCTGGTAATGATGTGGAGATCTCCGGCGCCGAGCGCTCGCGCCGCTTCGACAAATTCGCGTTCGCGCACGGACAGCACCTGCGCTCGCACCAGGCGAGCGTAGCCGACCCATCCTCCGAGCGACAGGGCGAGAACGAGATTGAAAATGCCGGGGCCGCGGAAGGCCACGAAGGCAATCGCGATGAGAATTCCCGGAAACGAAAGAAACGCATTCATCAACACGACGTTGATGAAGCGGTCGATGCCTCCACCGTAGTATCCGGCAAGGCTGCCGATGATGAGGCCGAGTAAGAGCGAACACGCCACTACGCTGCTGCCGACGAAAAGCGATATGCGCGCGCCCCAGATCAGGCGCGAGAGGATGTCGCGTCCGAGTTCATCGGTTCCGCACCAGTGCTCGGCCGAGGGCGATTGCAGGCGGGTTGGGAGATCGATGTGCGCGGGATCTTGCGGAGCGATCCAGGGCGCGAAGATCGCGGAGAATGCGAAGATGGAGACGAGCACGACTCCGACGGCCGCCAACGGATTGTGGCGGGCTACGCGCGGGAGCGAGATGGCTAGCGTGGACATGACGGAAATTCTATAGTTTTTCGCCCATAGCTATTTGGCCGACGAGAAGAAATGTCTTGGGATACTTACCGTCGCCGCACAGTTTGAAGGAGCCGAAGTCTTTATACCACTTCCCTGTTGGGACAATCGGCTTGGTCTCCAGCCAAACCCGGAGTTGGTTGAGATCGTCGAGGCTGATGTTGCGGTCGCGCATGCGCTCGATGAGATGATCGCGGATGGCGGCGGGAAATCGCGGCCAGCTTTCGATCTGCGGCATTACTCCCCGAAAACCAGACGGCCCAACTGGTCGCCTAACTGCTTCGCTTCTTCGGGATCGCTCGCGCTGCGAAAGCGTTCGGCCAGCTCGAAGAATGCCTTCTCTTTCTGCTTCCGCGCTTCAATGCCCAGCTCGATGAGCTCCACCAGGACACGGTTATCGCTCAAGCGCTGGCTCTTGGCCATGCGATCTACTTGTTTAGCAATGGGAGCGGGGAGGGACACGCTCCGTCGGACATGTTTGGTTGCGGGCATGGCATCATTATACACCAGTTTGGTGCATTTCACAGCGGCTCACTCATTCGCAAAGAACGCGAAGGAGTGGGGCACCCGGCAAATTCAATAGCCTGCATAAGCTACGTCGCAGGTTTCGTAGATGGTGTTAACGTTCACACTGGCTTCGCAGCGTATAAAATGAAACAGAAAATGCCCAAACTGTTTTGCCTTCCAGAGGGCGTTGAGGATGGTCAGCTCGTCAGAATCGTGTTGAAGTTCGTTCGAAACAATCCCGAAGACGCTCACCGGCGCACGGAGGTGCTCATCGCCAGAGCTTTGCGAGAATCATATCTATGCCAGAGCAAGTAGCTGGACCGCAGCACGTGTAGGCTCGTGGTGAACTATAATCCTGCGCATGACGTGCAACGGCAAATTTAGCGACGACGAAATCCGGCGGATACGGAAACAGGAAAGTGAATATGTCTCTGTCGTGATGGGCACCTGTGAAAAGTGTGGCCGCAAAGTTCCTCCGGTGCATACAGGTGGAGAAGTTCGGCCTGAAAGGCACGACGTGCCGCGCGGCTATCAATCTGGCAAAGGATCAAACACCAAGCGCAGCAAGCGCTAGTTTACCCACAGCCAGATGCCCAACCCTTCGTTTTGTGAAGGGTAGGATTCCACAGTCGTTTCCTGCGTGGGGTTTCTCTGACTCCAGAGGTGTCCCTCGTACCCAGTATGCATGGGTGATCCCAACACCCACCCTTGCGCACAGAACGCGCAAGGATGGGGCACCCGTCGTTCGTTAGTCGGTCGGCGTCTTCTTACTGCCTGATCCTCGGGTTCACCGCCGAGTACAGCAAGTCAGTCAGAAAGTTCACGGCTACATACGTCAAGCCAATCGCCAGAATGCATCCCTGCACCAGATAGTAATCGCGATTGGCTATGGCTTGGATGGTTAGGCGTCCTATGCCGGGCCAGGAGAAGATGGTCTCAGTTACTATAGCTCCGGCTAAGAGCGCTCCGAATTGTAATCCTAGGACGGTCAGGATTGGGATCATGGCGTTGCGCAGGGCGTGGCGATAGACTACGGTGCGCTCGGGCAGTCCTTTGGCGCGGGCGGTGCGAATGTAGTCCTGTCCTAACTCCTCTAACATGGAAGTTCGCACCATGCGGGTCAGGATCGCGGCTAAGGCTCCGCCCATGGTAATTGCTGGTAACACTAGATGAGCGAGGGTACCGGAACCGCTTACGGG
>Ga0116114_1001240_pt1 | contig 14041 bp, 7 predicted proteins | sample June2015DPH_10_5_FD_89823 | JGI IMG/M metagenome (GOLD analysis project Ga0116114, IMG submission 89823) | Peatland microbial communities from SPRUCE experiment site at the Marcell Experimental Forest, Minnesota, USA - June2015DPH_10_40 | ecosystem: Environmental > Terrestrial > Soil > Wetlands >... | reverse complement strand
TCGGAACGATCATCGCCGTGAGTTGCACGCATCTGGGGCGATGGGCTTTTCTTCGGTGGGCACAATCACGGCGGGATGCTGGGTTGCCGGCATTGCCCGGAGGTGAGGGCGATGTTCTATCGGATATTCCGGCTGATAGCCGCGATTACGCTGCGGCTGTTCTTCCGGCACGTTGACGTCGATGGTCCGCGCCAGTTGCCGGCCGGGCCGTTGCTGCTGGTATCGAACCACACCAATTCGCTGGTCGATCCCCTCATTCCCCTGATCGCGTTGAAGCGGCGACTGACCTTGACGGGCAAAAATGTCCTGAACAAGAACCCCTTGTTGGCGCTGCTGAACTGGGGACTGAAATCGATTCCATTTCATCGGCGGGAGGATATCGGCAAAGGGGCCGACCCGCGGCAGAACGTGCGGAGCATGCGGCGTTGCCGGGAGATTCTGGCGCGCGGTGGCGCTGTCTGCGTTTTCCCCGAAGGCATCAGCCATTCAGACATGAAGATGCGGCCGTTTCACTTCGGCGCTTCGCGAATCGCGCTCGACTTCGTGCGTAAGGACGGCAATCCCGGCAACTTGCAAATCGTGCCTCTGGGACTGCTCTACACGGCCAAAGGCGATTTCCGTTCCGAAGCCTGCCTGCGGATTGGCCAACCGTTCGATGCCGGCCAATGGGTTGCCGCACATCCTGAAGCAAACCAGGAGGAATTGACGCAGGAGTTTCGCCGGAGGATCGAAGCATTGACCATCAGCTACGACAACCGTCGCGAGATGCTGATATTGAACTGGGCCAACGATATCGTTGCCACGGAGGCACAAATGCCCCAGCCGCTGGGAAGCACCCCGTCGCGGACGATGGAGTCCTTCAACCGTCTGGCCCGGCTGCAAGCGGGATACCGAACCCTGCTCGCGGACCACGCAGAGGAAATCGCCGCCCTGTCCGAGCGCGTGCGGCGGTATCGTGCCGAGTTGAAGCACCGGGGAATCGATCCTGCCGAAGTCTTTCTGCCGATGCACCCGCTTCGGGCGGTTCTCTTCCTGATGCGGGAACTGGAGCTGATTCTGATCGGCGCGCCGCTGGCCTTCTTCGGGATCATCAATCATCTGTTGCCATACCTAATCGTCCGCAACATGGCCAGGCGGCTGTCGTCGGACAAGGACCATTGGGCAACAAACGTCGTCTACCCGAGCTTCATCGTTTTCCCGCTGTTCTATGCGATCCAACTCGCGGCAACGTGGCTGCTGCTGCCGGCGATGTGGGCGGCCGTCTATACGATTGCACTGCCGTACACCGGATACTTACGCATTGCTTTACCAGGACCGCGTCGGCAGCGCTTGGCGGCGAGCGCGGACGTTCGTCTACTTCCTGTTTCGGCCGAAAACCCAGCAATGGCTTGTAACCGAGGGGCAGGAGATACTGGCCGGAATCCAGGCGCTGGCTCGGCATCTGGAACCTGCAAGTGCCGGACAACCGGAAAAGGATCGCCCATGACCGACGTAGTATTTTTCGATCAGGCCGATTTGGCCGCTGGGTCGCTGGTGGGCGGCAAGGGGGCGAATCTCATCCTGCTGACGTGCGCGGGGTTTCCTGTGCCGCCAGGATTTGTCGTGACTGCCGAGGCCTATCGACGGTTCCTGGAACAGGCGGCCTGGCTCAATGCGGCGATTGCCGAACTCGATTACCGGCACCCTGAGGTTCTACGGGAACGATGCGCACAGATCCGTCGGCGCCTGATCGACGGAGAGTTGCCGGCCGACGTTCAGGAGTCTATCCGCGCGGCTCTTCGGAGAATAGAACCCGAGAGTCTGGAACGAATCGCATTCGCCGTACGATCCTCCTCGACGTTTGAGGATTTGGCACAGGCCGCGTTTGCCGGCCAGCATGATACGTATCTGAATGTGCGCGGCCCCGAACGGATTCTCGAGCGGGTGCGTGCCTGCTTTGCATCGCTTTGGGAAGACCGCGCCGTTCTCTACAGGCACCATCAGGGCTTTTCGCAATCCGAAGCCAGGATGGCCGTCGTCGTGCAACGGCAAATCGAATGCGACGTCGCGGGCGTTGGATTCTCCATCGATCCGATCGGCGGCCGAATGGACCGGATTATCATCAACGCCAACTACGGCATCGGCGAGTCCGTGGTCTCGGGCGAGGGAGAGATCGATCAGTTCGAGATTCTCAAACCCAGTCTTGAGATCGTGGGACGGACCATCGGCCATAAGGATCGCCACATTCTGGCCATAGAAGATGGCAACGTGGAGAGCCGTCCCGTCCCCGCCGAGTTGGCCGACCGGCCCTGTCTTACCGATGACCAACTCGTCGCGATCGCCGATCTTCTGAAACGGGTCGAGGATCACTACGGCTGGCCGCAGGACATCGAATGGGGAGAAAAGTCGGGGCGGCTGCATCTGCTTCAATCGCGCCCCGTGACCACGATCCAGCCGAATTGGACTCGGGATGAATCGGCCGAGCGCTTCCCGAATCCAATGACTCCGTTGAGTTGGGATTTCATCAGCGTGGCATTTCGCGCGTCGTTGAGCCACTCGCTGTCGCTCATGGGACTTCCGGCGCTGAAAGGCGATTGGTTCCAGATTTTCGATAACTACATTTTCGGAAACCAGAATGCCGTGCGGCTGGTGGCCATGTTCCGGCCGCTGAAGGCCCGCAACGCGGCCGAACTGGTCGCGGAGATTCCCGCATTGCGCCGGCGGTTTGCGTGGGTCATGGATTTGCCGGTGAACTGGGCGCGCGACCTGGATCGCTACCTGATTCGACTCGGACGCCTGGAAGCCCGCCCCGACCCCGCGACGCTTGAGGAGGCATGGAGCTTTATCTCTGACGTACTGGAAACGGCCGCGGATTATTTTCGGCCGAACATCGCGATATCCATGACGCAAACCGGCCTGCATCGGTTGCTTCATGCCCTGATCGCAATGGTGGCCGGACCTGCCCAGGCATTGGCGATCCTCGACGGACTCCTGACGGGATGCCAGACCAAAACGTCGATCGTCAATCGAGAAATCCACGACATTGCCGTCCTGGCCGCGCAGACGCCGGCGCTTTGTAAGGAGCTTCTCGAGCGAGGCGGCCGTCCGTTTTTCGAGGCAGACCGTCTGACGGGGTATCCGGCGTTTGCAGCCCGTTTCCTGCGATTTATGGAGGATCACGGGCATCGGGAAGTGGACATGGATTACAGCCAGCCGACCTGGTCCGGCCAGCCCTGGGTGGTGCTGGATTCGCTGTTGCTTCTGTTGCGCGCGCCGACGGCTGAGAATCCCACGGAGAGTATGCGCGCCCAGCGCCTCCGTTACGCCCAGACCGAGCAGCAGTTCATGGCCGCGATTCCCGACGAACTGCGGTTCTTCTTCCGCGAGCTGATCGGTCTGACGCGAACCTATACGATGCTGGACGACCTTGAGCATTACCAGACAACGCGAATCAACCCGCTGGCCCACCGGGCCGCACTGGCGATGGGACATCTGCTGAGCGGCCTTGGCGTGTTGGATGAACCGCAGGATGTGTTTTTCTTGAACAAAGCGGACGTCGAGGCTCTCGTGGCCGGGCAGACGCCGGCGGTGATTGAGAGTTGTCGCGAAAAGGCGATCACAAACAAAGCGTCATATCTTCGTGCCTTCGCGCAAGCACCCGAGTGGACGCAGCAACAAATCCGTTCAGCAGACGACGCGACGTCCGGCAACCTGTTGCGCGGATTGCCCGGCAGCCCCGGCCGTGCGATTGGACCCTGTTTCCGGGTTCGCGGTCCCGAGGATTTCGGTCGATTCCCCAACCGGGCGGTTCTTGTTGCCCGGACCACCAATCCCGCCTGGACGCCGCTATTCTATGCCGCATCGGCGGTAATTACTGAAAGCGGCGGACCTTTGTCACACGGTGCGGTGACAGCGCGGGAGATGGGCCTCCCGGCCGTCATGTCGGTACGGGGGATAATGAAACTGATCACTGACGGGCAAATGGTATTGGTCGACGGGACAAGCGGCACTGTGGAGATCAAAGGCGAGCGATAGATGTCGCCTTTTCCACGGCCGACCGCCGCGCTTATTGCCAACGAGCAGACTGTCTATACGATTACGCTGCAACCACGGCCAGCGCGGTCCGATGTGTTGCCCGGCTGGCCGAGCTCTACCGCCAAATGACGCTCGACGCAAACGAGGGAACCAAATGATGAAGCCCACACGTCGCCATTTTCTCGCGGGCCTGGCGGGATTGTCCGCGTCGATCCTGGCCGGCCGGCGCGATTTCGCGGCCGAAACTCCCTCGGCGGGCACAAATGGCTCGGTGCTGCCCATCGATTATTTGCTCGGCAATCTTCAGGTCGAGACCACCGCATCTCCGTTATCCGCCGGCACCTGGTACAGCACGGAAAATCCCGGCGATGGATTCACGTTCAAATTGCCCCCCGGCGGCCTGGCGATCTCTCAATGGCTCAGTCTTGATCTGCTGGCCGAGGGCTTTTATCTGCTGGTGTTCATGCTCTCGCTTCAGGAGGGGGAGGATGGACCGAAGATGGATTTTCAGTTCGGCGCTCTGGCCGAGTGTCAGGCCCGCCTGCGGATGCCCCTCACGGCCACCTTGCAAAACCAATGGCTTTTTGAACGCGAGGGCGCATTGCTCAAGCCCATGGCCTGGGGAGACCGGGTCGAAATCTCCCGCGTCGATCGGCTGACAATCAAAGTCTATCGAAAGATCGAGGGCCCCGTCCGATTTTGCATGACCCCGCTGCGCCTCACCGGCGCCGAGCCGGGCCGGCTGACCGCCCCGCTGCTGCCCAAAGGCGCGTTGCTCGATGAACTCGGGCAATCGTCGCTCCGCAATTGGAATGGGAAGACGCCATCGGCCGACGAGCTGACGGCAATCCTCAAATCACAGCTTGCCGCCAACGATGCCAAATGGCCCGACGCTTTTTCACGTTGGGGCGGCATGAGCGCGAAATCCGCGCCGGACCTTGGCCCATCGACGGGATTTTTCCGCGTCCAACGCGATGACAAGCGCTGGTGGCTCGCCGACCCTGACGGCCGCCCGTTCTGGTCGGCCGGAGTTGATTGCGTCAACCACGACGCCGGTACGAAGATCGACGGGATCGAGCCGGCTCTGGCGTGGTTGCCGCCGCGCAGCGGTCAATACGCCGCCGCGTACGGCCGCCGCGGGCTTGCGAATTTCAATCCGCTCGTCGCGAATCTCATCCGCGCTTTCGGTCCGGATGATTGGGAGAAGAACTGGGGAAAGATCGCCCTTGCGCATTGGCGCCGCATCGGTTTCAACACGGCCGGCAACTGGTCCGAATGGCGAGTCGCATCGGCCGCCGCAATTCCCTACGTCCGTGAGCTTCAGTTTGAGCCGCGGAACCTCAAGCTCGTCTACCGCGAGTTTCCGGATGTATTCGCCCCCGATTTCCCCACCGCCGCCGCCCGCTACGCCGAGCAACTGCGTGAAACCGCGCTCGACCCCGCTCTGATCGGATACTTCCTGATGAACGAACCCCACTGGGGCTTCGCCAATCAAACGCCGGCCGACGGGATGCTTTTCAATACCGAGTCGTGCGCTTGCCGCGATGAGTTGGCCAGGCATCTGAAAAGTCACTACGTCGATGACGCCGCTCTGGCCGCGGCGTGGCGTATGCCCGTGACATTCGACCAAATCACCCGAGGCCGATGGTCCGCCGTGCTCTCCGATCCGGCCAAAACGGACCTTCAGGCTTTCAGCACGGTCATGGTCGATCGTCTCTTTTCCGTCCTGACTGATGCGTGCCGAAAAGTTGATCCCAATCACATGAACCTCGGCGCGCGATACTACGTTGTCCCGCCCGAATGGGCGTTGGCGGGAATGAAGCGTTTCGACGTTTTCAGCATGAACTGCTATGCCCAGCAGGTGCCTGGAAAGGATCTGGCTCACATCGCGGCCGTCACCGGCCGGCCCACGCTGATCGGAGAATTTCATTTCGGCGCGCTCGACGTCGGCTTGCCCGCCAGCGGCATCGGCAGGGTCAAAAATCAATCCGCCCGCGGCCAGGCGTATCGCTTTTACGTCGAACAAGCCGCAGCCGATCCCAACTGCGTCGGCGCGCATTATTTCATCCTTTACGATGAATCCGCCCTCGGCCGGTTCGACGGAGAAAACTACAACATCGGTTTCCTCGATGTCTGCAACCGCCCGTACGAGCCTATGGCCAAAGCCGCGCGGCAGACTCACGAGCGCCTTTATCAAGTCGCGGCCGGAGATCTCGCGCCGTTTTCCGATGCGCCGGAATATCTAACGAAATTATTTTGCTGAAGCCGCGCCCCTTCATCATCGTCGTGGCGATCACCTGATCGGAGAATCGTATGTGGAAACTAACGACTATTGCCTTCATCGCCTCGGCTTTGTTTCTGGAATGCGGAGTGCGTTCGACATTGGCACAGACCGCCGCGACGAAGCCGGTGATATGCGTGCCCACTACGTCTCTCAGTGCGACCGCGGATGGTGACTACTTCGTCGGACCCGACTATGCCAACGCCCCGGAACTCACCGCCAAAGTCGGCGTGCCCAAAGGCGTCGTGAAAACGTTCACGATGGATTCCAGGGATAGCAAGACGTATCCCGGAATCAGCAAGACCGCCCGCGGCACGGTCCCGTACACTCGCAGGGTGAGCGTCTATATCCCAAGTCAATATGTTCCCGGCACGCCCGCTCCATTTATCATCTGCCAGGATGCCAATAACCGGCGCGAGCTACCCACCATCCTGGATAACATGATTCACTATCATCGCGTCCCGGTGATGGTCGCGATCTTCATCGGCAATGGCGGCGGCGATGCCCAGGGCAGCGAACGAGGATTGGAATATGACACCGTCTCCGGCAAATACGCCGAGTTTGTCGAAACGGAAGTCCTGCCGAAAATTTCCGCGGATTACAATATCACCTTCACCAAGGATCCCGACGGCCGCGCCGCCATGGGCTGCAGTTCCGGCGGCGCGGCGGCGTTCACAATGGCGTGGTTCCATCCCGAACTCTACCACCGCGTGCTGACCTACTCGGGCACGTTCGTGAATCAGCAATCGCCCCCGAATCCTGAATCGCCGCACGGAGCCTGGGAGTATCACGAACGCCTGATCCCCGGCGCGGACCCCAAGCCGCTTCGTATCTGGATGGAAGTTGGCGAGAATGACAACCGATTCACCGACCCCGAATCCACATTCCACAACTGGGTTCTGGCCAATGGCCGCATGGCCGCGGTCCTGAAGGCCAAGGGGTATCACTATCAATTTGTGTTCGCCAAGGGCGCTCGCCACGTCGATCAGCGGGCCGTACGCCAGACTCTGCCCGAAGCCTTCGAATGGCTGTGGCAAGGCTATCCGAAATAGTCGAAGTGCCCGCCTATCTTTCCAGCGTAACGGACATCAATCCGATCACGACGGTATTCGATAATGTCCTGACCGTCACGGATTTCAGCGGCTTGCCGGGATCGATCGCAAAATCGACGACGGTCGCGGCACCACCGCGCGGCCGCGCGAATCCATGCGGAAAATACTCTCCGCCCGTTCCGAGGCAAACCCGCATCGGTATCCGCCCCTCCCGTCGAAACGCGTAGTCATCCGAAAAATAATCCTGTTCGATCGGCCACCAATTTTCCGGATTTCTCAGCGCCACCCGTTGTGCCGTGCCATCGGCAAAGCCGACGACGATCTCCCCGTTGTCGATGTCCGTTTCCATCGGGTTCGTCGATCCCGCCATGAGCAAATAGGCACGTCGCGCCGATCCCTGCAGCGGGACGGTAATCTCATGGGGATAATTATCCCACCGGCTGGTGAAGGCAATGTTCTTCGCATTGGTATCGCCGGGAGTGCGGAATCGAATTCCACCGGCTAGTTTCAAAACGCCCGCCGCTCCCGCCGCGCGGCGGAGGCCGGAATCGTCGATCTGCGCCGTTTGCGTGAACGACGCCCAATTGCCGATGCCCTGTACGGGAATCTGCAAAGAGCAATAGGGCGAACGGGGTGAAAGGTAATGGTTCTTGAAAATCCGCGTGACACTGTCGTTGAAGATTCCGGAGAGATCGATCATCTCGCCGGAGTTGGCGGCGGGAATCGTCGAAGCCGCGGCCGCGCGGCCGCCGGATCGAATCTCGAGATTCACCGGCTTCCACCAGGACAGATCACCCTGCCGCACGTGGGCGAAAGCCGTTCGATGGCCCGGGGTCCCGCCGACCGTCGCGGTGAACGAATCTTCCGTTTTGGCGATGGAGGTCAGGAGTCGTTGCGGATCGAAAATTTCGAGCAGTTTCGCCGGCGAAACGTCGATGTGGCACATTTCGCCTCGGCCGGCGACGTCTTCGGCACTTTCGCCCGCCGGCGCTGCGCCCGACCAGTTGATGGCCACGTCAAATCTCGCGGCGGCGGCGGCGGCGCGAATCTCAATTTCCGGCGCCCCCACCGATTCAACGTTCTCCCATTTCACGGCCCGCCCATTGACGCGCACATCCGCAAATTCCGCCCGCGCCGGCCAAACGAGCCGCAAGGCCATCGGTCTGCCAAAACTCGGCTCGATCGTGAACCGATCAGTCGGCCCGACCCACGAAAATTCATATTGCAAATCCGGCGTTCGAATCGAGGCGTGATCCCAATCCGGTGGAAACCCCGGGCGCAGGATCAATTCCCCAGCCAGCGCATCCGGCTGAATCCCGAACAGCCCCTCGATCAGCGCCCGGCTGGTGATGCCCACGGTATCCCCAAAATCCCGGTAGGATTCCCCGCGATTGGCATCGTAAAACGACAGGTTGGGGAAATCGCCCGGACAGATTCCCATGTACGTCGCATCAAGGATTTCCCCCTTGAAAATGCTCCACGCCTCGCGGCCGCAGCCGGCTTCCCAGTACGCCAGCGCCGTGTGCGAATTCTCTCCCATGCACACGTTGTTCAGCGACCATTCGTATGGAAGCCAGTCGGAGGTCGGCAGAACGAAGAAATCCCCCATCGGCACACCGGGCCCGCGCATGGGAATGTGCGCGAAATGCGCGTCCACGTATCTCAGGCTTTGATACGCCTGAAACTTATCCGGCAACCCGCAATCGATCGCGTGATAGATGGTCCAAAGCGCCGCGTCCGGATGCACCCGCCCCAGTCCCAGCAAGTCCTTGTACTCCGCATACCAGCCACGATCGCCCAACCACAGATTCTTCTGCATCGCCTCCTTGATTCGACCGGCCTCGGCATCGAACGGACCGGGGTCCTGGCCGATCAGCCTCGCCACTCTGGCGGCCAACAGGTTGTGAAAATAGTTATATGCGGATGAATGCGCCGCTCCGCCGCCGTTGTATTCCAATCCGTCGCTCGCCCAGATGCAGGCATATCCTTCATAGAGTCCGTCCCGGTCGAAGCATCGCTTTTCCCACGCCAGATGACGGACGATCACGGGCCACATTTTCCGCGCGAAATCCAGATCGCCGGTCCAGAGCAGATGGCGATAAAGCGCATCGATGAACGCCAGGTTCATGTCGTAATGCGACTGCGGAACGTTCCCGTTGCTGTGGAGCATGACCCAATCGTTTTCCGCCAAATTCTTGGCTGGATCGGCTCGGGCGGCCGCGGGAACGTCCGGGCTGGTGTTCTGCAATGCCGCCCAATGAGAAAGATGCTCCAAAGCGCGGTCGTGCCACGAAAGGGCATCCAGCGCGTAGGGCCCGCGCCAGCCCAACAGCGCCGTACGCCATGCGTTCGCCCCGTGCATGAACGTGGGTGGCTGCCAGATGTCGTTCGCCGCGATGCACAATGCGCCCGGGATTGCGTTGATGAACGGATCGGGAGTATCAACGACGATCCGCTCGGCGATCGACCTGCGATAAGTTTCCGATTGATCGAACACTTCCCTAAGATCGGGCGCAGGCCGCGTTGTCGCCGACGTCGCCCCATTCCCCCGCCATTCCACGCACAAATAGCGGGCGATTCCCGGGCCAATTGGACAATGTCCGATGACCACCTTCCGGTCCCCCTGGCCGGCAGCCAGCAATGCACTAAGCGCATTCCATTGATCCGGATTCCCGACCGATTCCGATCCATCATCCGGCCCGCGCCCCGCAAAAACGCCGGCGCGATTCGAATAGGTAAACGACGGTCCGCTGATCTGGACCTTCGCTCCCGCACAATCCTCCGGCCGCAAGTCCCAGATTTTCGCCATATCTGAATTGTCGTTAAGATCAAACCGATTCCGGGCCCGCTCGCCCGTTCCTCCGCCATAAGCCCACACCAGCGAAATTCCCTTATCTTCGCCAAACCATTGGGCGCGAAGGATCAATCCCAACGTCCCTTGCATCGGTAGCGCCGTGATCCGCACCATCGCGCTTCCCCAAGCGGGATCGTCAATTTCATAAATCTCCGATCCGGCCCGATACCGCGCAACGACGTGCGCGCATTGATCCAGCCATTTCGCGGTCTCATTTCCCCGGAAACCCAACCGAAGCACGCCCCCCTTCCCCGGCGTGCAAAACGCAAACTCCGGCCGGTCGCCCGCTTCCACGCGCCCTCCGGTATGCGCCGTATACAGTGGCCGATTGAAAGTCATCGTCCCGTTCAGGATGACCAAATCCCCGTCTTCGGGTTGATATCGAATCGGGCGATCGATCGAGTCCGCCCTCAGTGCCACGGCCTCCCTCGCCGCCGAAGTCTTCGCGAATAAACACAGTATCCCCACCATCGCGGACAGCGCCATCTCATATCGGAAATGCAAACGATCGTTTCTCAATTGATTCGCTTCCTCTTCTCTCGTCAGGCCTTTGGATTTCGCAGTCGCGCCAGTTCGCTGCTCATCGTGGTGAGCTGAGGGCTCATGTCGTCGCGCGGAACACGGACGTCTATCACGCACACCCCGTTGCGGTGGAGATAGTCGAACAGAAATTGGCCGAGCGGCATATTTCTAGGAAAGGGACGCCGGGCCGCAGCTTTTCGGGCCATGTGCACGCTCCTTTGCGAATTGTAAGGTGGAATCGCCGCCATGTCTTGGCCGATGCTGCACTGTTAACAGAGGCGGCGCACCAATTCGAAATTGCAGTGCCTGGTTTCGATCTCACCGCCGGCGTTTCGCTTGATGGCTCCATCAGGGATAAACGAAAGCAGAACGTGATCGAAATCCGGAGAAAGGTCTTCGTAGCCGGCGCCGCGGAGCAGTGAATGGTGCCGTTTGACGAGCTGTTCCAACTCCGTCGACGTCAAAAGGCCCATGGAGCAGGCCTGCCCAGCGCCGATCGGGCTCCAGTCGATCGGGCTATTGGGCGCATCCCGATCCTCCGAGCCGCGCCAGTATCCCCATATCGTCACGTAATCCGAGCCTTCGTGGAGTGCGGGCCGTCCATCGGGCGCCAGGATGTCACGGAATTTCCGGAACCGTCGCCCATCCGGCGTCTTGCCGACTTCCGATGATGCGCCCGTGACGTAAATCGCCCTGGGGTAGGCGGTGGGGATTCCATTCCGGCTCATTTCCAGGGCGAGGTCGAACTTCTCAAAGGGACTGTTGTAGCCATGCTCGATCATGGTCTCCTGAATTCTGAATGGCACGTTGCCTGAAGGCACGTCGCCGACGCGCGACACTTTCCAGACCAGATGCAGTCCGTCCTTGGTCCTGGAATACCAGGTACGGCCCGAAGCCGAGAGAGATATCTTTTTGCTTCGCCAGCGTTCGGGCAGGAAGTAATCGAATAGGCGAGGATCCTTGCCAACGACCCAAAGAGTTCCACCGGTGCTGGCGGCCTCGCCATAGACGAAATCGACGCCAAGTATTCTTGTCCGCACCAGAGGGGAAAGGGTGGCCTGATCGCCCCGAGGCTCAAAGCGGTCGCGCTGCAACAAGAGGTAACGGTTGCGTGCGGCGCTCTTGACCTCAAGTTCATGGGCCGGGCTGCGCGCCAGCAACTCGTAATCCACGATGGCACAGGCGACTTGGCCGTCCTTCCTCTGCACCAGTCGCCCCCGATGAATCCGAACAATCGCGTGGGTCGGCTTATGGTCGATTACCGTGAAGCCTTTCTCATTGAGTTCCTGAAGGATGCGCGATGTCAGCGTTTTGAGGTGCTCGCTGGGTACCAAGCCATCGAACAGATGCCTTTGCTGGGCTTCGACCGCGTCGATTCCGTCGATCCAGCCGTACAGCATGATGTACGACCGCAGAATATCGATCTCGACACCGGCATGTTGTATGCCCTTGCTGACGATCTTTTCTCGCGATCGCCCCGTTTGCCAAAGCTGCAACCGCTCGGGCGGAATGTAAATGGCCAGCGGCCGTTGAGTGAGCATTGGGAACCCGACCGGTCCAATGCGGCTTGCCCGCAGTTCCTCCAGCAGGGAGAACTCTTCAAAGGGCGTGTTGAAATCCGCATTGATGGCACTGTTGAGCGAGAGCGTGTCCAGCGGAACGTCCTGACCGACGCGGGACCACTTCACGACGAGTTGGATGCTGGGACTGGGATGCCCGGGAATCGGCCTGGTTCCCAAGCGATAAACGGTTCCGCTTCCCGCCAGCGGCACGCGATTTCGCTTGAACCACTCCGGCTCATACCAATTCTGCGGATTCAAGTGATCCAGAAACGGCATGCCATGCTCGGTGACATAGAGATCGCCGCCGTCCGCGGCGCGAAAGCGCACATAGTCCACCCCCATGAGCCGGAGGAATACGGCCTCCGGCGGCAAGGGCGCAGGCAATGGAAGCTTCCCCACGCCCAGGGTCTTGGCCGGCATCGGTGTGAACTCGTCGGGGATTGTGTCGTTTTGTTGCATGTTGGCACGGGCCGAAAGTCGCCGTCCGCGAGGCGTCAGAGCGTTGACCAATTCATTATATCGGTGTTTCCGCCTCAACAACCCGTGCGAATTGGCTTTTGTGGGATTGGCCGACACCTCCACCAACGTCGCATCATCTTGCGGCGAGACCATTAGGCGACGCATGATTCGGATCATATCGCCGCGTCCAGACCTTTGTGAATTCGGCGCCGAAGAAGAGGCTGAATGACGAGTAGTAAATCCAAGTTAAGACCGCCACCAACGACCCAGCCGCGCCGTATACGTTGTGGATGCGGGCATCATTGAAATAAATCGCCAGCCCAAACCTGCCGGCACTAAACAGGATGGTGGCAATCAACGCCCCATGCCAGACGTTCTTCCAACTCAGTTGGACGTCCGGCAGAAACTTGAATAGGGCGCCGAACAGCGTGAATTCCACGGTGCAGGAAATTGCCATGCCGGCGAGATAGGCCGGCCATTTATCCGCGCCGGCGATACGCTGTTGGAAGGCCGAGAGAAATCCGCTGACGAATATGAAGAAGACGAGCAGAAAGCCAAGGCCAAAGACCATCGCCAGCGACAGGAGCCGAGTGCGGATGAACGTAAGAACCGCCTGATGTGCATGGCTTGCCTTGTGTGCCTTGAATTCCACGCCCCAGATGCTGTTCATTGAATTCTGCAACTCAATGAAAACGCCGGTGGCGGAGAATAGCAATATAACAGTGCTGATTGCCATTGCCAGATAGCCGGTGCCCAGAGTGACGTTGCTTTCGAGGATTGGCTTGATCGCGTCGGCCACCTGCGTGCCCATCAGGTTTGTGATCTGCTTGATTATCTGTTCGCGGGCAAATTGCCGGGCGTGGGCGATTCCCATGACCCGGATGACGATGACCAACAGCGGCGCCAGAGACAAAACAGCATAAAAGGAAACCGCCGCTGAGAGCCGCAGGGCGTTGTCCTGGCGCCATTCCGACGCGGCCCGCCTAAAAAGCAACCCGATCGATGCCAGCCGGGACGTTGCCCGCTGCCAATAGAGTTTGCCGTCCAACCGCCGGCCCTTTGCCATGGCCCCAGACTCCTCGTTATCTCTACCTATGACCGTGACTGGGAAATAGCAACGAGCAATATTCAACGTTCGCCCTGAGTCTTCATCAAAACGAAGAGTATGCTGGATAGGGTCTGAGCCAAGTTTGTAGGTGAAAAAGCCCCGCCTTGGGGTTGGAATGGTTGTTCCATTTTTCAACCGTCTAACCCAAGGAAGGGCTTATGGATATTACCACAGCAGCACAGGATGTGC
>Ga0116114_1001223_pt1 | contig 14138 bp, 11 predicted proteins | sample June2015DPH_10_5_FD_89823 | JGI IMG/M metagenome (GOLD analysis project Ga0116114, IMG submission 89823) | Peatland microbial communities from SPRUCE experiment site at the Marcell Experimental Forest, Minnesota, USA - June2015DPH_10_40 | ecosystem: Environmental > Terrestrial > Soil > Wetlands... | reverse complement strand
TTCCGCTGCCGCAGCGCCGCCAATGCCGCAAGCAGCACCATGATCGCGTCGCCGCCGATCCACGGCATCATCGGAATCACCGGCGGCTTGACGCTGGGCACGGCGCTCATTTTCGCCGTGGGGGGAAACGACTTTGGAAAATCGTCCAGGCTGAAATCCTGCTCGATCTGCTGATCCGACGCATAGGCGATCCAACGCAGGTTCCCGAACGCCGACACCAGCGTCTGTGGCCCGAGGTTTGAAGGCAGCGTCGCCGGCATCCGCAGCGCGATGCGCCGGGAAAAGTCGTCTCCGATCAGCACTTCCCCCGCCCCGCCCGCCCATGGCTGCGTGGTCGGCCGGGTGGTCGGCGGCGGCGATGCCGCCACCCACAGCACGCCCCGACCATGAATCGCCAGCAGCTTGAAATCAAACGGATCGGCCGGCACGCTCACGAACACGGGCCGCGTCCATTCGCGCTGCGCCGTCAACTTGCTCACGCATAGGCGCCCCTCCGCCGTCCGCCAGGCCAGCATCGGCATCTCATCCACCACTCCCATCGACATCTGGGCCGGATCATTGCTCACCCCCTGGGGCAGGGGCTGCGGTTGGGTCCATTTCCCCTGGCTGAACTGGGACACCATCAGCCGGGATTCCGTCTCAGTCTGCCGAGGCTCCGCGTCGGGCCGCGTCGTTTCTTCCGCAACGGGCATGCTCGCCGGGTTGGTCGTTCCCGCGCTGGCCCGCGTGCTCGGCGGCGAGCAGCGCACGATCGCCCAAACCGTGTCCTGTCCGTTGGCCACGGCCAGCATCGCATCCCAAAGCCCGTCCGACGGGCCAGTCCGGACGTCCGTTCCATCGGCGATCTCCCACTGCCCGTTCGCCAGCACCAACAATAGTTCCCCGTTGCTGGTGGCCATGCTCACGACGCGATCGGAGATGACCGGCAGCGGCATCCAGTCGGCGTTCCCCGACCACTGCGAGCGATAGGTGATCGACGTCTGCATTGAATTGTCCGCCGATTCCTTCACCACCCGCGCGATCCAGAAATGCTGTTCCCCCGCCTCGGCGAGCAGATCGCGCTGGCTCGCCGCCGGCGGGACAATCGACACCGACGGCGTCTCGGCCGTCGCCGCCTGGGCCGCTCCCGCCGCGACCAACACCAACAGCCACGCCAGAACGCTATTGCGCATCAATGTGACTCGCCCGCATCTTGAATGTGATTCACCCTTACTCCGAGTCCGCTCAACGTCGCGGGGACCGGCATCCGATACGCCGCCGCGTTGGGATGCCCGTTATTTGACAGGCTCATGTCGCTCAAGTCGAACGATATTGTGCTTCCCGTGTAGGGAAAAAACAATTCGTACCGGCTGGCCATCGTCGGCCACTGGTCTTTTCCCACCCCGGGAATTTCCACCTGCCGGTAGTTCCCCAGCAGCGCCCACACCACCACGTGCCCATCACCGTCGAACAACAATGCTTTCTGGGGCAACAGCGTCTGCCGGTCGTACCAGATCTCCTTCAGCACAACCCAGCGGTTCCCGATGCGCGATTGCCAATCAATCATGTACGCATCCCCGATGACGTTGAAACGCAGAGTCGGCGCGGGCTCGTCAAGCAGCGACGGATCGATCCGCCGAATCCCCAGCATTTCCATCACCATATCGGGCCGGACCGGGATATCCTCCGAGCCGGCCTGCCCGACGTCGGAATAGTCGCCCCACCAGAAGATTTTGTTTTGCTCGTCCCAGAACCAGAATTGCGGGCCGTTCGATCCCATCTGAAAAAACTCCGTGAATTCATTCTTCGCCGTCAGACGGATTTCGTTCGGGGACGTGTACAGAAGGTTGCCGTATCCGTCGATGCGCGTGGTCTTTTTCTTCTCGCGATCGACGAGGGTTCCCTCGAAATGCTCGCGCGCCCAAAGCGTCGGTATCCGGGCATTATTCTCGTTGATCCGGCCGACAACCTGCTCCAGCGGCAACGTCGGGCCGTAATACCCCTGCTGCACCGGCGGAGCCGCGCACCCGCCGGCCAGCCCCAGCGCCGCCAAAAAAAACAGCTTTAGGCCTCGGCTCATAAATCCCCGTTCAGAATCTCGCCAAGCTGCACGCTCACCTCGCCGACCTGCTGTTCGTCCAGCCGGGGGTTCAGCAAATCCAGCAATTCCTCCCGGCCCTTGAATCGGACCGACCAGATCTCCTTTTCTCCATCGTGCCGCGTCGATTCGTAAACGATCCGCCGCTTGCGCATCAGGATCAGCCCCAGCACAAACCGGAAATTGACCTTCGCCGGGTCCACCGCCTGCCCCAGCCGCTCGAACAACTCGCACAAAACGTCGTCATCGACAAACACGTTTTTCTTGGCGGTCGGCGGATGCATCGTGGTCTGCCAATATCCCAGCAATCCGGTCTTGTCGAATCCATTCCAGCATCCGGCGCACACGTCCACCCGCTCCAGCGCCGCCGGCGTCTCGCGCAGCGCCGCCATCAGCTTCTCGCCCACCGCGATCGCCCGGCCACAAACCCGGCACTTGGCCTCGGCCTTGGCGATGGCGTAACCTCCCCCGCCCGCCGGCTTGGCGGCGGCGGCTGGATGGCTTGATTCCTGTTTCGGCTCCGAAGCCGCGGTCTGCGCGCTCTCCTCGGTCTGCGCGTTCTCCATCGCCAACCTCCTGCTGTTCAATAAACCACGAATTGCCGGGCATCCGTTCCGCCGGGTCCGACGTCGAACTTCACCGGCTTTCCACACCGCGGACAACGCCCGCTGTACGCCGTGCCCTGGGCATTCCGGTAGATTCTCTGATAAACCGAGCAGCAAGCAAACAGCACGCTCAAATACGGCCGGGCCTGCCCTGGGGAGTCCCTTTCGGGTTTGTCAATCGGATCGCTCATCGCCGTTCGAAAAAGAGGAACTCACGCAGAGGCACGGAAGGCTTCGCCTCCATGGCAAAGGCGCAGAGAAGAAAATTCCTCTGTTTTCTCTGCGCCTTTGCGCCTCTGCGTGAGATTCTTCTTTCGGTTTATCTGTACGCATCTGGGTTTCAAACCGTCATCCCTCCGAAGCCCGCTCCCAAATCCTCGGAATCACGCGTTTGATCCGCGACGCGGCATGGGAAAGCATCCTCTGGCATTCTTCCTCGATCTTCCGTCGATTCTGAACGTCGGCGACGTCCGGCAGGTTCACTTGCACGTTGTAAAGCGCCGCCCGCGTTGACGCCATTGCCAACTCCGCGCAAACCGCCAGATCAGACAGCAGACGTTGATTGACCTTTTCCACCAGTTCGTCCGCCAGTTCCAGGATCGCCACTGCCGTCCCCGCAATGGTCTGCGGCACGCGAGCGCAAATCATGACCGCCTGCTGGCGCTTCGCCAAATCCGCCCCCTTTCGCGCCGCCGCCAGCGCCTCGTATGCCGACTGATCCTCCGCCATCAATTCCACCATGATTTCCCGCGCCCGCCGAAACTCGGCCAACGCCGCCTTCAACGCCTCGGCATGAATTTCCAGCCCCTTCTTCCCCAGGCTGTAGTTGAGAACCATCTCCCCCATCGCCGCCGCCAGCGCCCCGGCCAGTGCCGCCGCGCTCCCGCCGCCGGGCGTCGGCTGCTTGGCGGCGGCGGCGTCCAGAAACTTCTCAATAGTCGTCGTCTTATCGAGCAAGCGAAGGCTCCCTATTTCGCCCCCACGTCGTGCCGCACCCCACGCGGAGTCAGATCGATCGGCGGAAACGAATCAAAAGTATACGCCCCGGCGTGAATCTCCACGTTCTGGGGCGTGGGTGTGCAAATCGTCACCACGCATCGGCTCAGAAGCTGGCTTGCCAGCCCCTGCACCTGCGGTAACGGCACCGCGTTGATCCGATCCGCAAAACCCGCATGATACCCATACCCCAGCCCGAACAACTCATCCGTCGCCGCCACCGATGCCTGGTCCGCCGGCCTTTCCGTCTCCAACGCCTCCGCCGTCGCGATCATCTCCTTGCAGCGCGAAAACCAATCCGTCTGAATATCCGCCTCGCTTCCCTGCAATCGCGCCATGTTCTGAACGATCGCATTCGTCACCTTGTTGACGTTCTTCGGATCGCACACGGCATAGACCAGAAAAGTCCCCTTGTACCTACCGCCGCGGCCGGGGACGTTTTCCGAAGCCGCTTCATACGACCAGCCCTGCCCTCGCAACGTCTCGAAGATATACCCCGTCGGATATCCATATCCGCCCGTGAGGCATTGCGCCACGATCAATGCCGATTGATCCGGATTTCCGACGTAGCTCTCGGCGTCAAATCCAATCACCACCGCCGCGACTTCCTGCTCGGTCTTTTGCACCGCCACCCGATCCACCGTAATGGTCGGTCGTGTCGTCGGCGGGAAGGGCGACCGATCCGCCACAAGGTTATTCTTCGCCTCCGCGATGAGATGCCCTTCGCTGAAATATTTCCGGGCCATCGCAACCGCCGTGTCGTTATCCACGTCCCCGAATATCGCGATCACCCGCGGCGCCGCCAGCACCTTGTTGGCGTACCACGATTTCAGATCGTCGGCCGTGAATCGCGAGACGTTTTCCCTGGTTCCGATCGGTTGAAATTGATAGGGCGAACCTTGGGGTGCAAAAAACTGTTGTTTGAAATATCGGAACGCCTGCGCATCCCAGGCCGCATCCTCCCCCGCAATGGCCGCCAGCGTTCGCGCCTTCATCTCGGCCACCTCGGGCGCCGCGAACACCGGATGGTTCACGACGTCCGCATACACTTCCATCGTCCTGGCGAAATCGTCCTTTGTGCAGGTGACGTTCCAATACCAGGTGTTGTTGCCGCACTTGGTTTGCAGCGCCCCGCCGATGAGATCGAAGAAATCCGCGATCTGCTCGGCGGACCGCCCCACCGTCCCGCGCGGCAGCGTCGCCATCGCCAGATTTCCCAGCCCGTTCGTCGAGGCGTCTTCCGCCGTCACGCCCCCGAGCGCATACATATTGACGTCCACCAATGGCGTCGTCGTGATCCGTTTGTGAAGCACGACAAGGCCATTATCCAAAACCGTCCTGGTAATGGCGCTGGCCACCGGCCCGCTGACCGCCGATGGCCGCGTCGTCGCCTGGGCGCGGATCAAGTCTTCGGCCTTGGGCATTCCCGCCACCCCCACCGCTTCGCGCGGCAACAGCGCCGTCGTCAACAACCGATCCTGATCCAGATATTCCTTCGCCGCATCTTTCACCTGCCCTGCGGTCACCGCTGCGATCCGCTGGACGTACCGATCGCTGAAATGCGCATCGCCGGTCGTCAGATAATCCGTCCCCATTGTCGCCGCCACGTCCTGCGACGTTTGCATTTGCTTCAAATGCGCGATCCTGATCGCCGCCTTGGCGCGCCGCAGCCGATCGTCATCCACTCCATCGGTCTTGACCTTCTCGATGTCCTGGATCACCGCCCGCGTCGCCTGGGCGATTTTCCCCGCATCCAGCGCCAACTCGACGTCGAACGACCCCGGCGCATACGCCGGCGTGTCATCCTCGCATCCGATCGCGCTGCACAACCGCTGCCCGTCGCGCACGTCTTGCACCAGGATCGAACTCTCCCCCCCTCCCAGGATTTCCGCCAGCAAATCCAGCGCGTACATGTCCTGATCGGTCTGGCGAACCGAGGGAAACGCCAGATTCAGCCGCGCCTCCCCCAGCCGTGGGAACGTCGCCACCACCGTTCGCGGAGCCAGCACCGGCGGCTCCGCCGCGATGTCGTGCGAAAACGCCCGGCCGGGCTTGGCATCCGACAGATATCCCCTCATCGTCGAAAGCATCTGCTCCGGATCCAGGTTCGCCGCCACCGCGAAAACCATGTTGTTCGGCTGATACGCCTTCTGGTAATAACTGTACACGTCGTCCCGCGACAAGCCCTGGATCACTTCCTGATACCCGATCACCGGCACCCGCGCCGGACTTACCTGATACCGATTGCTCTGCATCAACTGCCAGAACACCATGTCCGGATTCCCCTTGTTCCGTTCCAGCTCCCGCTGCACCACCTGATATTCCCGCGTATATTCCGGATAGGTGATCTTCGCCCCCAGCATCCACCCCGTCACCAAATCCGCCGCTTCGGCGAAATGCGCCGTCGTCGTGTTCACAAAAAAGGCCGTGTGATCGTACGTCGTGTACGCGTTGGAATCGTTCCCGATCGTTTGCAGGAGTTGCTTGTTCTGGGTTTCCGTTCTTCGCTCGCTGCTTCCCCCGGCCACCAGGTGCTCCAGCAAATGGCTCAACCCGCCCCCCAACCATTGGCCCTCATAGACCCCGCCCGTCAGGGCATACCCCCTCACCGCCGCCACCGGCGACGCCACCCGCCTGCAGATCACCACCGCCCCATTCCGCAAAACCGAAATAATCTCGTCGGGATCGCTGACGATCCGATAAACTTCCGCCCCATAGCCCGGCATGGCGGCTTTGCTTTGCAGCAACTCCCCCCCGGAAGGCTGCGTTTGGGCGCCAGCCGTGGCGCAGAGGAATGCAACCACTAAACCCGAAATCCGAAACGGGGTTCGTTCGCTTATTCTGGTTTCGGATTTCGGATTTCGGATTTGATTCGTCATTCGAATTTCGGATTTCGGACTTCCCTTATCGCGCCTCATCGTCCTGTTCGATCTCATTTAAATACGTCAGCGCCCGCTCCAGTTCCCCCTTCAAATGCCGAACCCGCAGCAAGCTCTTCACGCGCGTCAATAGCTCGAATTTATTCACCGGCTTACTCACAAAATCATCCGTCCCGCATTCCGTGGCCTGCTCGATGTCCCCCAACTCGTTCAGGGCCGTGACCATCAAAACCTGAATGTCCTTGGTCTTGGGATTGGCCTTGATTTGCTTGCAAACCTGAAAGCCGCTCATCCGCGGCATCATGATGTCCAGAAGGATCAAATCGGGATTATGTTCCGCCACCTTGGCCAGCGCTTCCACCCCGTCCGCGGCGGTCACCAGTTTGACCGGAAGACTCTCCAAAAACGCCTGGAGAAGCTCGACGTTCTGCGCATTGTCGTCCACGATGAGAACGGTGGACTGCGGCAAAAACGTTTCGGAGTTAGGATCAGGCCGCGAGGCCGAGTTCGCTTCGGTCATGGAAAAGCACCTGTGCGGACGAAGATTCGGACTATACGGCCCCCCCCGCGTTAAGTAAAGGTTCAACCGGCACACCCGAAGCAACGGACGTGCCGGCCGCCGATGATTTTCTTTGCTCTAAAATTCCCTGTTGTACTGCTCCGCTTCTCCACTGCTCATGCTGGAATTCGGTGTCCGCTGGGGAATTGGAAAGCAGGGCGGTGGAACAGTAGACCGCGGCGGTGCGGGTGTTCGGCGTGCCTGGAGTGCTGGCCAGCCATTAGATTTTCAGATGGAGCCCCAGTTCTTCTACGTGGAGCTATTTAGAGATGACCAGTTGGCGAGGACCTTGCTGCCGACCGAACCAATCACGGCGATGGCGGCCACGACGATGAGTCCAGCGATCAGAGCGTATTCCAGGACTTCACCGCCGCATTCATCTAACAAGAAAGCCTTCAGCATGTTGGACCCCTTTGTAAGACGTATTACACGGTCGCTTGACCAAGGGACTTAATCGGAAATTCATGTCAACGGGTTAACACCGTGCAGGTCGAATTTTGCGATTTTTGCAGGGATTCCTATCGCCGGTGTTCGCGGCAATTGCGCCAATTTCGGGGCACTGGATTTAGAAAGGCCGTCAGCCAAAAGCCGCTCGGCTGCCTCCGCGAAATGCCAGCGGGCCTCAATTGCGCTGCACCGCAAAAATGACGATAGTTCGATAGGGGTGACGGTTGTGGTCCGCAATCGTGATTCATGATTCGATAGGTCATGGCGCAAAGGTTTGCCGCGGAAACTCGAGGTCCGAGAATGGCCCTATGGAAACCGAAGCGGTGGTCCGCCGGGATGGTTGCGGCGGGCGTGGTCGGCGCTGTCGCCGCGATGGTGCTGGCGTGGTGGGCGGGACTCGTGCTGGGAGGCGTGTTCGCATTGCTCTGGATTGTGGCGGGGCGTGCGGACCGATTTCCAGCCGCCGAAACGCGCACCGGTCGGCATGGCGATGACGGCGCGCTCGCGGGGTGCGGCGGCGTCCATGGCGACATCACGCAGCGCAAGCGGGCGGAGGACCCTCCATTGGACAAGATGGCCCTCCTTGAGGCGCAGGTGAACGCGTCTCCCGATGGCATGCTCGTGGTGGACGCGCACAATCGACGCATTCTTAGCAATCCGCGAATGCTCGAGCTGTTCAACGTTCCCCAGCACGTCGTCAACGACCCGGACAACGAGGCGCTGCTCAAACACGTCACGAGCTTGAACAAGCATCCCGACCAATTCCTCGAGAAGGTTCGCTATCTCTATGACCACATCCATGAGAAAGGCGTCGATGAAATTGAACTGAAGGACGGCAGGGTGCTGGACCGGTATTCCTCGCCCGTGTTCGGGAAAAACGGCGAGTACTACGGCAGGATCTGGATCTTCCGCGATGTCACCGCCCAAAGGCAAGCCGAAGAGCAAATGCGCAAGCTCTCGCAGGTCGTCGAGCAGTCGCCCTCCTCGGTAATGATCACCGACCTTTCCGGCACCATCGAGTACGTGAACCCGGCATTTACGGAAACCTTCGGATATACGGCCCGGGAAGTGATAGGGGAGAATCCCCGCATACTCAACTCGGGGTTGACGCCTCCGGATACGTATTCCGAGCTTTGGCGAGAGCTGAAGGCCGGGCGGGAATGGTACGGCGAACTTCAGAATCGCCGTAAGAACGGAGAAATCATCTGGCAATTGATCCACATCGCCCCCCTGCGCAATGCGCGCGGCCAGATCACCCATTACACGGCGGTCAAGGAAAACATCACGGCGCGAAAAGCGATGGAAGATGCCCTGCGATTGGCGGCGCTGACCGACAAGCTGACCGGTCTGCCGAATCGAACCCTCTTCGGCGACCGCCTCCAGCAGGCGATCTTGCGCGCCAAGCGGCATAAAGAGTATCACTTCGCCGTCCTGTTCCTGGATTTTGACCGCTTCAAAACGATCAATGACAGTCTTGGCCATTATGTCGGCGATCTGTTGTTGAAGGAGGTCGCGCACCGGCTGAGTATGACGATGCGTTCGAGTGATTCGCTCTGCCGGGCGGCTTGCGACGGCGTCGCGGCCCGGCTTGGCGGTGATGAGTTCGTCATTCTACTCGATAGCCTCCAAAGTCCCGACGACGCCACCATGGTGGCCGACCGCCTGATTGCCGACCTGTCGCGCCCCTACCGGCTCGGACAACATGAAGTCTGTTCGACCGTCAGCATCGGAGTCGTCACCAGCCGGAGCGGCGAAGACAGCGCCGAAGAGGTTCTGCGCGATGCGGACACCGCCATGTACGAAGCCAAGCTGGCCGGCAAGGGCCGGTACGTGGTATTCGACGCGTCGATGCACGATCGCGTTCAGGACCGCCTCAATCTGGAGAACGATCTGCGTTCCGCCATCGGCACCGACCAGTTGTTCCTGATGTACCAACCGCTGGTCTCTCTGCGCACCGGCCAGATCGACGGCTTCGAGGCGCTCGTCCGCTGGAAACACCCGGAAAAGGGAATCCTTTTGCCCGGCGTATTTATTCCGATCGCGGAAGACACCGGCTTGATACTTTCCCTCGGGGAATGGGTCTTGCGCGAAGCCTGCGCTCAGTTCGCCCGCTGGCGGAAAGCCATGGGCGCCGCCGCTCCGGGCAACATCCGGGTGAATCTCTCGCGGCACCAACTGGTGCTGGCAGACCTCCCCGAGACGCTGAAGCAAATCCTGGCGGCAACCGGAATGGCGCCCCGGTGCCTGCATTTGGAAGTCATCGAAGGCGCCATGATGAAGGATGTCACCGCCGCCGTCCGCATGTTGCAGGCGATCCGGCAAGTCGGCGTCAAATTGGACGTGGACGACTTCGGAACCGGGTATTCGTCGCTCGCTTGTCTTCGCCAGTTTCCGATTGACGGGCTGAAGATCGATCGCTCCTTCGTCGCCGCCCTGGACCGCGGAAGGGATCTCGTCGCGCTGGTTCAAGCCGTGACCCAACTGGCCCGCAACTTGAAACTTTGCGTTGTGGCCGAGGGCATCGAGACCGTCGAACAGGCGTTAACCCTTCAATCGCTGGAATGCGATCTCGGACAGGGATTCTTTTTCAGCGAGCCGCTGATGGCCGATCAGGTTGTCAGCTTCAAGCTTCAACCCGATAAGTTGCCCGGCCAACTCGCGTGCGAAAACCCCGCCGTCGGCGCGGCGTGAAGTGACCGTGGAGCGTCCGTTTCAAAGTCGCCTCTACCACTCCACCGCCTTATTGAAAAAGGCCACCCGAAGGTGGCCATTTTTAATAGCGGGGGGAGGATTCGAACCGCCGACCTCCGGGTTATGAGCGTGATTCGCTCATTATTTTTAACTGTTGAGAAGCGTTGTACTTCCGGCAACCGCAAGGCGTTACGTCCTTGCGCTGCGGTATCTCATATACACCATTTGGGCCATGTTTTCCAGCAGATTGTGTACAGATTTGTGTACAATTCAGGGTACATTCTGTGTCCGGTGCGTCAACAGTCCACCCTAAGGCATGCGATCGGGGGAACGAATACAGACATTCCCATATGAATTAAGGATCGTGTCCGAGGATCAATATTACCTGCGAATCAGATAGCTGAAAAATCCAGGCACCTCATTGCAGGCTATGTGGAATCCCTGCTTGAACACACCATACTTGAGGTGCTGGGCCGCCGTTAGTATCTGAAGGCTGCGGGTCGAGAAAATTGAGATATGCCCGTTTCTCGGCGCGATGTACCACCAGCTGACCTTTTCCGTATCAAGGGTTTCCGGCTGCGGAGTCGTCGAGAAGATGATGATCCCCGGGCCTGCCAGAAACGAGGCCATATCCGCCAGCATTTCGGCCGGACGGGGGGAATGTTCCATTACCTCAAAGCAAAAGACACACTCGAATTTCCCCTCGGGCCGCTTCGCATGTTGGGGAGTGAACGGGTCATAGCTTTCCACATTTGCAAAGCCGGATTCACGCAGCAGTTCCGCAAAACGTCCATTCCCCGCTCCGTAGTCGAGAATGCGGGAAGGCTTGGAAGCGCCAAATTGTGCGGTGACCCACTGGGCATTGGCTCTGGGCCGAATCTCCGCAAAGTGCGGGTCGACCCGCGGGTATTCATCGTTGTAAATATGGCGTGCGAAATCCTCTTGCGACAAATCGTCGAAGGCGATCGTAAAGATGAACCCACACCGCGGGCAGCGATGGTAATAAATGGCGATTCCCGACAGATCGAGCACCAGTCCGTTGGGTTCCTCACAGTTCTTGTGAAAATCCACGACACCAAAGAGAGCTGCCTGGCTGCCACAGCATTTGCAGGTGGCGTATTTGGGTGCGGTCGGATTGAGGCCGGAAATTGGCATATAGGAATTATTCGAAAGACCTCAGAATGTTTCACCAGCCGACTTCGAGGCTCTGGGCATGCTTGCCGCCGCTTAACGCCGCGAGCGCGTCAATTTTCTGGCTTGTTGTTCTCCATGGTCGCAACGGCGGCGATGCCAACCGGCAGGCCCACGACTCCCCACCCGGCGAGAAAGCATATCCAGGCCGACGTAAAGATCGATGCAAGGTCTGCTGGAGTCGGTTGTGGAACGGGTGCCATGAAGGGATTGAACGGCGCGCCGGGAATTGGACCTGGGGCGTGCGACGCGCCGGACAAAGGGATGCACACAAGCCAAAGCAAATAAGATGCGGTCCATGCCGCCAACCAGATTTGAAAGATGAAGCTGCGATGGCCGACGCGCCGGCGGTATCGCGCGATCCTTCCGCCCTTTCGGATCGATGCGGGTGGAGTTGGCTTAGCCACGGGCGTGGCATAGTCGATCGGCATGGCAGCGGGTGCTGAGGGGATTACTGATTCAACGGGCTTCCAGGTCGGCCAACCTTCGGTCCAGACCTTGGTAGTGGAATCGATCACGCCGGAAGAACGCATGGAAATAAGCTCTTCGCGCGTGCGTGGGCCAAATATTTTGTCGGCGTGGTCGACCAGCCATGCCTCGCTCGTGCCGGCTGCGTGGCCAGCGGGCTTCTGGGCTTTACGCTGTAGTGCCGCTAGTTCGTCGAGGCTGGTCATAATCCACCGTCCTGCGTGGAAACGAAGTGTCCTATGATGATCGCGGACAGTGTCGGGGAATACAAGATGGCCAGCGGCTCAGGGTGACGGTGAAGATGGGCGGGGACACCCAGCAACAACCCCGGGGTGAGGATGGAGCCTCGGCGTAAGGAGGGAAGAAATCCAAATCGCCCGGCGGCGCCGGTCCTTATTCGTGGGTTCCTTATCGCACCAGCGCAGCAGCTTTAGCCGCATCTCCGCATGCGGGCGCAGCGACAAAAGCAGAGCATGCACTTCAAAGCAATTTGGCTTCGTGGGGCGGCGATCCATCCTAAGGACGAATTGGATGCCCGTCAGTTCATCCGTTTCAAAAACTCCGCTGCGTCACCGCGGTGATGGCAGGAGTGGCATTCGAACTCGCCCGGTCCGCCTAATCCCACTACTCCAGCCGGGGCCACAAGAAAACGCTTCCGGGGAACCACACTCCAAGACCCGCAACGCGGGCAGCGAGGTTGGTCCCGGTCGTCGACCGCTTCCTCGGCCAACAGCGACCTCGAAGTTTCAAGATCACCCTCCGCAACGCGCAGGATGAACCGCTTACCGCGGCCGGCCGGCCGATTACCGCGCAGAATCAGGCGCGGGGCATACACGGCGATTCGCTTCGAGGAAAGGCCGCGTACAGTTCCGCTTCATTCGCCGTCCCGCACGTGACCAGCTTCACCCACTCGGCCGGGATTGGACCCCGTGGGCGCGGCGCACCAGCTTCTGCATCGGAAATGGATTCGCTCACTCTATTTCGGATGATAGCAGAAATCGGGATGGAGTCGTCTGTTGATGTGGGAATTGCAAGAGGATCCGGAGCGATTCACCAAGTGTCTCTCGCCTTCCTGGATAAGCGCCAACTCATGTGGCGCCGGATTCGACTATCGGGCCGATGGCCTGTTCAGGGCTGCGGCGGCGCGTATGAGCGTCTTGAAGGCAGGCTCATCTATTTCATCACCCTCATGGAAATCGATAGCGCGCCTGGCGTTGCCTTCAAGGCTGGAGTTGAACAGTCTTGAAGGGTCCTTGAGCGAAGCGCCCTTGGCAAAAGTCACCTTCACGACGCTCTTGTACGTCTCGCCGGTGCAGATCATTCCATCGTGAGACCAAACCGGAACGCCTCTCCACTTCCACTCCTCGACCACCTCAGGGTCAGCCTGTTTGATGAGAGCGCGGAGATGGGAGAGCGTCTTGCCCCTCCAGTCGCCCAGTTCCTTGATCCTCGCGTCGATCAGCCGAGAAGGGGATTCGCCCTTGGTCGTTGCTTTCTTTTTCATATTGTTTGCACCTCATTCGGCTGTTTGCGGAAGTCGTCTTCCGCCACTCGCGGCGATCGTTCGTCGCACACCCGGCCGGCTAAACGTGTCGATCTTCTGGTTCAGAAGAGGGAGAATCAATTTTGCTCTTGGCATTCAGGTTACCCGGAGGCAATGGAATGTGAAAACTCTACCGCGGAGGGCATTGCCTCGGGCACGAGGACCGCGTAATGCCGGCGGCAGATTTCGGGCGAATTGCCCATAAGTGCAGCAATTTTGTACAGACTTTCGCCCTTCTGGACAAGTTGAGTCCCGAAGGTGCGGCGGTAGTCGAGGCATCCCCAAGGCAGTCGGGCGTGGGTGTTGGCGGCTCAAAGGTCCTGGCTGAAATTATCCGGGTTCCATCTGTTGCCATCGGGGCTGGGAAATAGCCAAGCGCCGGGGACGATGCGCGGGCCGGTAGGCGGAGCATGCATGGCAAAGCAATTCGGCTTCGTGGCGGCGGAATCCATCCTATGGACGAATTTGATCAGGTGAACAGGTGATCAGGTGAACGCAGGGGAGCGGCCTTGGTTTGCGGCAGCGGCAATCCGTAATCGCGATTTTATCCCCCGCTCCCTTGCTCACCTGAAGATGTAAGAAGTGCGGGGCTTTGAATCGGATACGCTGTCTCTCGGTCACGAATGGCCCATTGGCCGGGAGACGGATATGCGACGGACAAACTTTATCGCGTTCGATGTGC
>Ga0116114_1001218_pt1 | contig 14195 bp, 13 predicted proteins | sample June2015DPH_10_5_FD_89823 | JGI IMG/M metagenome (GOLD analysis project Ga0116114, IMG submission 89823) | Peatland microbial communities from SPRUCE experiment site at the Marcell Experimental Forest, Minnesota, USA - June2015DPH_10_40 | ecosystem: Environmental > Terrestrial > Soil > Wetlands... | reverse complement strand
TTGGCGAAAACTCAACGGCAGCACGTTGCTGCCGGAGGTGATCGCAGGAGTGGTCTTCAAAGATGGAACGAAGCTCGCCGCTTAAACTGTCGCGGCCATCCACTACTTTTGGGAATATCTCGTTAATGTGCTTTGGGTCAGGCGTCCCCGTCAAAATCTCTGGACGAGCGGCAACACAGATTGGCGGGCTGTATCGGCCAGCGCCACCAAAATCACTCGCGTATTCCTTGATTAGTTGAGCGTAATCAACATCGCTGCCAAACGCTTTCCGCATGGCCTCCCGATACGCACTAAAGGCATCGCTGGTGATCTGAACGCGGTCGCTTAGGCGATTGGCAAGATCGGCCGTAAATTCGTTCGCGCAACGACCATTCCGCTCGCCGACAAGCCAATTGATTGCGAGCTTGCTGTCAGCGTCGATGGCAACCCATGTCCAGCAATCGCCATGACCGTGGCCGTGGTTGTCTGCGGTGATATTCTGTTTTTTGCAATGGATGAAGCTCCAAATTTCGTCCAGTTGCACGCGCTTCGTTGTCAAATCGCAGACCGTCAAATCGTGGTAATCGGCCGCGAGCGTACCGGCATCGGCCAGCAGGCGAAGGATCGTGATTTTCGAGACGTGGAACATCCGGGCCGTGGCTGAAATGCTCATCCCTTCGACAAGGGCCGTAAGGATTTGCGCCCGTTGGGTTGTGCTTAGCTTTTTCATGTCTATTATTGTACGGACTAATTCCGGACAGTCAAGAATAGTCTTCTTGATTTGTACGATTTTTATCCGTACACTATTTAACCATGGCAAAACCAGGACGACCGAAGAACCCCAAGGGTACGAGCAAAGAGGAGTATCTCGAACTGCGCCTAGACGCCAACGAAAAACAGGCGTTTTGGGACGCCGCCGACTTGGCGGGCATGGCCCTTTCAGTCTGGGTCCGCGAGCGACTGCGGAAGGCCGCTCGAAAGGAACTGGAGGATGCGGATAAGCCTGTGGCATTTCTTGAAAGTCTTTCTGGTTAGTCCTTAGTCGTGCAGCGATGGATATCAATATTTAACCTCCATCCATCATCGTATTTGTGAATGTCGGCGCGCGTGATGACCCCACTGACGGTTAGCTGATCGTGCTTCACGCACGTCCTTATCCTTTCAATCTGTTTTGCGCTTGCCCCATCGAAATATCCGTAAAGAAGAACTGACAGTCCGCTTCTCGCGTCCATGGGAGAATCGGCGGCGACCACTGGAATCCATTGATATTGTCCTTGACCTGTGGGGCCACCCCAATCAAACGAAAATTTCATTTCTGCGGGACGGCCGATAAACCTCTTCAATTTCTCATTAATTCTCACTTCTACCCGTTCCCACCTTCCGTCTTTTGGAATCAATCGCTTGGGAATCCTTTTAGATATTTTTTCGACGTTTTGTACCAGCCTGACCCGGCGGATCGTCAAGGCGATAACATGCGAGACCCAAGGCCAAATGAGGAGCAGAATCAACCCAAACAGTAGAGTCTCGAAAATAGCTTTAACTATGCGCGGTTCGTTTTTGACTGTTAGCCATTGCGGCGGCGTTCCCCCCAAGTCGGCGATATGACTGCGAGCCGTAACAATTAGGTCACTGCCAGAGCTGAGAACGGCAAAGGATATGTACCCCAAAACAATCACGATAACTCCCCGAATGGCCTGTAATATCCGCATGAAATTTCTCCAGTTGTCGGGCACGCCCAGCGCGGCCCTATCACTGGAGAAGAAATAAAGCCGCGCCGTGGCATCGACGGGTAGCAACTCCCGCCGTTCCCGATTACTGGATATTGTGACCTGTCTGGATTGTGCTGTAAAACCGGAGACCGGTGATGACTCGTTTCCGAGAATTCGCCAGCTTCCCCCCAATGATCTTCGTTATTTCTGTGATTGCCGAGCCGCCTCAGCCCCCGCCTCAAACGCCGCCCTAAGCAACGCCATAGCCCTCGCATCGACCTTGCCCACCCCGCGAGACCAAGCGTCCCAGGCGGCCTCCAAATCGACTGGCAACGGCTCCGAATGCTTGGCCACTGTTTCTTTGACGACCCTTGCCGCAGATTGGTTAGCGTCCATGATGGATCGGTCCTTTCGCGTAAGGTATTATACGGTCGGGAAATGGGATGCGAAGGGAATTCGGGACAACAGAGTATACCATTACCAACATGCATCCCAAACAATAACCTAACTGTTGCCGGTTCGCAAGGAAAAAATTCGAGGTTCGTTTGTTTTCCGCTTGAGTAAGAATTCCCGCCAAGTAGCTTTCCATTTCCCAGGGACGTGAGCACTTCGGGCTGTGTGATAAAGAACTTATGTCCCGGTTTCCCACCGGATATCCCGGTTTCCCTCCGAAACTAATCCAAATCGCCAAGAGAGCGATTGACTTCGAGATTGAATGTAGATATCATTCAGCATCGTTGCAGAATGCTTTCTACATCGTTTCCAAAGGAGCAACTCATGGTGGCGACAACGCAGGCGGGGCCCAATGCGGTGGGTGCGGCTATATCACGAATCCGCGACGCGGCGGGTATAACTCAGGCGGCACTGGCGAAAAGGCTACCGATGAGCGCCCCAACAATCTCCCGGATCGAAAAGGGAGAAGTCGAATTACCCGGCGACGAATTGAATGCGCTGCTGGATGCCATTGGCACCGACGATGCACGTGAGTTCAAGGCGTTCTTGGCGCAGGAGTGGCGAAATCTGCAGCGTCCGGAATTCCACCATCCCAGCCGGCAGGATTTATGGCGAGCGGAGCGGATACTCCAGGCAATCGAGCAACTTAAGACTCCTGATGCCAAGGCGGCATTCGTAAAGCAGGTGGAGTTCTACGAGGCTGAGGTAAGGGCCGCCGCTCATTTCCTGCTCGATTTGGCTCATGACTTGGCTTTCATAGGAAGTATCGGCGTTGGTAAATCCACAACGATTTGCTCGTTGGCCGACCTGCGCCTGCCGGATGAGAAAACGCTAACGCAGAAGATGGTTCTTGAGGCAGGAGGTGGAGGCACGACGATCTGTGAAGTTCAAATCGCCCGCGGCCCGCAGTTCGGGCTCATCGTCCAGTCGCAGTCCGAGGCGGCGATCCGTCAGGATGTGGCTGACTTCGCCGAGTACTTGATGCGGGCACGGGGCACAGACGAGAAGATGGGGGCAGTGGAGGATGGCATCGGTGTGAGCCGCGAACTCGAGCGGGCCATACGTAACATGGCAGGGCTTGCGGTTGTATCGCGTCGGGAAGAATCGGGAAAGCGAACGAAGAATGATCCTGCGCGTGATCTGGCCGCCTCTGCATCCTCGGCAGCTGACCTTGCCATAGAGATTCTCTCTCGAATGAAACTGCCACGTCGCGATGGGCGGACATTGTGGTATTCCGCCACGGAGTCAGACCCTCCCCTTCGATGGCTTCAAAGGATGTTTGCGGAGATCAACAACGGTCGCCATTCTGACTTTTCGATTCCCGAGCGAATCGAGGTTGTGGTTCCAGGCCCCGTGCTCGCGCACCCGCATTACTCGCTTCGGATTATAGATACGCGAGGAGTCGACCAAACATCGCAGCGGGCCGATATTGAGTGCCACTTCGACAACCCGCGGACCCTCATCGTGCTTTGTTCGAGGTTCATGGATGCGCCCGAGCAAACCGTGCAGATGCTCCTGGAGCGTTCAAGAGCAGCGGGAGTTTCCGGCGTCGAATCGCGCAGCGTCGTCTTGGTGTTGGCGAGACCCAACGAGGCAGCATCCATGAAAGACCATGCTGGCCCGGTTGCCGACGACGACGAGGGGTACGACGTAAAGCGCGATCAGATCGTGTCCGCGCTGAGCAGGATTGGCCTGCCCGGCGTGTCGGTGTCTTTTTTCAACGCAATGTACGATGACTTCGCACCGACTCGGGAATCCATTATCCGGATGATTGACCGCATCAGGGATCGCCAAGCGCGCCGGATAAGCAGCCTTTCGTCAACCATTGAAAGGCTCGTTCAGAACAAGGAACAGGAAGAGACCCATGCCGTTTTCAATGACGCGATGCGGCGCGTATTGGTCTGGCTCGATAAGAATGGGGACCTCGGTGAATTGACCGACGCCATTCAGCAGCAGCTTGTCTCGACGATTCGATCCACGCATGCTCGTAGTGTCTGGGCATCCACACGGCGGAAGGGGGCTTATCCCAATCTGGATTACTACTACCAACTTGGGCGTGGCGCTCGCATCGCGGCCGCGAAGCACGTTCAAGATCGTGTCACGGCGTTAAAGGCGATCATCACCAACCTTGTCGACGATGAGCAGTTGAGTCCGGCACACGATTTCCTCCGCGAGATCTCCGGTAGGGTGAACAGCGAGGCAGATGAAATGTTCCAGCACCTCCAGGTTGCGGGGAGTTCCGCGTTCGAGCAGCCCCTCAGCGACGACGTTGAGTTCTGGAAAGCGTGCGAAGACCGATGGGGGCAGGGCAGCGGTTACCGCGACGACATCGCGTCAAAAAGTGACCACTGGTTCGAGAATGAGATCGCGCGCAATGAACGCCGTGTCATCGTGCAGCTAATCGTCGATGGTTGGACCGGGCTCGTCTCCCGAATGCGTCAACTGATTAATGAGGTTTCGACGCAGCATGCATCCACGGCGTGATCCCGGCGAGGATGGGTTTGGCAAGAAAAGCCGTCATTCAAGATTTCCGTTGTCGCGGCAAAGGACCGGAAAGATCGCTAGGCCGTGGGCGATATGGACAATGCATGGCTCGATTTGCGAAAGGAAACGCCGCGGGCTTTGGCAAGCTCAGTCCAGGTAAGCGGGCAACCGGGATGCAGCGATGGAGTTTTGCGAGCCGATGGCGGATTTTCGGTTGGATACGATATTTGCCGCGGCCCCGTGGACGGGATAAAATCTGGCGATGAGCAAAGCTGAAATCCTTGCCGAACTGCCGAAGCTCAAGGCGGAGGAACTGGCTGAGGTGCAAGCCAAGCTTGATGAACTTGCCGGGGAACAATGGCTTGACGATGGGGAACTGGCCGATGGCGCCAAGGCGGCGCTGGATGCGGCCTTGGCGGATTATGGGAAGAACCCGGATGCCGGCAGTCCATGGCAGGAAGTCGAGGCCCGCATCCGCGCGAAGTTGCGTCCATGATTCGCCGGCTCATCATCCGCGCGGAGGCTGAAGCGGATATTTCCGATGCTGCGCTTTGGTATCAAGCCAAACGGGCGGGGTTGGGGGAAGAATTCATCACCGAAGTTCGTGCGGCAATCGAGAGCGCTGCCGCGAATCCCCGCAAATATCGGCGACTGCGTCGTCGTCCCGAAGTGCGCCGGGTGCTTACCCGGCGTTTTCCATATCGCGTTTTCTTCGTGCTCCGGGTGCGATGCCATTGTCGTATTTCGAGTCCTCCACGGAGCGCGCCACGAACGGGAATGGAAAACGGGCATTCCGGAGGGTTAGGAATACGCCGCACAAGTGCGGCGGCTAAACGAATGCGCTCGCCAATCGGTGCGGTTCGTTTTAGAATCGGCGCATGATCTATCGCATCGACGTTCGGGCACGCGGCGGAAACGATCCGCTGGGGGATTCGATCCGGCAGCAAATCCGCGATCTGGGGAAGAAAGTGGAATCCGTGCAAACTTCGCGGATTTTTCTGCTGGATACGGATGCCGATGCGGCCAGGGTGCGGAGGATCGCGGGGGAGTTGCTGGCCGATCCGGTGGTGGAGACGGCGGAGATTTTTTCGGGGAATTCAAATGACGAGCAGGCGAGCCGGATCGAGGTGCATCTGAAGCCGGGGGTCATGGACCCGGTGGCGGCCAGCACGGAAATGGCGGTGAGGGATTTTGGGGTGGAGGTGAGGCAGGTGAGGACCGGGCGGGCGTGTTTGATCAGGCCGCGGATGGGGCTGGAGTAGCTAAGGGAAATCGCGGGGAGGGTTTTGGCCAACGGGGTCATCGAATCGGTTTATTTTGAGCCGTATTGGCCGCGGAGTTTTGAGAGCGGAAGGGAGGGGGCGTTTGGGGTTCGGCGGATTGAGGTGCGGGAACTTTCGGACGTGCTGCTGGCGAAGCTGAGCCGGGAGGGGCATCTGTTTCTTTCGCCGGCGGAGATGAAAGCGATACAGGAGTATTTTCGCGGGCAAGGGCGGGAGCCGACGGACGTCGAGTTGGAGACGCTGGCGCAGACGTGGAGCGAGCATTGCGTGCATAAGACGCTGAAGAGCGCGGTGGACGTGGAAGTGCGGGATGAACATGGGAAGAAGATCGGCTCGCGGCGGTATGGGAATCTGATCAAGGAGACCATTTTCGCCAGCACGATGCGGATCATTCAGGGGGATAAATCAGGGCAATCGCACCCCCACCCCAACCCTCCCCCTGAGTACATGGGGAGGGGGAAAGAATTTTGCCTGTCGGTTTTCGTGGACAACGCGGGGGTGGTGGCGTTCGACGAGACGGATGCGGTTTGTTTCAAGGTGGAGACGCATAACCATCCCAGCGCGATCGAGCCGTACGGCGGCAGCGCCACCGGGGCGGGCGGGGTGATCCGGGACGTGCTGGGGACGGGGCTGGCGGCGAAGCCGGTGGCTAATACGGATGTGTTCTGCGTCGCGTTTCCGGATTCCCAGCGCGGCCCGCTGCCCAAGGGGATCATCCATCCCAAGCGGATTCTGCAACAGGTGGTGGCGGGCGTGCGGGATTACGGGAACCGGATGGGTATCCCAACCGTGAACGGAGCGGTTTATTTCGATGAGGGGTATCTGGGAAATCCGCTGGTGTTTTGCGGATGCGTGGGGTTGATACCGCGCGACAAAATCAACAAGGCCGCGCAAGACGGCGACGCGATCGTGCTGCTGGGAGGAAGGACCGGAAGGGATGGGATTCACGGGGCGACGTTTTCCAGCGCGGAGTTGACGGATACGCATGCCGATGAATTTTCGCATGCCGTGCAGATCGGCAACGCGATCACGGAGAAGAAGATGGCGGACGTGATCCTGGCGGCGCGCGACCTGGGGCTGTTCACGGCGATCACCGATTGCGGGGCGGGCGGGCTTTCATCGGCGGTGGGCGAGATGGGGGAAAAGATCGGGGCGGCCGTCGAGTTGGAAAAGGTGCCGTTGAAATATGCGGGGCTGCGCTACGATGAAATCTGGATCAGCGAAGCGCAGGAGCGGATGGTGCTGGCCGTGCCGGGGAAAGACGTTGATGAGCTTTTGAAGCTGGCGCGGGGCGAGGACGTCGAGGCGACGGTCATCGGGAAATTCGGCGAAGTCGAAAAACAACTGATTTTGAGATACGCCGGGCAGGAGGTCGGGCGGCTGTCGATGGATTTTTTGCATCATGGGATTCCGATGCCGACGAGGAAGGCGGTGGTGGTGGAAGCGCCGCGGCGTCAGCCGGCGCCGCCGGCGGCGATTTCGCCTGAATCGTTCAAGCAGAAACTTCTGGGGCTGCTTTCGCATCCGAACATCGCGAGCAAGCACTGGATCATCCGGCAATACGATCACGAGGTTCAGGGCGGATCGGTGATCAAGCCGCTGGTGGGTCCGATGCAGGTCGGCCCATCCGATGCGGCGGTGCTCCGGCCGAAGCTTGGCAGCCGGCGAGGCGTGGTACTCGGGTGCGGGCTTTGTCCGCAGATCGAAGATCCGTACGAGATGGCGATGGCATCCATCGACGAGGCGATCCGCAACGTGGTGGCGGTGGGCGCGGACCCGGATCGCGTGGCGATCCTGGACAATTTCTGCTGGCCGAGCGTGGACGATGAGCTGACGATGGGCACGCTGGTGCGGGCGTGCCAGGCGTGCCATGATGCGGCAATCGGGTACGGCATACCGTTCATCAGCGGCAAGGATTCGCTGCACAATCAGTTCACCAATCATGAGACGGGGCAGATTCTGCGTATCCCGCGCACGCTGCTGATCAGCGCGATCGGAGTCATCGAGGACGCGCGGAAATGCATCACGATGGATTTCAAATCGGCCGGAAGCCATGTCGCGCTGATCGAGGCGAGGGATCCGGGCGATCCGGCGGCACTGGGCCGTTTGCATCGAGCGATGGCGAAGCTGATCGGTGCGGGCAGAGTGGCGGCGTGTCACGATGCCAGCGACGGCGGGATTGCGGTCGCGGCGGCGGAAATGTGCATCGCGTCGGGACTGGGATTGGTGGTGAGCGAACCGTTGCTGGGCACGGATGCGGCGTTCGCGGAAAGCAACGGACGATTCCTGGTGGAATTGCCGAGGGGCATCAACGGAGAGGCGATTGAACGCGAGTTGGATGGGACAGCGGGTGTCAGTGTTTTTGGGATCGTCCAGACGACGAAGGCGGTGAAAATCGCCGGGCGGGAAATCGGGTTGGATGAATTGACCGCGGCGTGGCGGGGAACTTTGGATTGGTGAGCCGATGGGCGAGCGGTTTGTTTTGGTGACGGGCAGCAGTACGGGCATCGGCAAAGCGTGCGCACTGTATCTGGCGAAAAGGGGATTTTCCGTGATCGCGGGGGTTCGGCGCGGCGAGGACGCGAAGAACCTCGAACTGATCGCGGGCGGAAATCTGCAAGGGATTCTATTGGACATCGCGGATAGCGGGTCGATCGGGGCGGCGGCGAAACGGATCGCGCAGATCACGGGGGAATCGGGGCTGGCGGGAATCGTCAACAACGCCGGGATCAGCGTGCCGGGACCGGTGGAATTTATTTCGCGGGAGGATTGGCGGCGGCAGTTTGAGGTGAACGTTTTTGGGCAGGCGGAGTTGACGCGGGAGTTATTGCCGCTGGTTCGGCGGCACGTGGCGGGGCGCGGGCATGGAGCGGGGCGAATCGTGTTCATCGGCTCAATCGCGGGGCGAATCGCGATGCCGATCTCGGGGCCTTACTCGGCGTCGAAGCACGCGATCGCCGCAATTGTCGCGGCGCTGCGGATGGAATTGCGCGAGCAGGGGATTCACGTTTGCCTGATCGAGCCGGGGGCAATCCAATCGGAAATCTGGAGGAAGGGGATTGAATTCGCGGCGACGATAGCGCCGGATGCGCCGCCGCGGGAGTTGTACGGGCGGCAGATCGACGCGGCGGTTGGCAGCGCGCGTAATTCGGCAGCCGGGGCGATTGGGGCGGATCGAGTCGCTCGAGTTGTCTGGCGCTGTCTGAGCAGCCCGCGGCCGCCGATTCGAAAAACAGTCGGGCGCGACGCGATGCTCGCGGCGGTCCTCAAACGAGTTCTTCCGGAAAAATGGTTCGATGAGATTTTGCTGAGGGCGCTGAAGATTCGCTGAGCGGTGGCGCGGCTCATCCGCACTGATCGGGGCTCGATAAAGACGGACCTAGCAATAAATCACATTTCTGACCCCCGGTTGTTGTGCGACTGGGCAATCTGATCCGGCGCGCAAGCACTCTGGTTGTGTCGCTTTTTGATCCATATTTGGCGCTATTGCCGACGCAATATTCCGAAAAAATAACCTAGTTTTATCTTGAACCCAGGGGTTTGTGATTTAAATTAGTCCTTGTGCTGTCAGAGTTTGCGATCTTTGACGCACGGTGGGCGCGTGCTTCCCTGTAGGAGGCGGAACCGAGACAAGCGAAGTAAAAGCGGAGTTCGAGAAGGGACTGGCACTTCGATCGTTTTTGGTTCGGCGCACTCGTCGGGCGGTGAATCGTCGTTGGATCAGAAGCACGGTTTTGGACGCGTTCTTAGGAGGCGAGTCTTACCATGAAACCATTTCATTTTTTGGTGTGTCTGGCGCTGACGGGATCGGTCGGATTGTTCGTGAAGGCGCGCGTGGCGGATGCGTCTTTGTACGGCAATTTTGCCGGGCCCAACATTACGTACTTCAACGTGACGGAATCGGATTCGCAGATCGCGGGCCCGCCGCCGGTGACTTCGACGCCGACCGGGCTCTTCGGCGCGCCGGCGTTGTCGCCGCCCAACAGCGATAATTTGTCGTTCCCCGCGTTGACCTTTTCGGACCTTGTGGCGGATGGGCAATTCGAGCTGCAGGATGGGAAGCTGACGTTCGACGTGGCGCCGACGACCCCGCCGGGAACGGCGACGATTCATTCTCTGGCATTCGATGAGGGAGGCGAGTGGAGAGTGGACGGACCGGAGGGGGATGCATCGGCCGAGGCAACGCTGGTGTTCAACGACCTGCGGATTACGGCGATCAACGGGGTGCCGCTGGGGGCGGCGATCATCGTGAATCCGACATTTACGGAGAGCGATACGGTCCAAAGCGGATCGGCGGACGTGAGCAAGGCAGATGGGGATATTACGTTCACGTCGACCGGCGCGGATGCGGTGGGGACGTGGGACATCACGGCGGACTTTAACCTCGACGCGGCATTGGCCGCCGCGGACGAGACGGGCAGGGTCACCAGCATTTCCGTCGCGTTGGACGATCAGTTGTTTGCCCAAACAACGGAAGTTTCAAGCTTGACCCTGGCGAGCATCGATAAGAAGCATTTCATTGTCGGCGGCACGACGACGGGAGTTTTGCCGGAGCCGGGATCGTTGTCGCTTCTGTTGGGCGGGGGCTTGATGATGATGCGGCGTCGGAAACGGGCGTCGCATTGATTGGCACAGATCGATAACTCAGCGCCCGGGTGCTTCTTGACACCCCTGAGCCGGCCGATAAAGTCTTTTGTTCCGCCTATTCGGCAGTAGCTCAATGGTAGAGCAGCCGGCTGTTAACCGGCTGGTTGTAGGTTCGAGTCCTACCTGCCGAGTTGTTCGTGAGTCGCGACGAACGCTAAATACAGCGTACGTCCCCGCGGTCGGGGAGAGCGGGTTAACTCAACCGGATTCGTTGGAACCAATCTCTACGCCAGCGGCTGCATCCCCGGCCTGGGCTACGGCAACGCCGGCGCGTTTGTCAGCTTCTCCGACGCTTCCCGCCACGGCGACACGTCGCAATGGATCGATTGCAAAGTGGATCATTGACAACACCACCGGCCCGCCGCGCGGCCCGGACCGCGATGCCCATCTGGTGGTTGGCAATCCCCAATTCGTCGATGCGGCGGCCGGCAATTATGCTTTGACGCCCCACTCGCCGGCGATCGGCAAAGTTCCAGCGGCCAGGATCGATGATCTGACTCACGACTGCGTTGACAACCCGCGCCCCGTGAACGGCGCGTACGACGTCGGCGCGTTCCAGACCCAATCGTCAAGGTGAGGCGATGATGCTTAATTCCACGACCCATCGCAGTTTGACCACATCCGCCGTATCGACGCAAGCGTCGCCGAAGACGACCGTTTTTCGCGACGTGTCGATTCCGTTTGAAGCGCGCGCCGAGAATCTGCTTTCCCGCATGACGCTGGCGGAGAAAAGTTCGCAACTGACGTACGACTCTCCGGCCATCCCGCGGCTCGGGGTGCGGACATACAACTGGTGGAACGAATGTCTGCATGGCGTCGGCCGGGCGGGGTTGGCGACGGTGTTTCCGCAGGCGATCGGGTTAGCCGCGACGTTTGACGTCGAACTGGTGCAACGCGCCGCGGCCGCCATTTCGGATGAGGCCCGCGCCAAGCATCATGCCCACGCGAGCAAACGGTGGGCGGGTACGCCCACCGTACGGGTTAACCCCGTTCGCGCTCGGCCGATTCCCGGGCCGCGGCGCGCTCGGCGATCTCTTGAAGCCCGCACAATTCCTCGCCGCAGGCCATCGGCGGCTGGCCGGCGGGGATGGCCTCCTCGGGGCATCCCTGAGGCTGCGATGGCAGACCATATCCCGATCTCAACGTCCGGCGATGTTGCAAAATCTGCTGCATGTCCCGCTTGGCGCCTTTCACCGGCAGGCCGTTGGCGATGGCGTCGCGCAGCATCGCCCACGACACCTCCGAGGCGATCACGCTGTCGCGCGCCAACGGCATCCCCAGGTTTTTCCCCGCCGCCACCGATCGGGCAAAAATGTCCACCATCACGTCCAGCTTCTTGTCGTTGAACAGTCCGGTCTTGTTGACCGTCGCATGGATTCCATGCATTTCAATCGTGGCGTCGATGAAGTTGTGCCGCATCCGGCATATCCCTTTCGTGCCGATGGCTTCCGCGTAGCAGTTGTGCGTTTTCTGTTTGGCCAGTTGGCCATAGACGAATCCCTGCGTAATGTCGAAGACGACGCCGTTGGCGAAGTTGCCGTGGACCTGCACCCACCAGGGGTCTTTGTGGTCCCACATTCGGATTCCTTGGGCGTGCCATTTTTCAAATTCGCTGTGTGCGTACCAGCGGGCGACATCGACGTAATGCATTCCGCAATCGTGAAACGGCGGGCCTTCCGGTTCGTGACCCTCGGTGGGCATGTGGCCGGGCGTCATGTGGCAGATGCGGAGGATCGCCAGGTCGCCGATTTCCCCCTCGGCGATGAACGCGAGCATGTCCTTGTGATACCACGCATTGCGGTGAACAAATTGACGGCTACGAGCCGGTCGCTCGCCTCGATTTCCTTGACCAGTTGCCATTCGGTGGCGACGTCGGCCGCCAGCGGCTTCTCGGCAATGACGTGTTTTTTCGCGTGCAGCGCCTGGCGGATTTGCCCCGGCCGGGCATCGGCCAGCGTGAAAAGTCCCACCACGTCGATGGATTTGTCCGAAAAGATGGCGTCGGACTGCGACAGGATTTTCGCTCCCGGCGCCGACTTGGCCGCCAGTTCCCGCGAACTTTCCGAAGTGTCGCAGATCGCCGCCACGTCCCAGAACTCGCTCTGCTGCATGGCGGCGACGAAGCCGCGGCCCATCCGGCCATATCCGACAATCCCAGCACGCAATCGTTTTTTCATAATCTGCAAATATTCTAGCAGAAATTTTTCGGTGGGCCGGCGTCAACGGTTCCTGTTTGAACGAACATATCCTGCTTTCCACTGCGAAAACAGACGCGCTACAAACGTTCGGGCAAGGTAAACTAACGGCATGACTTGCCTGCTGGCATATGCGGAATCGGGCGAGGCGAACGCAATGAATCTGGAGATAATCCTCGGCGGCGTATGCATCGTCGCGGCGACATCCATATTGGCGTTCGCGTTGATCTTCACGGCGCGGGCGCGGGGACATCGGTACGCGGAATTCATCATGGTGGCGACGATTTTCTGGGCGCTGATCACGGCCGGGAGCCTGATGTATGCCGGGGAGGCCCAGTTGAATTGGTCCAAAGAGTATACGCTACGGCTCGAGACGGGATACCTCGATCCGCACGACACCAGCGATGCGCCGCAACTGCCGTGGGCAATCTGGACGGGGCTTGGCGTGGCGTATGTCACGATGATGGCGTGGGCGCTTTGGCAGAAGCGTTCGGAGCCGGGCCGGGGATGAACAAGAAGTGGTACCGGCGCTGGTTGTCAGTCGAGGCCGCAGGCCACGCGGAAGCCCATGTTGTTCATGCGTTTGATATGGTGGACGCGATCCCGGAAGGGACAGCGGAGAATTCGGGGCGACGCATCCCCCCCGCCGCCGCGGACGACGCGCCACATGGTCGCCTCGTTTTGTCCCCACGCCGAGCCATCGGTGGGTGCGCCGCAATAGGTGTCGTGCCAAGCATCGGCGACAAACTCGCGGACGTTGCCGTCCATATCGAACAATCCGAATGCGTTGGGCTGGAACGATCCGGCCGGCAGGGTCCGGCCGCCGGTGGAAAAGACTCCGCTGGTTCCGGCGCGGCAGCAATATTCCCATTCCGCTTCGCTGAGAAGTCGATAGGGCCGGCCGGCCGCGATGGAAAGCCGGCTGACGTAATGCTCGGCGTCTTCCCAACTCACGTTGACGACCGGCCGCCGACCGCGGCCGCAGCCGCAGTCGTCCGGACGATGGACCTCCGGATCGCCGTCGGCATAGGCATCCCATTGCTCGAAGGTGATGGGGTATCGCGAGACCGCCAGGGGTTTGGCGATTTGCACCCAATGCCGGGACTTTTCCGCGACATTGGCGGGCTTGTCGCCTTCGTCGTCGGCGCCCATCCAGAACTTGCCGGGCGGAATCACCACCATCTCCGGCAACATCGGGCCATCGGAGAAACAGGAACCCGGCGTGCGCGCCTCTTCGGCGAATTCCACCAGGGGGCCGGGTTGTGGTGTGGCGTCGTTCATGCTTTTTGGCCCCGGCGGCAGCAACGGGGCCAACCTGTAATGGGAATCCCGTGCAACCCCGATGCCAACCGGGGGGAAATGTTGGAAAATCGCGGGTGCGCCTCAGCTGCCGCAAAGAATTTCCCCCTCCCCATGTACTCAGGGGGAGGGTTGGGGTGGGGGTC
>Ga0116114_1001212_pt1 | contig 14242 bp, 15 predicted proteins | sample June2015DPH_10_5_FD_89823 | JGI IMG/M metagenome (GOLD analysis project Ga0116114, IMG submission 89823) | Peatland microbial communities from SPRUCE experiment site at the Marcell Experimental Forest, Minnesota, USA - June2015DPH_10_40 | ecosystem: Environmental > Terrestrial > Soil > Wetlands... | reverse complement strand
TCGGTACTTTCCTTTTTTACCTTTTTTCACAAAAAGATATTCGTGCCGACTGGCGTAAAAAGATAGTCCTTTTCCCTTTGTTCATGGCAGGCAGCATGGGCTTTGCGGTGAATAATTCACGTGCTGTTTTTGAAGGCTTAATGAACCGTAAAAGTGAATTTGTTAGAACTCCTAAGTTCAAGCTGGTTGATAATAAAGATTCGTTGATTGGCAAAAAATATACGACCAGGAAATTAGGATTTTCCGTCTACGTTGAATTAATTATGGCGATTTATTGCCTGATTGGTATTGCTGCATCAATATATTTCTTTGAACTGGCGGCTTTACCCTTCCAGCTTCTGTTTTTTATCGGTTTTTCATTTGTCTCTTTGACTTCCATTAAACATGCTTTTACAAAAGCGTAGGAAATAGTATTTGGCTAAGTCAACGGAAGAAATATTTACTGATAAAGTTAACCTGATTTACGAGTATAATAACAAATCTCCATTGTTTGTCAGGATGGCAAACACTGAAATTGAAAATAATAATATTGATCAGGCAGTATTTATTCTTGAAGAGGGGATAAAGATATATCCGCAATATGCCGCAGCTTATCTTCTTCTGGGTAAGGCTTATATTCTTTTAGGAAATTATTCCAACTCATTGAAGTATATAAAAAAGGGAAGCGATTTAATACACTCTAAAAAAACCTATGATTACTATCTTAAAGAATTAGAGAATATAAAAAAACAGCGTTCATTATTTCTCGGCAGTTCAAGAAATGTATTCCTGCCCGAAATTAATACTTCTCAGAATATTCATGATGAGGAATTATTAAAAGAAAAGACGTACAAATCCTCAAAATCTGTGGATGACAGCCTGGAGCAAATTGCAAAGGAAATGTTAAAAGCAAAGATTCCTGAAATGAGTGAAGGTGAAATTTCAACCGGGATGCTTTTGGATAATGGTGCCGGCGGCAGCTTGATTGTCACTGAAACATTAGCAAAAATATATATTACTCAGGGTGAACTTGCCGAAGCGATAGAAGTTTATAAAAAATTAATTAAAAAGAATCCGCAAAAAGAGGAATATTATAAGCAAAAGATTGATAAACTGAAATCAGAGCTTGAATTTTAGATTGCGAATTTTAAAGTTTTTTTTCCTCGCAAAAGCTTATCTGCTTTAATTTAGTATGAATCCGGAATTACCTCATAAAAAGCTTGAACGCCAATTTTATACCGGGGAATTATTAACAGTAGCAAAAGAACTTCTCGGTAAAATATTGGTTAAGAATGACGGCAAAATCATATTATCCGGTAAAATTGTTGAAGTTGAGGCTTATGACGGTTCTTTTGACGAGGCTGCCCACTCTTTTAAGGGCAAAACAAAAAGAAATGAAATTATGTTCGGCATAGGCGGATTTTTATATGTTTATTTTACCTATGGCGCTCATTTTTGCAGTAATGTAGTAACAGGAAAAGAAGGCGATGGTACTGCTGTTCTAATCAGGGCTATTGAACCGGTTATTGGCATAAATAGAATGATACGTAACAGGTTCGGAAGAGATTTGATAAAAGAGAAAGAAAAATATAATTTAACAAGCGGCCCCGGTAAAATTTGTCAGGCGCTGTCTATCACAAAAGATCATTATGGAATTGATCTTACAGGGAACAAAATATTCCTGCTTGATCAGCCAATATTAAATGACGGTCAAATTGTATTTTCCAAAAGAATCGGAATCAAAAAATCGGTTGATTTACCCTGGCGGCTTTATATAAAAGATAATCCATATATTTCAAGAAAATGATTATTCCTAAAAATCTTTTAATTGTTCGTACCGATAGAATCGGAGACGTAATTCTGTCGCTTCCACTGGCTGGAATTATTAAAAAACATTTCCCGGAGTGCAGGGTGACTTTTCTTCTAAAGGAATACACTAAATGCCTCGCAGAGGGTAATCCGTTTATTGATGAAATACTGGTACTTAAAGAAAGCAATGGCAAAATATTGCTGGATGATAATATTGACCTAATATCCAAGCATAAGTTTGATTCGGCTGTTGTAGTCTCTCCCTCATTTAGAACTGCACTTTTAATATTCTTATCCGGCATTAAATTTAAAATAGGAACAGGATACCGCTGGTATTCTATCCTTTTTAACAAGAAAATATTTGAACACAGAAAATACGGCGGGAAACATGAACTGGAATTTAATGTAAATTTATTGGCGCCTTTTGGAATAAAAGAGGCAATAAACTTTGAAAATGTAAAATTTAATTTTTCCGCCGGTGTTAAAAATAAAGCCTTAATTGAAAAAATTATTAAAGAGAACAAAATTTCCCTTCGTAATCCTATTATTATAATCCATCCCGGCAGCAGCGGAAGCGCTGTTGATTGGCCTGTGTATAGATTTAAGCAGCTTATCAACATCATTCTAAAGGAACTTGATACTACGGTAATTCTTACCGGGAATAATTCTGAGAAAGATTTATGCGAAGAATTAACGTTATCCGGCGAAGTAAAAAATTTTGCGGGTAAATTTGATTTAGCTGAATTAATTGCATTAATTGATGTATGTGATATTTTTATTTCTAATTCAACAGGACCGATTCATATTGCAGCAGCTCTTGGTAAATACACAATAGGCTTTTATCCGAAAATACCGGCATGTTCTCCGAAAAGATGGGGTCCTTATACAAAAAGAAGGACAATTTTTACGCCCTTAATTGAATGTTCAAATTGTACATTAAAACAATGTAAAAAATTTAATTGTATGGATAGCATAAAGCCTGAAGACGTTATTGCAAAAATAAAAAATGTAGGCAAAAGTATGCTTAAGGAAGGAGGGCTGAATGTTTAAGAATACTCTTGTGATCCTTCTGTTATTCATGTTTTCTTTTCTTGTCAATAGTCAAAATAAGAATGAATTTAGAAAAGTAGATAATAAAGCATTTAAAGTCGGTGAAAAATTAACATTTGATGTAAAATATGGATTTGTAACTGCCGGAATAGCAACTATGGCTATCCCGGGAATCAAAAAAATTTCCGGAAGGGACGCTTATAATATTACTTTTGATGTGAATTCTGTCCCAAGCTTTGATTGGATTTATAAAGTTAGAGATCACTATGAAACCTACATGGATGCGGATGGTCTCTTCCCGTGGCGGTTTGAACAGCATATTCGTGAAGGAAGTTATAGTAGGGATTTCTCGGCTTTTTTCGATCAACGGGATGGGAAAGCTAAAACAACTGAAGGTGAATATAAGATACCAAAGAATGTAAATGATATCGTTTCTGCTTTTTATTATGCAAGAACTTTGAATTTTTCAAAATTAAATGTCGGCGGAACAATTCGTCTTGAAAACTTTTATAAGGATTCGGTTTATACCTTAGATGTTAAATACCTCGGCAAAGAACAGGTTACTGTTGCTGCGGGCACATTTAATTGTATTATCGTAGAGCCTATCATTATAAAGGGAGGCCTTTTTAAGAGTGAAGGCAGCATTTATGTTTGGCTGTCTGATGATAATTTAAGAATTCCGGTGAAGGTAAAGACAAAAATAATTATCGGCTCAATTGATGCGGTTTTAACAGCCTATGAAGGGCTCAATGGCTACCCGTCATCAAAAGTCAAATAAGCAGTCTATGTTACACAAAAAATATTTACAATTGCCCCGACTTAAATCCGCCGCTTGGCGGATTTAAGCCGGTGTTTGGTAAAGCCAACTTTGGACTTTAGCCCAATGATTTACATTACTTATGAATGAATATAACAATAAACCCCCTTCAGAAGGGCATAAAGAAAACAATAACTTACTACCGGATAAAAAAGGCTTTCCCAAAATTTCACCGGTTTTAGCTGCATTTATCGGTCTGTTCGGCGGCTTTTTTTTATATCAGGTTGTTGGTGGATTCTTGACGTTAGCTATTTTCGGTTTTGATCTGCAAAATGCGCCTGTTAATAGTGTAAGATTAATGACTATTGCGGGTCAAATCCTTTTCATGCTTTTGCCTTCTCTTATTCTTGCTAAAGTATTTTATGAAGACGTCGGCTACATAATACGTTTCAAACTGCCAAATTGGGAAGAAATATTCCTTTTTACAATTGGACTTGCAATTTTAACTCCGCTGATGGAGTACTTCCTATCAATGCAAAATCATTTTTTTACTTTATGGTCGGCAAATTCAAATTTTATTCATACCATAAAATCATTTTTAGACAGGTTAAACGACCTTGTAGACAAAACCTATGGTAATTTACTTTCTGTAAATTCAGTCTTTGACGGGATATTAGTTGTTATAGTAGCTGCGGTTATTCCGGCTATATGTGAAGAGGTTATGTTTCGTGGTTTTATACAGAAAAGCTTTGAATATAAGTTGAAACCTTTTACAGCGGCTTTAATTACGGCAATTTTTTTCGGTTTATATCATTTTAATCCCTATGCTCTGATTCCGTTAATAGCGCTCGGCTTGTATTTCGGTTTCGCTGCATATATTAGCGGCTCTATCTTTGTCCCCATATCACTTCACTTTATTAATAACTTTATGGCGGTGATTTTTTATTTTATATTTGGTGATAATGATGTAATAAATACAGCCGTAAATAAAAGTTTTGATTTAGCATCTTCTTTAATGATATTTTGCGGGCTGTCGGCTTTGTTTGCCGGAACTATATTCTTCATTAAAAGATACTATTCCCATAAAATTAATTCTTAGGAGGAATTATGCCGGTTTGTCCAAATTGCGGTTATGAATATGTTGATGGTGTAACAATCTGCCTTGATTGCGGAGAAGCTTTGGTCAGTGAGAAGTTTTTCCTAAGGTCGGAAGAATGGGATGAGGGAAATTGGACTGTCATCTACACCTCGAACAAGGAATATGAAGTTGAAATGCTAAAGGATAATCTCGAAGGCGCTGGTATCCCGGTAACTGTTCTATCTCAGAAGGATAGAAATTTTCCTGCGCCGGGGGATTTCTCTGTTATAAAGCTGTTAGTTCACAAAGAGGATGTTCACAATGCTCTTAATTTTATTGAGCAAGTAAAAGGTCAATTGCCGGATCAGGAGGAAGAATAATAATGTCACCGGGAAATACGACTAAAAGGGTGCTGGTTTCTTTAATTGGTATCCCGGTAATATTAGTTCTCTGTTATCTTGGCAGTGTATATTTTTTTACTTTCGTTTTAGCAATTGCACTAATTTCTTTTTATGAATATTCATTGATTGTTAAAGCAAAAGGCGCACATACAAATATTTGGCTGGGGTTTTTGGGTATAATTTTTTTGCTGGTTAACCAGGTAGGGCACGTCTTTCATACTTATCCGTTTCTTGTAATTCTCTTATTGCTTTTATTATCGGTTGAATTATTCAGAAACAACGGCTCTGTTATTTTTAATATTGGTTCTACTTTGCTTGGCATTTTTTATATTGGATTGTTTGCAGGCTCTTTACTGGGTATAAGAGAATTTTATCCTTCAATCGGCGACTTGTATACACGGGGCGGCTGCTTAATAATTTCCATGTTTGTTGGAATATGGGTCTGCGATTCGGCTGCTTTCTTTGGAGGTTCTGCATTGGGAAAACATAAATTGTTTCCTCGCGTAAGTCCAAATAAAAGCTGGGAAGGTGCTGTTTTTGGCTTCCTATTTGCCGTTATATCAATAATATTATTAAAACCGGTAATTCTAAACTTTTTATCATGGACAGATATTATAGTCCTGGGAATTATTATTGGTACGGTTGGGCAAATTGGCGACCTGGTAGAATCTCTTATTAAAAGAGATGCGGGCGTTAAAGATTCATCCGGTTTAATCCCCGGGCACGGCGGCATATTCGACCGCTTTGATTCGATTCTTTTTACTGCACCGGTAATTTTACTTTATCTGAAATACTTTCTGCAATAACTTATTCAACACATTAATCGTATTTGATTCGGGATATTTTTAATAATGAGTAACACTAATAAAATAAGCGTAATTACATTAGGTTGTTCAAAAAATACGGTCGATTCCGAAAGATTAATGAATCAGATACGGCTTAATAATTTTAATTTGATAGATAATCCAAATAATGCGAATACAATTATAATTAACACTTGCGGATTTATTGAAGCCGCTAAAGAAGAATCAATTAATACGATTTTGAATGTTGTAGCCCTAAAGAAAGAAGGGAAAATTCAGAAAGTTATTGTTGCCGGCTGCTTGTCTGAAAGATATAAAAGTGACCTTGAAAAAGAAATTCCTGAAGTGGATGCGTTTTTTGGTTCGGAAAACTACGAAGGAATAATTAATGCTCTGGGCGGCGAATTGAAATATGAGCTGCTTGGCGAACGATTTCTTACTACTCCTTCTCATACTGCATATTTAAAAATATCGGAGGGCTGTGATCATCCATGCTCCTTTTGTTCTATCCCTATTATGAGGGGGAAGCATAGGTCTGTTCCTATGGAAAATTTAATCCGGGAAGCCGAATTTCTTGCCGGGAATAATGTAAAGGAAATTATCCTTATTGCTCAGGATACTACCGATTACGGAAAAGACATTTACGGACGAAAAACCCTGTCAACTTTGTTGAATAAGCTTAGTGAAATTGAAGGAATAAAATGGATAAGATTAATGTATGCATATCCTTCACAATTTCCCGATGACCTTATAGACACAATTGCGGGTAATCCGAAAATATGTAAATATGTGGATATTCCTTTACAGCATATTTCGGATAATGTTTTGAAGTCTATGAGGCGGGGTGTAACAGGTCAACGGACAAGAGAGTTATTATTTAAATTACGAAATAAAATTCCGGATATTACTCTAAGAACAACATTTATAACAGGCTATCCCAATGAGACCGGGAAGGAGTTTGAAGAGTTATGCGAATTTGTGAGAGAGATTAGATTTGACCGTATCGGAGTTTTTACTTTTTCAATGGAAGAAAATACATCCGGCTTTATATTAGGCGATCCGGTTTCTGAAAAAATTAAACGGAGACGTAAAGACATATTGATGGAAATCCAAAAAGAGATTTCCACGGAAAGAAACAAAGACTTTATTGGTAAACAACTTAAGGTGTTGGTTGAAAGAATCGAAGGAAAATTTTTTGTAGCCCGCTCATTTAGAGACGCGCCTGAAGTTGATGGGGAAGTTTTAATTCCCTTTAATGGATATGATGTTGAAGGAGGGAACTTTTATGATGTTGAAATTACCGGTGCAAATGAGTATGATTTGTTTGCAAAACTAATTAATAACTAAAGTTTTATAAATTTCAAAACATGTTCGGCTTTTGCCAAAATGACATGAAAATTGTAGCTTGCTAATCGCTTTAACCTCGGAGCTTGCTAATCGCTTTAACCTCGGAGGTTTAATAAAATTTGTAATAACTACGTAACTTCAGTTAGTAACTTAAACTTTTATTTATGATTTTAACTGTAACAATAAACCCGCTGCTTGAAAGAAGATTTTTATTTGAGAAGATATCAATTGGCTGTGAAAACAGGGGCGGTAAGGAAAAATTAAGCGCCGGCGGAAAAGGCATTAATGTAAGCAGACAGCTAAATTGCCTTAATATGGATAATGTTTCTCTTACATTCTTAGGGGGGACTAATGGTAAAATCCTTAGAGAAATATTGATAAAAGAGAGGATAAAAACAGTTCCTATACGGGTACAAAATGAAACGAGAGAAGCAATAGTCGTTATTGATGAATCAGCGGGAAAGGTTACTACTTTCTTCGGCTCAAATTCTCAAATTTCATCTGATGAAGTAAACGAATATTTAAAAAAACTGGAAAAAATGATTGAAAATTGTGAAATGGTAGTCTTTTCCGGCAGCTCTTCTTGCAAAGAAACCGATATTATTTTCCCGTTTGGAATAGAAACCGCAAATAAGTATGATAAAATTTCTATTTGCGATACCTATGGCAGTCATCTTAAAGATTGTATTGAAAAGGCGCCTACAATAATTCATAATAATGTATCGGAAATTGAAAAATCTCTGAATATTTCATTGAATTCTGAAAAAGAAAAAATTGCATTCCTGAACTATCTTTACAGTAAGGGTGTTAAACAGTCATTCCTGACAAATGGTGAGTTAACAGCTTATGCGGCAAATTTCGATTTCCTTTATGAAATTGAAGCGCCTAATGTAAAAAACGTTGATTCTACCGGAAGCGGAGACGGATTTGTTGCAGGCATTGCATACTCCTTGCATAATGATTTAACTTTTGAAGAAGGGTTAGCCTTTGCTGCATCAATAGGCGCTTTAAATGCCGGGCGTTTGGAAGTCTGCAGTATTATGATAAATGAAATTGAAAAATTTAAAATGTCAATTAGGATTTCCCCGGTCGGTAAAAAAATGAAAACACTTGATGTTACACCGTGTTAAATATTCTTTTATCCTTTGCTTCATTTTAAGCTCTTATACTTTTTCTCAATCGGTTGAATCTCTTCAAATAAAGGGAAGTAAGATTTTTACGGAAGAAGAAATAATAGCATGGAGTAATGTCAAAAAGGGAGATAAATTCTACCCGGGTTTAATTGATTCTATTAAATCCAGGTTAGCGCTTCAATTCGGAAATTATGGTTATTTCCATAGTTCGTTTGAAAAGACGCGCATAAGTTTTACACCGGATTCACTCCACCTCAATTTAGAAATTACGGTTGATGAAGGCGAGCCAACCTATATTAAGAAAATTTTTTATTCCGGTCTTGATTCTCTGTCTTCAACAAATATTATCCCTTTCTTCGGCTTTATGGAAGGCAGTATCTTTAACAAGTACGACCTGGAAGAAAATATCTCTAAATCTTTATCCTATTTTGAAAACAATGGTTATCCGTTTGCAAAGATTAAGGTTTCATCTGTTTATTTTTATTCCGACTCTGCAAACGGCGAATACTTTGCTGAATTACATCTTAACTTTAGCAGGGAAATTTTAAGCAAAATTGACCGGGTTGAAATAAATGGAAATGCTTCTACTAAAGATTATGTGATTTTGAGAGAATTACAGATAAGACCGGGAGAAGAATATTCTCAAGAAACAATTGACGGCTTTGCTGCAAAACTGAACCGGCTTGGATTTTTTGATCCCGTAGGTGCGCCGGATTTCTTCATTGACTCAAAAAATGAAGGAGTACTAAGGATAAACGTTAAAGAAAAAATAACAAATAGTTTTGACGGTATTGTCGGGTATGTTCCGGGTACAGGCTCTAATCAAAGTGGATATTTAACCGGTTTGGTCAATGTTAGTATGAAAAATTTATTCGGTACTGGCAGGGCTGCCTCAATAAATTGGCAGCAATACAGCCAGTCTTCACAGGACCTTGAATTGAAATATCTTGAACCATGGTTATTTAATTACCCTTTTAATTTTACGGCTGATTTATTTCAGCGGAAGCAGGATAGCACTTACATACAGCGTAAGTTTGAAGGCTCTATTGAATACTTAGCGTCTGATAATTTGTCTGCCGCATTTACTTTTTCCACTGAATTGGTAATTCCATCTCAGGCTGATTCTTTAGTATTTACGGTTTTTAACTCCGGTTCGGTATCAACGGGGTTTAATGTTAAGGTTGATACCAGGGATGATCCGTATTCTCCGACAAGAGGATTACTTTTTATTACTTCTTATTCCTTTAGCAGAAAGAAAATCTATGGCCCGCAGCAATTTATTACATCCGGTATTTCAACTAATGAAAATCTGCAAAGATTCACGCTTGATCTTGATTTATTCTATAAACTCTTTAACAGGCAAATTGCCGCACTGGGAGTTCATGGAAGAGAGTTACAGGCTTCTTTCTATGAAGCAAGCGATCTGTTCCGGCTCGGCGGCGCTAACTCTCTTAGGGGCTATCTCGAAGATCAGTTCCTCGGGAACAGGGTTGCTTGGACAAATTTTGAATACAGGCTGCTGCTTACAAACAGGACATTCGGATTTCTTTTCTTTGATACCGGGTATTATCTTAGGAGCGCTGAACCGCTAAGCAATATTGAAACTACCGAAGGCTTTAAACTTGGATACGGATTAGGCTTTAATGTTGAAACAAGCCTCGGGGTTCTTAAAGTAAGTTTTGCTTTAGCGCAGGGCGATACATTTGCTAACGGTAAAATTCATTTTGGAATTGTAGATGAGTTTTAGTGAGAATATGACTAAATTAATTGCCGTTTTTAAAATTACCCGCCCGGTAAATTTAATTATTACGTTTATTTCAATTGTTATTGCGGCTGTAATTTGTTCCTACGGAGTATTTGCGGCGGATAAAGTAATTTTTGCAGCCGCATCGGGGGCATTAGCTGCCGCCGCTGGAAATATTATTAATGATTTATTTGATATTGAAATTGATAGAATAAACCGTCCTGACCGTCCTTTACCCTCAAATAAATTAACGCGCCGCGAAGCAGTTTCTCTTTTTGTCCTTTTTTCGTTTTTATCTTTAACTCTTTCTTATTTTATAAATAGGCTGGCTTTTATAATTGATGCCTCTGCTTTATTTTTACTCTTTTTTTATTCATTCAGGGTGAAGCGGATTGTCTTACTTGGAAATTTTGTTGTTGCGTTTTTAACGGGCTTAGCATTTATTTATGGCGGTGTTTCTGTAGATAATTTAAAATATGCAATTATACCGGCTGTGTTTGCGTTTTTAATAAATTTTATAAGAGAGATAGTTAAGGATATGGAGGATATTGAAGGTGATAAGTCCGCCGGTATCTTTTCGTTTCCTCTTTTATATGGTTTTAAAAGCGCAAGAAGAGTTATTACTGTATTTACTTTACTATTAATTGCAGCGACATTCATTCCGTTCTTATCTGAATTTTATAAAATAGAATATTTCATAGTAGTTATGGCTTTGGTTAATCCAATACTTATATATTCTTTAAACTCTCTTTTTAAAGACGATAAGAAAAAAAACTTGATTAAAATTAGTTTTATGCTGAAGTTAGATATGCTGTTTGGACTAATAGCAATTTATTTGGGTAAATAATCCGGATGCAAATATTGATGAAGAATTTTGATAATTCATTCCTGTCGGATAAAATTAAATTGATAGCCGGGGTTGATGAAGTGGGCAGAGGACCGCTTGCCGGTCCGGTTGTAAGCGCTGCGGTAATTTTTGATGAGCATGTTTTTATAGAGGGAATAAACGATTCTAAAAAATTAACTGCAAAAGAAAGAGAAGAGCTTTTCCCGCTGATACTTAAGTATGCGGCTGCTTATGCCGTTGCCTCCGTCTCACACGGTCAAATTGACCGGATAAATATTCTGCAGGCTTCGCTTAGAGCAATGTATATGGCGGTTAAAAGATTAAAAATAAATCCCGACTTAATTCTGGTAGACGGCAACAAAACATTTGATTATTTCGTCCCGGTTATTCCTATTGTAAAGGGAGATTCAAAATCATTTTCTATTGCAGCGGCTTCAATCGTCGCTAAAGTTATAAGGGATAGATTAATGAAAAGATTAAATGAGTACTATCCCCAATATTTATGGGCTAAAAATAAGGGTTATCCTACAAGGGACCATATTCAGGCAATTAAATTGTTTGGCATCTGTCCGCTGCACAGAAAGTCTTTTCTGAAAAAGATATTAGCAGGTGAAACTCAAACTGGTATATTCGACGTGAAAGTACAATTAAATCATACGGAAGAAGTTTAAATATTTTAAATTGAAAAAATCATGAGCGTTATTTCTAAGAAATTCGGGAAAGAAGGAGAAGATATTGCTGTTGAAATGCTTATTGAAAAAGGGTATCAAATAATTGAACGAAATTATTATTACCAGACTAAAGGAGAGATTGATATTGTGGCAAAAGACACGGAAACAGGTTTCCTGGTTTTTGTTGAAGTTAAATCAAGAAAAAACCTGGAATGTGGAGAGCCTGAATATTCCATTACGCAGAGCAAAATAAGTCAGATAAAAAGAATGGCTGAATTATATCTTTATGATAAGGATATTCGTGAAATTGAATGTCGTTTTGATGTGATTACTGTGTTGTTATTACCTCAAACGAGTCCGGTAATTAACCATTACGTCAATGCTTTTCAATAATCTGTTTTTCGGATTAGAAATGATGCCGGAACTTTTTTTAAGTGTGTTTTTTTATTATCTTAAATACTTAAAGTAAATCAAAAGAAAAAATTAGGTGTCTTATTTTAAGAACACATAGAAATTTTAATTAAATTTATCTCTTTAATCAAATTGGAAACTAACTCAAACCTCCATAAGAATTTATCCATTTCGGGAAAAAGATTAAGGGAATTTTTTAACATGGTGGGGGGTATTTTCATGTTTTCTTTGGATTTCTTTAAAAATGTCTTTTTCCCTCCTTATGAGTTTGCCGAAATAAAAAAACACATGGATGAATTGGGTGTTAAAACGTTGCCGATTATAAGTGTCACAGGCTTTATTATAGGGCTGGTTCTTGCAATGCAAAGCGAACCTGTTATGATAAGATTCGGCGCAGGCTCATTTTTACCGGGGATGGTTGCTTTATCGGTTGTACGTGAACTTGGTCCTGTAATTACAGCTCTAATTTTTGCAGGCAGAGTAAGTTCAGGTATCGGCGCTGAATTGGGTTCCATGCGTGTGACCGAACAAATTGATGCTATGGAAGTTTCCGCTATACATCCGTTTAAATTTTTAGTGGTTACACGGGTACTTGCCTGTACACTAATTCTTCCCATGCTTACTGTTTATGCAATCTTTTTAGCGCTGTTAGGCGGGTTCCTCGCTATTTTCCTTTCCCAGAATATTAGTCTGCAGCTTTATATTAATGCTGTTGTTCATTCTGTCGAGTTTGTAGACTTGATTCCCGGTATTGTCAAAACTTTTTTCTTTGGTTTTATTGTCGGTATAGTCGGCTCTTATAAGGGATACAATGCGGATAATGGAACTGTTGGTGTTGGTCGCGCATCAACAAGTTCAGTTGTCGTTTCATCATTATTAATTTTGGTGTTTGATATGGTTCTGGGTAAAATTACCGTTTCTCTTTGGAGCTGAAGAATGAGCGAAGTTGAAATAAAGCATTTAAGTAAATCATTCGGAGATATGGTCGTCCTTGATAATATATCATTGAATATTCGGGAAGAAGAAAATGTAGTCGTTTTCGGAAGAAGCGGATCGGGCAAAAGTGTTTTGTTAAAATGTATTGTAAGACTGATGGAGCCGGATTCAGGCGATATATTAATTGAAGGTCAGAATGTTAAGTATCTTTCAAATAAAAAATTAAATGAATTGCGAAAATATATCGGGTTCCTGTTTCAAAGCGCTGCTCTTTATGATTCAATGAGTGTAAGAGAAAATTTAGAATTCCCCCTTATAAGGAATTTTAATTTTACTCCGGCAGAAAGAGAAAAAAAAATAAAGGATGTGTTGGAAAAGGTTTCGCTTGAAGATTCGATTGATAAAATGCCCGCTGAACTTTCCGGCGGAATGAAAAAAAGAATCGGGCTGGCAAGAACTATTATCACCGAACCAAGATTAATTTTGTATGATGAACCGACTACCGGACTTGATCCGATTACATCAAAGGAAATAAGCCAATTGATTATTGAACTTCAGAAAGACCTGCATACTACCTCAATAATCGTTACACATGATTTAATTTGTGCTAAGATTATCGCTACTCATGCAGTCGTTCTTAAAGACGGGAAAATAAGATATGAAGGCAATCTTGAAAAGCTTACTTCTAATGATGATCCGTTCTTAAAAGACTTTTTTAGCAATGATATAATTGATGTTAAAAACGGGAGAATTTAATGTTTAAAAATATGCCTTCAGTCAGGTTAGGAGTTTTTGTTGTCTTCGGTCTTGCATTGCTTGTAATTGCAATTTTTTTATTAGGACAAAAAAATTCCCTTTTCAGCTCCACATTTAGTGTTAAAGCGTATTTTAAAGATGTCCAGGGAATAAAAAACGGGGCTACTGTCAGATTGAGTGGTATCGACGTAGGCAGTGTAAATAAGATAAATATTGTTAATGATACATCCGGCAGAGTTGAAGTTTTCATGAATTTGCAGACTGATATACAAAGGTTTATTCGGACAGATACAAAAGCTACAATTGAAACGGAAGGGCTGGTCGGTAATAAAGTGGTTGTACTTAAAATCGGTACCAGCTCAGCAGAGCCGGTAAGAGACGGTGGATTTATTCAATCAGAAGAACCTTTAGGATTTTCAGCAATTATAGCTCAAACCGAAGGAACGATGGAATATACTAAATCAATGACAAAGGACCTTTCAGAAATAGTCGGCAGGGTAAATAAGGGGGAAGGAACTAT